>Ga0307408_100000797_pt1 | contig 25229 bp, 15 predicted proteins | sample 322Cmetagenome_FD_202116 | JGI IMG/M metagenome (GOLD analysis project Ga0307408, IMG submission 202116) | Maize rhizosphere microbial communities from greenhouse at UC Davis, California, United States - 322HYB-C-3 | ecosystem: Host-associated > Plants > Roots > Rhizosphere > Soil | place...
AGTGTGCAGGAAATAGTGCCATTGAGATTTGTATGCCCATACTTTATCAACCAGTTTAGATTGAAGCGGCAACGTATAATTAGTTTATATTGAAACTTTTTTACTCACTATTTCGGAGTTTGGACAACGGGGGCAAGTTTTTCTGTTTTTTTATTTTTCTGTTGGCGGCGGTGCCAAAAACCTTTTCACAAACTAATCCTACAATTACAGTTGTAGATGTGGATCCGGGGCCTTATGGGCAAGGAAGTACAATAGCGGCGAGAATAAAAATTAACGGATACTTCAAACCTGATAACAAATTCCAATTAATCCTTTCAGACCCAAGTGGGAATTTTACTGCAGTAAGTCCCGTAATTGGCGAGTATAATAGCTTTTTTACGACATTTGTTGTTAGTAATAAGCTGAATAATGTCGCTGCTGGCACTGGCTATAAGCTTAAAGTTGTTTCTACGTCGCCGGTTGTGGAGGGAGTTGCAGCTAATCCAATTACGATTGTAAATCAGGCTGGGCCAACCGTTGATATTAAAGCGAATTATACACTGGAGGCCGGGAATGTATTTGGGTTTTGTGATAACCCGGCAAATGCCGAGCGAGATATTGAGTTTACAAACAATTCTACTTCAGGAGCGGTCGTGTCTGCCCAACTAGATAATGATCTAAGTACTGAAGCATCTAAAACCTTCGTTTTTGATGCTTCCAATAAGCAAACATCTAAATTTTCTGTAGCTTATTTCACAGGAACGTTCAAAGCGGTATCAAATGGAGTGGTTTCTACCCGCTGTTATACGATTTTAAATACATCGTTTAAAAAAGGTTTGAGTGATGGTGTTAACAATAATTCTTGCGACCTGGATTATACCGCGGCCATAACAGCAGATCCCAATAACTATCCCCGGCTTATATATAAAATCAAATGGGGCGATGACAATGAGAGTGAATTTACGCACCAACAGGTAATGGACCAGAGTGGGAAATTGAAACACAAGTACGAAAAATCTTCCTGCGATAAAGACCATAACGTTAACGGTACCTGGGTATATAATGCATATCAGGTAAGTTTAGAGGTTAAAGGAGCGTATTGTAACGTAGAGCCAAACTCTATTTTTGCAAGAATCAGTAAGTTACCTACAGCTGCATTTGAAGGAACTAGTAAGGCTTGCGTCAATTCAGAAGTATCATTTTCGAATACATCTTTGTCGGGAACAGACGTTCAGGGAGGAATTGATTGCAATGCGGAGTCAGCTTTTATTTGGGAAATTGATAATAAAGGGAATGAAATCTATACTAAAGTATCTGAGGAAACAAACCTCAAATACAAGTTTACAGAACCAGGAACCTATCACATTAGGCTTGGTGCTAGGAATGCTAATAGCCCGGATTGTAAGCATAGCATGGTTCAGACTATTTGCATTTCTGAGATGCCCAATCCTCAGATTCAAATCAGCCAATCCAGTTTGTGTTTATCATCACCAGTTGATGTAACTGCCAGCAGTACAACAGTTGAAACTAATATTTGTGAGTCAAGCTACAAATGGGTGCTATTAGACAATGCTTCTTCACCTGTTCCTACTGCTAAATACTCTGTTTTATCGGGAACAATCAATTCAAAGGGGGCTTTTAAAAATATAAGCCTTAGAATTAAGGAGGCTGGAAAATATAAGTTAAGGCTATATGTATACAATGCCTGTTCTGAGCCGGATGGCGTTTATCGCGATAAAGAATTTTCTATCTCAGGCCCGATAAGTGTTAAGATGCCAGACGCCCAAACCTGGTGTATATCTAATTCAACCATTGATTTTGGTTCAGAAGATAATAAGCCCACTTATACGGGAACCTCAACTACTCCAAAATATACATGGGAGGTTAGTGGAGGCAATTTTGAGTTTGTAGATGGAACAACTGCAGCCGATGAATATCCTAAAATCAAATTCCTCGAGGCAAAAACTTATACCATAACTGTTCGTTACGAAAATGATTGTGGCCAGCCTAAGTCTGCTTCACAGCAAATTACATTTGACCCTTTGCCTGTGGGTGGTACAGCTACCAGTGTTACCGAGCCTATTTGCGGGGGAACTAACGAGGTTGAGATTAAACTAACTGGCCATCTTGGCGAGCTAAAATACTGGCAAATGAAGCCAGAGGGCGAAAGCACCTGGCAGGATATTAACACTTCAATTAATCCGTATACTTATACCAATCTAGGAAAAACGACTGAGTTTCGGGCGGTTGTAACAAATGGAAAATGTACAAGTGAAGCTTTTTCACAGCCTGCAAAAGTGGTAATTAAGGAAACTCCGGCAGCACCAACTGTTACAACCGAGATCAATTATTGCCATGGAGATATTCCTTCTCAGCTAACGGCTCAGGGAGATGGGGTTAGCACTTTGAGATGGTATAAAGAAAGCCTTTCCAATCCCTGGACTCTTATTGCACCAACGCCGGCAACAAACATTGATAATCCCAAAGGCGGAGACGGATATAAGTATTATGTAACACAGGTTTCTCCGAACAGCACCTGCGAAAGCTTGCCTGCAGAGATTGTAGTCTATGTAAATCCAATAATTTCTGAAAACGAAATTGGAAATAGCCAGACTATCTGTTATAATACCGAACCTGCTGAACTCCTCAATAAAAAATTGACAGGAGGGATTGCCGATAAAACCTACGAATGGCAATATAAGGTTGAGGGGACTAATACCTGGAATTCCATCAGCGGTGCCACTGAAGAGACGTATAAGCCGGGTAAACTGACTACGAATACATTCTTCAAACGTATTGTAAGGAGCGGCGGCTGCGTAAAAGAATCTAACGAAATTAAGATAACTATAATCCCAGCTATTGAAAACTACGACATCAGCAATCGTGAGCAGATTATCTGTTATAATACTTCACCGGCATTGTTAAATGGCCAAGCTTCAACCATGCAGGGAAATGCGCAGGGCCTTAGTTACCAATGGATGAGTAATTCTGATGGCAGCTGGAATAATATCAATGGTGCAACTGATGAGGATTATCAGCCCGGTGCCTTGGAGAAAACGACTTATTTCAGGAGGGTAACTTCTAAAACTGTAAATGGCATTGCTTGTTCTGTGGAATCGCAACAGGCAACGGTAACGGTTTATCCTAAACCAAAAATCGATGTTAAGAAATACTACTATTGCAATGGAAGTGAGGCAGAGATCACATTTACCAGCTCAACCACAAATGAGCCGCTTGGATCAACCTCTTATACTTACACTATAGATAATCGTGCAATCCTCACTAATGATGCCTATAATTCCAATACTCAAAAACTAAGTTTTAAGGCGATAAATACTGCGGATGATTTGCCTGCTGTGGCAAAAATCACTGTTACGGGAAAATATCTATATAATAGTATCGAATGTCAGGGCGAAGCCGCCGAAATCATAGTAACAGTGCTGCCTACTATCAAAGCTAAAGCCATAGCGGATTTTGAAGTATGCGAAGGTGCTGTTGCTTACGTTGGAGGCTTCCGTCCGGAAACAACCGGCGACGCCCATAAGGATTCTGTTACTTATACCTGGGAAGTAAGCGGACAGGATGTAGGCTTGCAAAACGGTTCAGGGCCTCAACTTCCATCATTTACAGCAAAGAGTACTAATGGTGTCGACCTGGTCGCTTATGTAAAAGTAACGCCAAGCTTTAAATATGTAGCTGGCCCTTGTACCGGAATGCCTGATACTTATACAATTACAGTTAAGCCCAAGCCAAGTGTATCTGATGCTGGCAGAGATGTAATTATTTGCGGAACTGATTCTTATACGTTAAATGGAAACAACCCGACAGTTGGAGAGGGAAAATGGGTACAGATTAAAGGCCCTGCGGTTATTTTTGATAATGTAAGCTCGCGAACCGCGAAAGTATCTGATCTGAAAAAAAATAACCGGTATGAGTTTCAGTGGGTAATTAGTAATGGTGAGTGCGAGCCAAACACAGATAATGTAATTGTAGATGTTCTTAGTGATATTTCGGTTTCGTTGTCTGCAAATTCACTAGTGATCTGCCCCGGATCACCTGTTACACTAACCCCCAATATTGCTGGTGGAGATGTGGGAGGATCTCTTGACTCAAAGTACACATATCTTTGGGAGTTTTCTTACGATGGAGCTAATTGGCTAGGTGTCGGAGCTAGCAGCGATCCAGAGCCACTTACGGTTGGCCCATTAGAAGCTACTTATTACCGCTTAAAGGTTAAAAGCCATAATATGTGCGAGGTTACCAGCCTCCCTATTTGGATCGATTCCAGGCCTGCCATACCTGAACCCAAACCTGGTAATGATGAAGAATTGTGCGATGTAACTTCACTCGCTTTAAATGCAAATGACCCTGGAGCTAATTTTACAGGAACCTGGTCCGTTGAAGATTCGCCGAACGCTCTTATATTCAGCCCTAATGCAAATGATCCCAAAGCTGTGGTTTCCGGCTTAGTTCCAGGAAACTCATACACTCTGGTTTGGACAATTTCTGATACGCATAGTTGCCCGGCTAAATCTGCCAAGAAAGTTATTCGCACGTTAAAGCCGCTTACTAACAACGGAATAATTTTATCGGTAAGCCAAAGAGAGGTTTGTACAAACGGGGAGCTATTTATTGAGGGTACCAAGCCTAACGGTGGAACTGGCGGATACCAATATACATGGCAAGTGAGCGTTGACCAGGTTTCATGGTCGGTATTACCGGGACAAAAAGATCAGGATTTTAATGGGCCGATACCCGGATCTGGCGAAGTATATGTGAGGAGGTATGTTACTTCCGGTGCCTGCTCTTCTGCAAGTACCGCTATACCGATTAAAATTTTGCCCTCAATAACCAATAATATTATTTCTAAAAGTCAAACAATTTGTGAGGGGACAAAACCCGAGAAGTTTACCGGAACAATTCCAGCCGGGGGCACTGGCCAATACGATTATAGATGGGAAATATTTAATGAACCAAGCAACGAATGGCTCACTATAGGATATGGCCCGGATTTTCAGTCGGACGTTTTGACTAAAACAACTAAGTTTAGGCGCATAGTCGAATCAGGACAATGTAATGGAGCTTCCGGTAGCCGTAGTGATCCAATCACTATTACCGTAGACTTCAAAGCTAAGCCTGATTTTAAGGCGTCTAAATACATAAGTTGTGCCCCCTTTGATTTGAAGCAGGTAATTACGGTAACTCCTTATTCAGATAGAAATACTACTTACGAATGGTATACAGTCGATAATAATGGCAATAATCTGGTGAAGCTTGTTGATAATGATGGAGACGATACCAATTTTCCAGGTTATACAATTACAAACGATGGCCAGGAGGTAAATATTAAATTAGTAGTAGGCAGTAAACATGGTTGCGGCTATGAATCACAGATACATACTTTTAAAACAGTAAGCGATTTTACTCCATTGTATAGCAAAACTATCAATCAGCCATGTGGCCCACTGGAAGTAACGTTCCAAAATAAATCAACTATGATTAATGGGGGCTCCGTTGATGACTTGATATTCACCTGGTATGATAGAAACAACAAAGTAATATCAAACGACAAGGAACTTGGTGCGAAAACATTACAGCCTGCTGCATCTCACATGGATACTACTTATGTGTTTAAACTTACAGCGTCTAATGGGTGTATAGAAAGAACTTTTGTTGACTCCGTTTTAGTAAGGGCCACACCTTTGGCTATGTTCTCGCTCGATAGGACCAGTGGCTGTTCGCCTTTTAAATTGGAGATTAGCAATACTTCCAGAGGGGTGGATGCTAAATACGGGCCAAAAAATAAATTTATCTGGGATTTTGGAGATGGAAGCGGGATATTCACAACTTACGACCTAAAGCCTATAACTCATGATTACACCACTGGGGTAACTAAAAAATATAAGGTAAAACTTACAGTTGAAAATGAGTGCGGTTCTGATTCAAAAGAGTATGAAATTATAGTTTATCCGACTACAATTCAGGCGGGCCTTACACTTGTTGGCCTTTCTAAATATGGCTGCGCCCCATTCCCAGTAACTTTTGACAATAATACTACGGGAGCAACTCGCTTCAAGTGGGATTTTGGCGATGGTAATATTGAATACAGTTCACTTTCTCCGGAACGTAAAACCCATTTGTTTGAAAAGGCAGGAAAATACACCGTTACTCTCAATGCCTCAAATGATTGTTCAAGTGCAACCGCTACACAGGAAATCGAAGTTTTTGAAAGGCCTCTGGCTAAATTCTCAATAAACCGCCCGAAGTATTGTTTAGGCGATCCGGTGTCTTTTGTAAATTACAATACTTCCACTGAAGTAACTTATACATGGAAGTTTGGCGATGGATTGGATAGTCATGAGAGAGAACCCAAGCACGTTTACACGGCCGCCGGAACTTATGAGGTGCAATTAATTGTAGAGCAGGTTTTCCCTAACGGCTCAAGCTGTAGTACCGAGGCTATAAAACAAAAGGTAGAAATTTTGCCATTGCCTGTACCGTCTTTTACTAATAACGAAATGCCAATTAATTGTGTGCCATTCAAATTGGAGGTACAGTCAACATCCTCCAGCGCAACCAGTGTAGCCTGGGATTTTGGCGATCCAACCAGTTTAACCAATAATACAGCTGGCACAAACTCCAGCCACGTTTATACGAAGCCTGGCGATTACACCATTGAGGCTAAGTTTTATAATGCCTCAGGTTGTGTTGAATCATTAAGGAAGACAATAACTATTACAGATTCTCCGGTTGCTAATTTTACTTCGTCTGTGGAAAGTGTTTGCGGTACGAAGGCTACCATTTCTTTTACGAATACTAGTACCTATTCCGGACAGGACCAGGTAAACTATACGTGGATAATTGATAACGGTGCAGTTTTTAACCAAAAAAATATAGCCCCCCAAACAATTCAAGTGCCGGCCAATGCAACAATGCCTTATAAAGCTAAAATTGAATTGAAGGCTACAAGCACGATTGGCTGTCCTTCATCTATTGTGAAATATATTCAGTTTAACCCATTGCCAGAGGCTGATTTTAGTATTGTTTCCAAGGCTGATAAGTGCGTTCCTTATTTATTGGGACTTAACCAAAAGTCAAAGTATGCCGACTTTTACGAATGGTTTGTAAACGGCCAGTTAGTTTCTAAGGAGCCCCAGCCTACCAATATTGTCCTTAAAGAGCCAAACAAGGTTTATACTATTGAGTTAAAGGTGAGCAACATTTATGGCTGCATAATAGCTTCAAAGACATTAACAGAGACTACTTTTCCAAAGCCTGATGCAAAGTTTACAGTAACGAGTAATAAGGATTGTACAGGCCTTTTACTCTTAGACGTACACAATGCAACTATAGGAGCCACAAAATATACCTGGAATTTTGGTGATAGCCGCCCGGACTCACACGAAAAGGAGCCTAAAGACGTCCGTTACACGCCTGGCAGGTATATCTTGCGGTTAATTGCAGAAAATCAATATGCATGTGCAGACACAGCCTATGATACTGTTTATGTTGCTAAACCCGTGATGCCTGGCTTTGTTGCCAATAAGACATCTGGCTGTGATAGTATCCATGTTACCTTCAAAAACCTCACCGAAAATGCTACAGAGTATATTTGGGATTTTGGCGACAATAAATACTCTAGCGAATTCCAGCCAACATGGCCATTTCAGGCCCGCGATTCAGCTTATACAGTAAAGCTAATAGCTAAAGGAGAATTCGGTTGTCAGGAAGTTTTCGTGTATGAAGACTATATAACTGTAACGCCTTTGCCGGTACCTAAGTTCGATATTTTACCAGAGGAAAAGATTTATGCACCTAATTTTACCTTCACGTTTAAAAACAAAACGGTGGGTGAAAGCCTAAAATACAAATGGCTATTTGGCGACGGGAAATCTTATGAAGGGGAAGAACCATCACCTCATACCTATGAGAAAGCCGGCACCTACGATGTTAAATTAATAGCAATTAATGATGCGTTGTGCAGGGATACTATAGTAAAAACTGTTAATATTGAAATAATTCCGGGCTATTTATACGTTCCAAACGCGTTCGAGCCTGGTAACGTTAGCCCCGAATTGCAAGAGTTTAAGCCAAAAGGGTTTAGACTAGTTAAGTATTCGATGAAGATATTTAACCGATGGGGTGAATTGATCTTCCAGACAGATAAATTAGACGGAGAGGGAAGGCCTTTGGAAGGCTGGGATGGTAAAATGAAGGGTTTGCCTGCTTTGCAAGGTGTATATGTTTGGGATATTACCGCGGTATTTCAAGATGGTACCGAATGGCAAGGGATGAGTTATGACAAAAGTGGAAAGAACAAAAGAAAAAGCGGCCCTGTGCACTTAATCAGATGATAAACAAGAGAACGCTTTCGGTAGTAATTTTCCTGCTTGCTTGGTTACACAGGTCATTTAGCCAGGATCATGTTTATTCTCAATTTTACAATGCACCTAACTATTTAAACCCTGCGTTAAATGGGCAATTTGAGGGCGATTTTAGGATGAACATGATTTACCGGAGCCATTGGACGAACATTCCGGGCCCATTAAACTATTATTCCTTTTCGCTCGATTATAGCGTGCCGAAGTTTGGGGGCGGCTTTGGTTTATTGGCAAGCCGAAGCAGTGAAGGTACGGCCTATCTCAAAAAAACGAGCTTGTCTGGCATTTACTCTTATAGCATTGATTGGGATTATGTAACTCTTTCATTTGGGGTGCAAGGCGGTTTCGTCCATCGAAAAATTGATTATAATAAATTGGTGTTTGCTGACCAGATTGACAAAGATGGAATTATCTATGGAGGTGGAACCGGTGCTTCAGACCCATCTTTAAACAGCCGCTTTTATTTTGATTCTGGAGCCGGCGCTAACCTCGTTTTTTATAATGCAATGATAGGTGGTTCTGTTCAGCACATTAATAAACCGGATGAATCTTTTACAGGCTCAAAGTCACTGCTTCCTATGCGTATTAATGGGCACGCCAGTTATCGCATTCAGCTGGATTATTACGACGATGAAGCCAGCCCTTTATTGATACCCTCTGTTCTGGTGTACAATCAGGCAAACCTAACATCGGTAAGTGCCGGCATGCAATTTAAAAATAAGCGGGTAAACATTGGATTGTGGTACCGGGGAGACAATAAGCAAAGCGATGCAATTGTGCTTTCCTTAAGCCTGGATATATTTGATAGAAGGGATTCGTATGACAAGGTTAGGTTGGGTGTAAGCCACGATGCCAGTACATCAAAATTAAACTATGGAAAAACCGCAGGCAGTACAGAAACCGCAGTAACCTGGGAGACAACCCTGCCAAACAGTAACCGCGACGGCCGATATAGCTTCGGTAAACGCTGTTATGATTTCTATTAAATTATCCTTTTAATAAGGCTGTGGTTGTGCTATAAACGGAAACCATAAATGGCGTAATGTAAGTTAAAACCAGTTTGAAGAAATTTACATGGCCCCATTGTTGGTTTAAGATAGAATCTCCCTGATTTATTAAGTTTAAAATCGACCCAACCAGTAAACTTATGATGATTGCGCGTTTGATTGTTGATTTTTTTGAAGCAATTTTGGCAGATCGTAAGTAAATTTCCATAAATCAGCGGATTTTTATGCTAATTTACTATTAATGATCGTTTAGTGGTAGTTTTTGCTGTTGGAATTCTTGCCAATTTAGATAATTTTTGCCTTTTCGTTGCTCGATCATCGAAATGCAGTCATCTACAGGGCAAACTAGCTTGCATAAATTGCATCCAACGCATTCTTCCTGCTTAATAATATAAGTGTTGTAAGGTTTTCCATAATCCAGTTGGATGGATTGGTGTGCCGCATCTTCGCAGGCTATGTAGCATAAACCGCAATGGATGCATTTATCTTGGTTAATTTGCGCAACTACATGATGGTTAATATCTAGTTCTTCCCATTTGGTTAATGTTGGGACGGATTTTCCTACAAAGTCGTAAATTGTTGGAAAGCCTTTTTCATCCATCCAGTTATTTAGCCCTTCACATAGATCTTCAATTATCCTAAAACCATGTTTCATAACTGCAGTACATACCTGCACCGTGGAGGCGCCTAAGAGCATAAATTCTGCAGCATCTTTCCAGGTACTTATGCCTCCAATGCCTGAAACCGGAACTCTACTCGTGGTCGGGTCTTGCCTGATTGTTGTTAAGAACTTCAAAGCGATAGGTTTTACAGCTGGGCCGCAATACCCTCCAAAGGCAGACTTTCCGGCTACATTAGGATTTGGAACGAAGGTATCTAAGTCGATGCCAGTAACAGATTGTATGGTGTTAATAAGAGACAGTGCATTGGTGCCCGCCTCAACACAGGCTTTTCCGGTAGGTACTACAGAATGCACATTTGGCGTAAGTTTGGTTATCACGGGAATTGTTGCCGCTTCCATCACCCATTCTACTACCATACGGGCAATCTCAGGATCCTGGCCTACTGCAGAACCCATGCCTCTTTCATTCATCCCGTGAGGGCAACCAAAATTGAGCTCGAGTCCGTGAGCGCCGGTATCTTCTACTTTTTTGATGAGTTCGTGCCAGCTGTTGCGGTCGTTATCTGCCATCAATGATACAACCATAGCCCTGTCGGGAAATTCTTTTAGAACTTCTCTTATTTCGCGAAGGTTGAGTTCCAAGGGGCGGTCGGATATTAATTCGATATTATTGAAGCCCATTACACGGCTTCCATGGTAATCAACCGAGGAGTATCTCGAAGAAACATTCTTTATCTGGGTTCCTAGGGTCTTCCAAACCACGCCACCCCAGCCGGCTTCAAATGCTCGGAGCACGTTTATTTTCTTATCGGTGGGAGGGGCGCTTGCCAACCAAAAAGGGTTAGGTGATTTTATGCCTAAAAAGTTTGCTGAAATGTTTGCCATAGTCTGTTCTTTTTTTGTTTCGCGCAAAGGCGTTGGAGTGTTTTAGTGCGAATTTCGCGCAAAGACGCTAAGAGTTCGCGAAGACGCTGTTGCTGTTTTTTGTTTCGCGCAAAGACGCGTAGCGAAGGCGCTGTTGCTATTCTTTTTTTGTTTCGCGCAAAGACGCAAAGGGTTCGCGAAGACGCTGTTGCTTTTTTTCGCGCAAAGAGGCAAAGTGTTCGCGAAGACGCGTATTGCGCAAAGACGCTAAGGGAGCGCGAGGACGCTGTTGCTATTTTGAAATCTTAGCGCCTCTGCGAAATCTCAGCGTCTTTGCGCGAGACTTCTATTTTATAGTTTATTAACTAATCGGTGTATACCGTCTTTCATCAATGCTACATTGAAATTGATCAAAAGGCCTAACTTGCAGTCTGTTAATTTGAGATAGGTTATGACCTGTTTATGGTGAACTGGAGCCAGTATTTCAACTGATTTAAATTCAATAATTACTTTATTGTCGATTACTACATCGGCTCGAAATCCTGCGTCCATTCTTAATCCGTCGTGTACCAATGGGATCGCTTTTTGTCTATTGAAGGGTATTTGCGTTTTACTCCACTCATGGCAAAAAATCTCTTCATAAACTGTTTCGAATAATCCCGGTCCATATTGTTTGTGTATTTTAAAGCATAAGTCAACAATTAAAAAAGAGAGGTCGTTTTCTGTCATGTTTAGGTTTTGAAAGTCTACTACTATATATCTGTTTGTATAAATTAATTAAAAATAACAATCTCGGAATACATCAACAACAGCCTTTGCATCTCTGCGGAATCTTTGCGCCTCTGCGCGAAACCTCGCTCTAGCGTCTCTGCGCGAAACCTATGTTCTAAATAAACTATTCTCATACCTGGAAACCTCCAAATAGCTTAGTATACCCTTTGCCGCGTCCTTTCCAGCCTGCACAGCGTCTACTACCTCTTTGCCTCCGTTAACACAATCGCCGCCGGCGAAAACCCCCTGCCAGTTAGAAACTCCATTATCATCAATGATGAGTTTGCCATTAGTGTTTAGCAGTTCGTAAAAGTTTACCAGGTTCTCGAAAGGCAGTTGCCCTGTCGCCTTAATAACCATATCGACATCCAGTTTAATGGTTTCTCCGGTTGAAACGGGAGACCTTCGGCCACTGGCATCTGCCGGGCCTAATTCCATCTGGCTGCAAATAAGTCCGTTTACTTTTCCATTTGCTCCGGTAATTTCCTGCGGAGCAGCGAGCCAAAGGATTTTGCAGCCATCAAGTTTGGCTAAATTGAGTTCGGCTTCGGTGCAAGGCATTTCTTCCTGGGTGCGACGGTACGCAATGGTAACCTCCTTAGCGCCCAAGCGTTTGGCTTGGGTTGCAGCATCGATGGCCGTCATGCCCATGCCTATTACAGCAACTTTTTCGCCAACAGGCACATCCTTATATTCGCCACTGCGAATGTTGTAAATGAAGTTTATTGCATCTTCTACGCCTTCAAGTTCTTCACCCGGAATGTTTAATTTTCTTGTTAAGCCTACTCCAATTGCCAGAAAAACGGCATCGTAAGAATTTTGGAGCTCAACCAGGGAGAGATCTTTACCTAATTCCTTTCCATAGATAATTTTAATTCCTCCTAAGGAAGTAATATAGTTAACCTCTTCCTCGCAAAATTTCGGGGTCACCTTATAGGCGGCAATTCCGTAAGTCATTAATCCGCCACCTTTAGGCTCTTTTTCATAAACTGTAACATCAATTCCCTCGCGGGAAAGTACATGGGCACAGGATAAACCTGCTGGCCCGGCACCAACTATAGCCACTTTTCGCCCGTTTGACGGCTTCCGTTTAAAGAGCTGCCATTGTTTTTCTATCGCGTTTTCTGTTGAATATCGTTGTAACCTTGCTATTTGAATAGGCTTTTCTTCGAGCAAGTTGTAAACACAGGCACCTTCGCACAGCTTTTCAACCGGGCATACCTTAGAACATCCACCCCCCATTATATTGGACGAAAAGATGGTATGTGCTGAGCCCTTGATATTTTCGGTTGTTATTTGTTTGATGAATTTGGGCACATCAATGCTTGTAGGGCATGATTTTGTGCAAGGGGCATCATAGCAAAAAAGGCACCGGTTTGCTTCGGTAACAGCCGCCGTATGATTTTCAAAAGGAGGATGTATGTCGCTAAAATTGCGGGCATATTCATCATCACTAAGCCTGTTATTATCAATAGCCATAGCTTGAAATTAAAGTTGAACTAACGGCCCATAGGTTTCAGGGCGCCGATCGCGGAAAAACTGCCAGGTGTTTCTTACTTCATCAATCAAATCCAGATTGAATTCGGATATCAGCAGCTCATCATTATCCTCAGATGCTTCTGCGAAGATTTGTCCCCGAGGGTCAACGAAATAAGATGAGCCATAAAATTTACCCAGATTCCAGGGCTTTTCTTCACCAACACGATTGATGCAGCCCATGAAATAGCCGTTCGCTGCTGAGTGTGCCGGTTGTTCCAATTTCCACAAGTACTGTGATAAACCTGCTACCGTTGCCGAAGGGTTATAGACAATTTCAGCTCCATTTAAGCCTAAAATCCGTGCCCCGTCGGGAAAATGCCTGTCATAACAAATGTAAACGCCAATTTTCGCGTAAGCAGTCTGAAAAACCGGGTAGCCTAAATTGCCGGGTTTGAAAAAAAACTTCTCCCAGAAACCCGAAGTATGCGGAATATGGTTTTTGCGGTATTTGCCGAGCAGAGTTCCATCGGCATCAATAACAGCAGCTGTATTGTAAAGCACGCCGGCCTGTTCGCGCTCATAAAGCGGTACAATCATTACCATATTGTATTTTTTTGCGTATTCGGCCATTAAGCTGGTGGTAGGCCCTGGAACCGTTTCTGCGGAAGCATACCACTTTTTATCCTGCCCCGGACAGAAGTATGGCGTATTGAAAATTTCCTGTAAGCATAGAATTTGAACACCCTGCTGTCCGGCTTTTTCAATATAAGGGATATGCTTTTGCAGCATGGCGTCTTTAATTTCCTCGATAGTGCCTTCGCCTTCGGTTTTCGGCAGGCTCATCTGAATTAGTCCTGATTTAATGATTCTTGACATCTGTTAGGTTTTAAATTTTACCTTCAACCTGGTTTCTTTTGATAAATTTTCCGAAGCCTTTTTCAACAAGGCATTCATTGTTATCAATCACAACCTTTCCTCTAAGAAGTACAGTTTTAATCTTACCGGTCAGTTCCCAGCCTTCATAAGCAGAATAGTCTACATTCATGTGATGGTTGAGGGCCGAGATAGTATGTTTTTCATGCGGATCGAAAATGACAAGGTCGGCGTCTGAGGCAATACCGATGGTGCCTTTTTGCGGAAACATTCCGAATATTTTGGCGGCATTGGTACATGCAATTTCTACAAATTTATTCAGGGTAATTTTACCTGTATGAACTCCCTCTGAATATAGAAGTTCCATTCTGTGTTCTATTGCCGGGTGTCCGTTAGGTATTTTAGAAAAATCCTCTTTTCCCATTAGCTTTTGTTCCCATTTAAAAGGGCAATGGTCTGTTGCAACAATCTGGATCAAGCCTTGATTAATCCCCGCCCAAAGTGCTTTCTGGTCTTTCTTTTCGCGGAGGGGAGGGCTCATCACCCATTTAGCGGCTTCAAAATCTTTTTCATATAAAGAAGCGTCCAATAACAAATACTGAATACAGGTTTCGGCAAATACTTTCTGATTACGGTAAGTAGCTTTTCTGATTTCGTTTAAAGCGCCCTCACAAGTCATGTGGACAATGTATCCGGGGCAACCGGTATAGGCGATCATATCCGAAAAACGGCCAGAAGCTTCTGCTTCAGTTATTTCCGGCTGGGAGAGATAATGATAAAGGGGCGAAAGGTTGCCATCCGTACGGTGCCGGGCTACCAGGTAATCAATCATATCGCCGTTGGTAGCATGGGTAGTAACCATTCCGCCCTGGCGCTTCACTTCTTCCATTAGCCCTACCATTTGGCGGTCATCAACCATTAAAGCCCCTTTGTAGGCCATGAAAGTTTTGAAAGAAGTGATCCCTTCGTTTACTATGTGGCTGATTTCTTTGCGAACGTTTTCATTAAAATCTGTTACCGCCATATGGAAGCTGTAGTCGCCAACTGCGGTGCCATCAGCCCGGGAGCGCCAGGCTGCTAAGGCATTATGTAGGGTATCGCCTTGCGTTTGCAAGATAAAGTCGATAACCATTGTTGTGCCGCCGAAGAGAGCTGCCCTGGTGCCGGTTTCGTAAGTGTCACTGGAAAAGGTGCCCATAAATGGCATGGATAGGTGTACATGCGGATCTATTCCTCCTGGAAAAATGAGCATGCCCGAAGCCTCGATGGTTTGTTCAGCTTCAAAAGGAAGATTTTTTCCAATGGCTATAATAGATTCGTCTTCGATATAAATATCGGCTACATAATCTTCTCCTACCGTTATTATACGGCCGTTTCTAATAAGTATCGACATTAAAAGCTCCTTTCTGCAAGATATCTGGTTGATTAATTGAGGTAACAGCTGAACCTTTCATCAGCAGGTAATAAACGCAGCCCGAAATAAAAAATCCAGCAAACCAGGCATAACTATAAATATCATTGATCCAGGCCGGTATACTCTGGGCACTGATAGCTTTGATCTGCGTTAAAAAGCCTGGTACATTTGGCAGGATACCTAAAAGGATGGCGGCAATTGCCTTGAAATTATAACCTCTGCTATAGGTGTATATTCCTTCAAATCTGTATAAGTCATCCAACTGCAGGTTTTTTCTGCGGATAAAATAATAGTCGGCTATCATGATGCCTCCGATTGGCCCAAGCAGGCTTGAGTAAGCAACCAGCCAGGTAAAAATGTAACCATTCGGGTCGGCAATTAGTTTCCAGGGGAAGATTAGAATACCAAGTATGCCGGTGATATACCCACCCGTTTTGAAGCTGATTTTGGAGGGGGCAAGATTGGCAAAATCATTAGCGGGGCTTACAATATTAGCGGCGATATTTGTTGCAAGGGTTGAAATTGCTACAGCTATCATGGCAATGCTTACTAGAAATTTGCTTTCAAACTTTCCTGCTAAAATCAATGGGTCCCAGATCATTTCGCCATAAATAATTACCGTGGCAGATGTTACAACTACACCGATGAATGAAAACAAAGTCATGGAAGGAGGGAGGCCGATTGCTTGTCCGGTTATTTGTGCTTTCTGGCTTTTAGCATACCTCGTAAAGTCGGGTATATTGAGCGATAAAGTAGCCCAAAAGCCCACCATTCCGGTTAATGCAGGGATAAAGAAATGAAAGAAGCTTGCTGTGCTGGTAAATTTGGAGGGCTGGCTTAAGATAGGCCCAATACCATTGCCTGCAGATAATGCCCAAAAAAGCAAGGCAAGTGCAGCGATTGGAAGAAAAAAAGCCTTAAATACAAGTAGCTTTTTAATGCTTTCTACCCCGAGGTAAACCACGTACATATTGAGCAACCAGAACAGTAAAAAGGTTATTGCAGGTCCGGTTTGTAATCCCCAGGATACGGGAAAGACGGATGGAAGTGTACCGAGCCCGGGGAGCCAGATTTTAAACAGGAGAAACATTGCATATCCGCCAATCCAGGTTTGAATACCGAACCAGCCGCAGGCTACAATGGCACGTAAAATTGCAGGAATATTAGCTCCCTTTATCCCAAAGCTAGCCCTGGCTAGAACCGGAAAAGGTATGCCATATTTTGCGCCTGCATGTCCGTTTAAAATCATTGGGATAAGCACTACCGTATTGCCCAGGGCTATGGTAAGGATTGCCTGCCACCAGTTCATACCGCCTTCAATTAGAGAACTTGCCAGCATGTAAGTTGGGATACACAGGCTCATACTTATCCATAGCGCAGCGTAGTTCCAGGTGTTCCAGCTTCGTTTCTCTGGTGGGACGGGCGCCAGATCTTCACTTTGTAATGCTTTGTTATCCATATGTAGTTTGGGTTAGAATTTTCTCCTTAACCTTTTTACCTGAGTTCGATGATTTTCAATTTGTTAAATTATTTAAAAATATGCACTTTGCTTTCCCCTCTCCTTGAGGAGAGGGATAGGGTGAGGTGATAATAAGTATTGTCTTATACCCTCTCTGCCTTCGGCATCTCTCCCAGAGGGCGAGAAAAGTCCCCCACGCACTGCAAACTGCATATTAGTCGAACTCAGGTTTTTAGTCCGTGTACTCGTCGGCAATATTTAAAGCCTGCGAAATAATTCTCAATCCTTCATCAACCTGTTCTTTGGTGATAGTTAAAGGCGGAGCGATAAATACATAGTTCCAGCGCACAAAGGCATACATTCCAAGTTCCTTTATTTTCGAGGCAACTTTATTCATTATCTCCATTTCATTCGGCTTGGCGTTAAATGGTGCCATCGGTTCTTTGCTTTCGCGATTTTTCACCAATTCCAGGCAGCCTAATAAACCTGTATTTCTAAAGTCGCCGATGCAAGGGTGCAGGCTTTTCATCACTTCAACCTTTTCCTCAATGTATTTTCCCATTTCACGGGCATTTTCGATGAGATTTTCATCTTCATAAATATTAAGCACCTCTATGGCTGCTGCGCATGAAACCGGATGTGCAGAGTATGTTAAGCCTAGCATTAAAGGTTTATCATCAAAGGCAGCAGCAATTTTATCACTAACAATTAATGCTCCTAAGGGGAGATATCCTGCGGTAATTCCTTTTGCTGTGGCAATCATATCGGGCACAACTCCATGTACATCAACAGCAAACCATTCGCCAGTGCGGCCAAAGCCACTCATTACCTCATCGGCAATCAGCAGAATGTCATACTTATCGCAAAGGGCACGGATTTTTTTCAGATAATCAGGCGGGTATTTAATGCAGCCAGACGAGCCACTTTCACCTTCCATTAAAATTGCAGCGATATTTTCAGGCCCTTCAAACTCGATAAGGCGCTCAATATGGCTTACACATTCTCTTTTGCACCAATCAGGTTCTTTTCCCCAGGGGCAACGATAGCAATAGGGGTCTTCCGCATGAACTATATTAGGAACTTGTTGAGAATCGGATGCCAGTTTCCTTGGATCGCCGCCTGCTGTCATAGCTCCGTATGAAGCTCCATGAAATGCTCTATAGCGTGCAATTATTTTATGTTTTCCGGTATATAAGCGGGCAAGCTTCATTGCATTTTCGATGGCCGTTGCACCGCAAACCGTAAATAAAGTTTTGGTAAGGTTGCCTGGAGCAATCTCTGCCAGTTTTTTACCTAACTCGCCTCTTGCTTTGGTTACGCAGCCAGGGGTAACATAACTTACTTGCTGCATTTGTTCTACCACAGCTCGGGTAACCCGTTGGTTGCCATGTCCGATGTTGACATTAATGAGCCCGGAGGAGAAGTCGATATAGCGGTTTCCATCATAATCATATAAATAAACCCCTTCTGCATACTTAACCGCAATTGGATTTATGCCTTTTTGCTTACTCCAGGAGAAAAGTGTATAATCTAAGTTGTCCTGGACGATGTCTTCTGCTTCTTTGATAATTCGCAGCATATTTTATTGCTTATTGATGTTTTGTATATTGTTAACCGTTGGCTAAAGCCGAACGGCAATAGATACTAATCTCTGGCCTCTCTGATCACTGTCCTGGCTCTTTGCCCGTGGTTGGTGTCCCCACCAACCACTTAACTAAACGACATTGGGCTAAAGCCGAATGGCAATAGATACCTGATTTTTTATCACTAGTCTCTAAACTCTCTCTCCCAATCTCCAATACCGTTGGCTGAAGCCGAACGGCAATAGATACTAATCTGCCTCAACTCATCCAATTCACTCCAGCTTCCGGGTTCCATTTAACTGTTGATTTCTTCAACTTTGTCCAGAAATGAATGGAGCTTTTTCCGGTGATGTCTCCTGAGCCGAATTTACTTTCATTCCAGCCTCCGAAGGAAAAAGGCTCACGGGGCACCGGAACACCCACATTTACACCCACCATGCCTGCGCTTGCCCGCTCGATGACGTATCGGGCTGCTCCGCCATTTTGTGTAAATACTGCAGCTGCATTTCCATAAGGGTTGGCGTTTTCAATCGCGATAGCTTCATCTAAAGTATTAGTGTGCATAATGCTGATAACCGGGCCGAAAATTTCTTCTCGGGCTACAGCCATATCAGGCGTTACATAGTCGATAATTGTTGGGCCAACGTAGGTGCCGTTTTCCTTGCCGGTAACTTTTGCGTTACGTCCGTCGAGTAAGATTTTAGCGCCTGATTTTTCAGCTTCTGTGATATAAGATTCGATGCGGTCTTTTGATTCTTTACTGATAACCGCCCCCAAGTTTTCGCCAGGAATTATCTTTTTAGCCTCTTCGCAGAGCTGCTCTATAATATGCCCCACAGGACCAACAGCAACCATGGCAGAGGCAGCCATGCACCGTTGTCCGGCGCAGCCAGTCATAGATGCAGTAATGTTTTGTGCTGTCATAGCAGGAATAGCGTCCGGAAGAACCAGCAAATGGTTTTTAGCACCTCCTAATGCCAGGCAGCGTTTAAGATTGGCAGTAGCTTTTTGGTAAACAAGCTTGGCTACTTTGGTTGAGCCAACGAATGAAACCGCTTCAATATGGGGGTGGCTGCAAATAGCTTCCACAATGACGCTATCCCCATGCACTATGTTAAACACTCCATTTGGCAAGCCTGCCTCTTTTAGCAATTCTGCAATTTTGCCCAAGCTTAAAGGAACTTTTTCAGAAGGTTTTATGATCATGCAATTACCCAAAGCGATGGCATTGGGTATGGTCCAGTTAGGCACCATACTTGGAAAATTAAATGGTACTATAGAAGCGACTACTCCTAATGGTATATATTCTGTCCTGCATTCAATGCCTTTGCTCACTTCAAGCAATTCGCCGGTGACAAGTTGGGGTAAGGAGCAGGCAAATTCTGTTAGTTCGATCGCTTTATCGATTTCAGCAAGGGCTTCGCTATAGATTTTTCCATTCTCCTCGACAATTAAGCTGGCGAGTTCTTTTGCATTTTTTTCGAGCAGTGTTTTGTATTTAAAGAAAACCTGTACACGCTCCTTGATGGGAGTTTTGCTCCATGAAATAAATGCTTCTTGTGCTGCGCTTACGGCTTTGTTTAATTCTACTGGTAAGGAGAGTGGCACGCGAGACAAGAGAGTACCATCTACGGGTGATATTACCTCGAGGGAGCCCGAACTGTCTGCTGGTGTAAACTTGCCATTAATGAAATTCTGAATAACAGGATACTTCATAGAGATTATTGCCTGTGGTTAATTTTAGTAAATAGAAATCCATGCAAAGCCACCACGTAGCGTTGCTATGTAGAATATTCAAGGAAAAGAACGGAAAGAGCGTTGTTAAATTTAGGCTGAAAGGCGCTGTCGAAACACGAAGAATTCTTTCATAGACATTTAATTATGATTGTAATTTATGAAAATATTCTCTTAGAAATCAAGAGGAAAAATGGATTTTTTTTAAAAAACACCGTTTTAAGAAACAAATTGTGACTTTTAAAACTTTTTTTGATCAGTTTGATTTTATTGCAAACTTTTAGTCCTGAAGCGTTGTTTTAGGCTGTTTTTGGCAAGGGCGAAGTAGTTAGCTAAAGCCCAATGTCGTTAAGTAAGGCATTACTGGCTGGTGAGGACACCCAGGGCCGAGATTCCGTGGTTTGTGTCCTCACAAACCACTTCTAAATGACATTGAGCTAAAACCTATGTTGATTTTGATAGGATGGTGGTTGTGAGACGGGTTATGTGGCAATCAGCGCTGGAGGAAAAAAATAAGGCGCAGATAGCCTGCGCCAATTTTTAGTCTTTTTTACAGAAGCTATCGATAATTTTCATTAACTCAATGCCTTCTGAAGCCGGACAAGGGTTTTCCCCCTGAGATGAAAAATATTTATTTACCATGACTGTCCGTAGAGTTCCGCAGGGCTCTACGGATTCATTTATAGAAAAGAGTCTCTGACTCGTTAAAGCGCCATGCTTTTTAAGCCTGGGTTTGATAGTTTAATTCGTGGAGTCAGGAGACTCCCAATTATTGTTAAATCCGGAGAGTCACTTCGTTAACTCTCCGGACAGTAGTGAGCCCTCCCGCAAATCGCCTAAATACAAAAACTTGTATACACACAGTAGCTCTAGAGGAGGTAAGGATTCGAACAAGAGGAGAATTATAGCGATTTAATTTGTGTCCACACGATAGGAATGGTCGGGACATAAGGCGCAGATAGCCTGCGCCCCAATTATCAGTCTTTTTTACAGAAGCTATCGATAATTTTCATTACCTCAATGCCCTCTGAAGCTGGACAAGGGTTTTCTCCTTGCGATGAAAAAAATTTATTTACTAATTCTATCATGGGTTGCTGGATATGAGGCGGTGCTTTTACCTCAACACGTTCCTGATGTCCGTTTTTAGTTACAGTATAATATTGTCCGAAAACTGAAAAACTGATTTTCCCTTCTGAACCAATAATTTCAACCAAATCCTTAGTTTCTTCTTTGGGCACGGCAAAGCACCAGATTCCTCTGAAAATAATGCCATTCTCGAATAGCATTTCACCACTAACAATATCGTCGGCAGGATAATGTCCAGCCTGATTACCGGCAAAACCGCGGGATGTTTTCACCTTGCCAAAAAAGAACAGCATTAAATCGAGCTGGTGCGGAGCCAGATCATGAAATAAGCCACCGCCAGATACTTCAGGATTTACCCTCCAGTTATCATGGGTTTTGGTAATTAAATCAGATTGATGTGGCTGCAGCATTTCCAGATTGATGAAACGTATATCGCCAATTGTATTTAAATCGAGCAGCTCTTTGATCTTAATGAATAAAGGCAAGCCCCGGCGATAGTGGGCAACGGTAAGTTTGGTTTGATATTTTTTTTCAGCTTCAGCCATGCGGATAGCAGAGGCTGCATTTAAAGTCATTGGCTTTTCAACATATACCGGCTTGCCTGCCTTCAGCGCTGCTATAGTATATTCCTCATGATTTAGCGGAGGTGTAGCCACATAAATAGCATTAATTTCAGGGTCGTTGATTAAGTCGTTAGCATCAGTATACCATTTTGCAACGTTATGCCTTTTTGCATAATCTTCGGCTTTAGCTGCATCCCGACGCATAACAGCAATTATTTTTGAGTTAGGCGCCTTGCTAAAACCCGGCCCGCTTTTCACTTCAGTTACGTCGCCGCAACCGATAATTCCCCAATTTATGGTTTCCATCTGTTTTACTTTTTAATAATTGATTGGGATTGTAGCCAGTGTTGTACCCGGTCAGTCCAATGGTCTGGAGCGCGATTCGGGCCTATGCCGAATCCGTGTCCGCCTTTAGGGTAGATATGCATTTCCGCGGGAACATTGTTTTTTATCAGGGCTTCGTAAAATCGAAGGCTGTTTTCCACTTTAACGGTTTTGTCATCTCCTGCATGTATCAACATGGTAGGAGGGGTTTGTGCTGTTACCTGGGTTTCGTTAGAATAAAGGTTGGTAAGCTCTGCAGTGGGACTGCCGCCAATTAGATTATCACGAGAGCCTTTATGCATCAGGTTCTCCGACAGGCTAATAACCGGATATACCAAAATCATAAAATTAGGGCGAAGGCTTATTTGCTCAGGGTTTTCAATTACAGATTTGTTGAAGTGAGTACCCGCGGTTGAGGCTAAATGCCCACCTGCAGAAAATCCGATTATTCCCACTTTAGACGTATCAATGCCCCATTCTTTTGCCCGGCTACGAACCGTTTTGATGGTTTGTTGTGCATCTTGCAAAGGGCCAATTGTTTTGTCCTTTATTATTTTATCAGAAGGCAAACGATATTTTAAAATGAAAGCCGCTACTCCCATCTTGGTAAATTCCGCAGCTATATCTGTCCCCTCATTAGTGTATGATACAATACGATAGCCTCCACCAGGCACGATAACAACAGCCGCTCCGGTTGCTTTTTTTTTGGATGGAAGGTAAATTTCTAAAGTGGGCTTTGAAACCTTTTCGTAGCGTATCTGGCCAGTGTTGTTTACGTTTTTGATTTCTTCATCAATCCCCTCAATAGCATTCGGAATCGTTCCGGGATAAAGAGGGATTACAGTTTGCGAATTGCCTTTCGTAATAAACGCAGCAAACATCATAATTAGCAGTGATTTACGCATTGGTGTGTTATTTTTCGCAATAATAGCAAACGAGGGGTGTTTAACATTAATCTTTCCTAAAATTTTCTTCTGCAAGGCGAAGGGTTGGATGAAAGGAAAAACGTCTTGCTAATATTCCGCGGGCGATTCATGAATCGCCTCTACATGTGTTCTATTTATCGCATTGGAAACATTTGGAGTAATAGTTTGGGGGGGTATATGCTTTAATAAAAACGGTTGTATTCAAACACAGGAAAAGAGATTTGTCATGCCGAATTTATTTGGGAACCCACTTGAATTGTGCGAATATATGATGGGGTGCCGAAATAAATTCGGCATGACTAAGTGGGTTATAAAAGGCCCAAGCGGCACGCTTGAACCAGCAAGAGGGTAATAGCAGGTGATAAATGCGTAGGGGCAATTCATGAATTGCCCCTTTAATAATAAGGCTGGAAGTAAATCTATTTATTTCTTTAAAGTGATCTGTTTTAATTTTACAATAAGTTAATCGGATATGAAAAATATTATTTAACTTTATGTAAATTATTTTAATTTATTTTTTGTTCCGATAATTCCTTTGCTTAAAATCTAAAAGCCTTTTTATTCCATTTGGAAAACATCTTCTGTCCAAGCTAACCTCTGCCAATCACTTTTGAAATTGAGTTCAATCAATATGTAAGGTTCTTAAAATCTGATTTTTTTAACTAAAAAATACATATTACTATGGAAACAATTGAAAAAGAAAAGACTCTGCTCAAAAAGGAAACTGTTGCAGAAAACGGCCATTTCGCCACCTTAGTTGAACCCCTGGCTAATGCAGGCCTTGGCTGGTTGCATGATTATCCGGATTTTAGAGATTTCGACTTCGAACACGACGAGGTGAGAAGTTTGATAAAGGATTCGAAGTTAGCCAAGGGAACACTGTCTTTACCTGCGTCAGTCGATCTGCGCCCCTGGTGTTCGCCAATTGAAAATCAGGGGCCACTGGGTTCCTGTACAGCTAATGCCGGAGCGGGCTTAATTGAGTATTTTGAAAGAAGGGCTTTCGGCAACCACCTCGATGTGTCTCGTTTGTTCCTTTATAAGGCAACCCGAAATTACATGCAGGTAACTGGTGATACCGGCGCTTATTTGAGAAGTACAATGGGAGCAATGGTTTTATTCGGCCTTGCGCCAGAAAAGTATTGGCCTTATAATATTGCTAATTTTGACCTGGAGCCACCTGCATTTTGCTATAGCTTTGCAAGCAATTTTAAGGCAATTAAATACTATCGCCTCGATCCGCTGGGAACAACGCCTGCAAATTTATTAAACAGGGTGAAATCCAATTTGGCTGCCGGCTTGCCAAGTATGTTTGGTTTTTCTGTATACAATTCATTTTACCAGGCGCAAACAACCGGCAAAGTGCCTTTCCCTGAAACTTCTGGCGACCCTTGGGTAGGTGGCCATGCTGTAATAGCGGTTGGTTATAACGACAGTATCAAAATAACCAATTCTATTCCGGGCTCTTCAACAACTACAGGAGCACTTTTAATAAGAAACTCATGGGGTACATGGGGCACTATGGGTGGATATTTATGGATGCCCTATGATTTCATCCTTAAAGGCTTGGCGAACGATTTCTGGAGTGTGATTTCTGCAAGTTACGTGGCTTCACAGCAATTTAATATTTAGCCTTATCGTCATAATTTTTTAGGTGGAGTTTCAGCGAGTGCTGAAGCTCCATTTTTTGTAAACCTTCGTTTAAACTCATTCAGTTTTGCCCGACTTTTATTTCTTTAAACATATATGTATGCCTTTCTTTCAGGTTTCAAAGGCAAGCCAGGAAGAAGGGGCGCCGGGTCCTTTTCAAGAGACTGGGCTAGGAAGCAAGAGACTCGCAATGCTATTAAGTTAAGCGATTTGCCCGGCGTGGGTTGACCTTTCTCTCCCCTTGGGAGAGATGCCGAAGGCAGAGAGGGTAACACGCTTTACAGGATTTTTCGCTTGCTATTTCCTTAAGGCGTTTGCTCTGTGGGTTAGCCTTTCTTTCCCACTGGGAGAACCGACCAACGGGAGCTCATTGAGACAATTAAAAACCTGTTTCTGTCCGTAGGTGTGCCGAGAATGAAAGGCCGCACATAAAAAAAATAATGCTTTTCAATGCTATACAAAAGATGGAGGTTGGCCCTCCGGAGGCGGCTTACAGGAGCAGCCTTCAAACCAC
>Ga0307408_100000798_pt1 | contig 25228 bp, 22 predicted proteins | sample 322Cmetagenome_FD_202116 | JGI IMG/M metagenome (GOLD analysis project Ga0307408, IMG submission 202116) | Maize rhizosphere microbial communities from greenhouse at UC Davis, California, United States - 322HYB-C-3 | ecosystem: Host-associated > Plants > Roots > Rhizosphere > Soil | place...
CGAAGGTGCCGCAGATCATGCCGTCGGCGTCGCCCTTCTTGATCATCATGGCGCCGATCAGCGAGTGGCGGCGGCGCATTTCCAGCTTGGCGTATTCCTGCGTCACGCCCTTGCGCGCGGTCAGCTCATAGTATGCCTGCCAGTACTCGCGGTAACGCTCGTCGAAGTCGGGGTTGATCACGTCGTAGTCGACGCCCTGCTTCAGGCGCAGGCCGAATTTCTGCACGCGCGCATCCAGCACGGCCGGGCGGCCGACCAGGATCGGGCGCGCCAGCTTTTCGTCGACCACCACCTGCACCGCGCGCAGGATGCGCTCTTCTTCGCCTTCGGCGTAGACGATGCGCTTCATTTCCGCCGGGGTCTGCTTGGCCACGGCGAACACCGGCTTCATGAAGGTGCCGGAACGGTAGACGAACTGCTGCAGGCTGTCGGCGTAGGCTTCCAGGTCCTTGATCGGGCGGGTGGCGACGCCGGAATCGGCTGCCGCCTTGGCCACGGCCGGCGCGATCTTGGTCAGCAGGCGCGGGTCGAACGGCATCGGGATCAGGTATTCCGGGCCGAAGGCCAGGTTGGCGATGCCATAGGTGGTGGCGACGATGTCCGACTGCTCGGCGTGCGCCAGGTCGGCAATCGCGTGCACCACGGCGATTTCCATTTCGCGGGTGATGGTGCTGGCGCCGGAATCGAGGGCGCCGCGGAAGATGTACGGGAAGCACAGCACGTTGTTGACCTGGTTCGGATAGTCCGAACGTCCGGTGCAGATGATCGCATCGCCGCGCACCGCTTTCACGTCTTCCGGCAGGATTTCCGGGTTCGGGTTGGCCAGCGCCAGGATCAGCGGGTTCGGCGCCATCTGCTTGACCATGTCCTGCTTCAGCACGCCGCCCGCGGACAGGCCGAGGAAGATGTCGGCGCCTTCGATGCAGTCGGCCAGGGTGCGGTGCGGGGTTTCGCGCGCGAAGCGCTCCTTGTCCGGGTCCATCAGCTCGGTGCGGCCCTTGTACACCACGCCGGCCAGGTCGGTCACCAGGATGTTTTCGATCGGGAAGCCGAGGTCGACGATCAGGTCCAGGCAAGCCAGGGCTGCCGCGCCGGCGCCGGAGACCACCAGCTTGACGTTCTTGATGTCCTTGCCGATGTATTTCAGGCCGTTCAGGATGGCGGCGCCGACGATGATGGCGGTACCGTGCTGGTCGTCATGGAAGACCGGGATCTTCATCTTCTCGCGCAGCTTGCGCTCGATGTAGAAACACTCAGGCGCCTTGATGTCTTCCAGGTTGATGCCGCCGAAGGTCGGCTCCAGCGAGGCGATGATGTCGACCAGCTTGTCCGGGTCCTGCTCGTTGATCTCGATGTCGAACACGTCGATGCCGGCGAACTTCTTGAACAGCACGCCCTTGCCTTCCATCACCGGCTTGGATGCCAGCGGGCCGATATTGCCCAGGCCCAGCACGGCGGTGCCGTTGGAAATCACGGCCACCAGGTTGCCGCGTGCGGTGTATTTATAGGAGTTGGCCGGGTCGATGACGATTTCTTCGCATGGCGCTGCCACGCCCGGGGAATAGGCCAGCGCCAGGTCGCGCTGGTTGGTCAGTTGCTTGGTGGGGGAAACGCTGATTTTGCCTGGCTTGGGGCACTCGTGGTACTCAAGCGCGGCGGCGCGCAGTTGTTGACGAAGTTCTTCTTTCTTGTCAGATCCCGAATCCATGCTGTACTGCCCCTTCTATCCTGTGTCCGAAAGCCTTCGATTCTAGCAGATAGAGTGGTTGCTCTAACGTAGGTATTTTTACCAATCCCGAATTTTCATCGGTTTTCATTTCCTTTCAGTTAAGAATCATCCTTGCACGCGGGATTTTTCCGCAAAACAAGTTAATAAACTGTCGCCCGGGCGACAATGCTGACTTGCGGCACGAAACCTTAAAATCTTGTTGCGCTAAATCGTATTTGCTTGCAATTTTCAGCAAAACCAACTTTACATATAGCATTTTCCTGCATAGACTGAATTTACTGGCACTTTACGGAAGGAAAAAACCATGCGCGATGCAATCTGGCATTCCTGGTCCCGACTGTCCGGCGTCCTGTTCCCTGCGACTGCCGTCGCCCTCTTCTTCACCCCGCAAGATTCCGGTTATGTTGCTTTGTTGGCAATGGCGGCACTGGCTTCCGGCGGCACCTGGATTTACCTGCGCGACAAGCCAAATTAAGGACGAAGCTGGGGCGCCCCGCTAGAATGGCGGGATGCTTTCCGAATTCGACCTGATCAAACAATACTTCGTGCGCCCCGTGTCGGGACGCGCTGCCCTGGGTATCGGCGACGACTGCGCCCTGCTGGCCCCGTCGCCGGGGATGCAGACTGCCATTTCTTCCGACATGCTGGTCGAGGGCCGGCATTTCTTTGCCGGCGAAGATGCCCGGCGCCTTGGCCACAAGAGCCTGGCCGTCAACCTGTCCGACCTCGCTGCCATGGGCGCCCGCCCCGTCGCCTTCACGCTGGCCCTGGCCCTGCCGGCCGCCGAACGCGCCTGGCTGGAGGGCTTTTCGCACGGCCTGTTTGCGCTGGCCGATGCGCACGGCTGTGAACTGATCGGCGGCGACACCACCAAGGGGCCGCTGAATATCTGCATTACCGTGTTTGGCGAAGTGGCGCCCGGGCGCGCCCTGCGCCGCAGCGCCGCCCGTCCCGGCGACGACGTCTGGGTGTCCGGCACCCTGGGCGATGCACGCCTGGCCCTGGCCGGCTACCTGGGCGAACTGGCGCTGCCGGCCGACGCGCTGGCCGCTGCCGGCACGCGCATGCATACGCCGACGCCGCGCGTGGCACTGGGCGTGATGCTGGCCGAGCGCAGCCTGGCCCATGCCGCCATCGACATTTCGGACGGCCTGGTGGGCGACCTTGGCCACATCCTGGAAAAATCGCGCGTGGGGGCCACGCTCAATGCCGACGCGCTGCCGGCTGGCCCGGTCCTGGCAACCCAGCCGCAAGCGCTGCGCCGCGCCTTCGCCGCAGCCGGCGGCGACGATTACGAGCTCTGCTTCACCGCGCCGGCCTCTCGGCGCGAAGCGATCCTGGGCGCCGCCGCCGAATGCGGCACGCCAGTCACCCGCATCGGCCGCATCGACGACGCGCCCGGCTTGCGCTGGAGAGACGCCGATGGCGCGCCGCTGTCGCTGGAACTGTCCAGCTTCGACCACTTCACGCAATAGCGCGGCGGTACTCGCCTGGCGGCTTGCCCACCAGCGCCGTGAATTCCTTGATGAAGTGGGCCTGGTCGTAATAACCCAGGCTTAGCGCGAGCTGGGCCAGGTCCGGCGCGGCGCCGGCCTGCAACTGGGCCACGGCTTCGTGCATGCGGTAGCGCTTGATCACCCATTTCGGCCCGACGCCGACATATTGCCGGAACAGGCGCTGCACGGCGCGCTGGTTCATGCCGGACTGCTCGGCCAGGGCTGCCACCGTCAGCAGCGCCGGATCGCCGGCAATGGCTGCCACCAGCGCCGCCGCGCGCCCGGCATCCGCGTCGGCCGGCGGCAGGCGCTTTACCAGGAAACCCTGCGCTGCCGCGGCCATTGCATCCGGCGCAGCACAGGCACGCACCTGTCGCGCCAGTTCATCGCCATCCGCGCCAAACAACTGCGCCAACGCGACGCGCTGGCCGGCAATGCCGGCGACGGCACGGCCAAGGAAAGGCCGGAAGCCGCCCGGCCGGAACTTGATCCCGAAAGCGAAACCCTGCGCTTCAAGCAGCTTGCTGTAGCGCGCCGTGTGCACGCCGTACACGCCGTCGGTATCGTGCTCGATCACCAGGTGCACGTTGGGGTGCGGCAACGTTTCCTGCTGCTGCGGCGGATGGCCCTGCATGTCCCAGCCGACGAACCAGTAATGCTCGACCAGCCCGGCCAATTGCGCGCACGGCGCCAGCCGTTCGTGGCGAAATGTACCCGTCGCAAAATGCGGCACCAGGATGCCGCGCGGTTCAGTATCGATCTGTCGCGTTTTTCCAATCATCAGGCGCAGGAGACTAACATAATGGCCGGCATGAAAACACTGATCCCTTTACTATTCGCATTCGCCGCTGCTGCGGCCAACGCAGGAGACAAACCCATGCAAATCGAAGGCAGCTTTGACGTGACACTCACACCCCAGCCGCCGGCAGAAGGCCAGGCCTGGGCCCGGCAAACGATCACCAAGACATTCCACGGCGCGCTCGACGGCACCAGCCGCGGCGAAATGCTGGCAGCGGGCACCGCAGTCAAGGGTTCCGCAGGGTATGTCGCAATGGAGCAGGTTAGCGCCACGCTGGAAGGGCGCAAAGGCAGCTTTTTCCTGCAGCATTTCGGCTTGATGGACAAAGGCACGCCGACGCTGAAAGTCAGCGTCATCCCCGACTCCGCGACCGGCGAGCTCACCGGCCTGCAAGGCACGATGACCATCGACATCACCGGCGGCCAGCACCGCTACACGTTCAACTACAACCTGCCGCCCCGCTGAATTGTCATGAAGTGGTAATAACCAGAGACTACTATCCTGCCTGTCTCCACATTCATACCACTCCCGTGAATGTCTTAAGCCGCCCCAATGTGGGCGGCATTTTTTTTGAAAGTCGGGGTCAGGTCTGGCAATCCGCCATGCATTTCGCTTTGCGAAATGCATGGCGGATTGCCAGACCTGACCCCGACTTTCGCTCTGCTAGCCGGTGAGTGCGGTGTGGTCTTCGCCCGGCTCGCCGGCGCGGCGGCCGCTGCCGTGCATCAGCCAGTAGTGGTGGAAGGCGAGGCGGATGTTGTCGCGCAGCTGCGTGTCGTCCCACGGCTTGGTGTAGAAGCGGTAGATCGCGCCGCGGTTGATCGAATCGAGCACCGCTTCCAGCCCGGTATAGCCGGACAGGATGATGCGGATGGTGTCCGGGTACATTTCCTTGACCTTGGCCAGGAATTCGGTGCCGCTCAGGATCGGCATGCGCTGGTCGCACACGATCACCTGCACCGGGTACAGCGCCAGCAGGTCGAAGCCTTCGGCCGGCGTCACCGCTGTCAGGATGCGGTAGCCATCACGGCGGAACAGGCGGTGCAGCGAGGACAGCACATTGACGTCGTCGTCCACCAGCAGCAGGGTTTGCGGCGGTTCGGCCGCCACGTTCGGGTCCGGCGGCAGGCTCTTGCCCGATTCGGCCAGCGCCCCCATTTCCGGCGCTGCCAGCGGACGGCTGAAGAAGTAGCCCTGGATTTCGTCGCAGCGGTTGCGGCGCAGGTATTCGAGCTGAGGCCGGGTCTCCACACCTTCCGCAATCACGCGCAGCTTGAGGCTGTGCGCCATGCTGATGATGGCCAGCGCAATGGCCGCATCATTGGGATTGGTGGTGATGTCGCGCACGAAGGCGATATCGATCTTCAGCTTGTCGATCGGGAAGCGCTGCAGGTAGGCCAGCGAGGAATAGCCGGTGCCGAAATCGTCGATCGCCACCTTGATGCCCAGTTCCTTGAGCGCCGTGAGTACCTGGATGGTGCGTTCGGCGTTCGACATCAGGGCTGTTTCCGTCAGTTCCAGTTCCAGCAGTTCAGGCGGCACCTGATGCCGTTCCAGCGCCTGCCGCACGTCATTTTCCAGGTCGCCCTCGACGAACTGGCGGCTGGCCACATTGACCGCCACGTGCACGCCGCCCACCGGTGTGCGCAGCCAGGTCGCAATCTGGCGGCAGGCCGCGTCGATGATCCAGCTGCCGACGCGCACAATCAGGCCAGTGTCTTCCAGCACACTGACGAATTCCGCCGGATAGACCAGGCCGTAACCGGGCCGGTTCCAGCGCAGCAGCGCTTCGGCGCCGCTGATGCGGCCCGTGGTCAGGTTGACCTTCGGCTGGTAATGCAATTCCAGCTCGTTGTTGTCCAGCGCGCGGCGCAGGGCCATTTCGAGGTCGAGGCGCGCCAGCACCTGCACGTTCATGCCGGCGGTGAAGAAGCGGTAGCCGTCGCCGCCGGCATCCTTGGCGCGCTCCATGGCGGTGTTGGCGTACTTGACCAGCGTCTCGGGATCGTTGGCGTCGTCCGGGTACATGGCGATGCCGATGGAAGCCGTCAGCGTAGCCTGGTGCTCGTCCAGCTCAAAGGGCGAGCGCAGGGCTTCACGCACCTCGTTCGCCACCAGCACGGCGTCCTGCTGGTCGCGCGTCATGGTCAGGATCAGGGCGAATTCGTCGCCGCCCAGGCGGCCCACCGTGTCGCGCAGGCGCACGCATTGCACCAGGCGGTTGGAAAATTCGTGCAGCAGGCGGTCGCCCATCGCCGCGCCCATCGAGTCGTTGACCTTGCGGAAGCGGTCCAGGCCGATGAACAGCACCACGATGCGCCATTCCTTGTCCTGCGCCAGCTCGATCGATTCGCCCAGGGTCTGGAAGAACAGGGTGCGGTTGGGCAGGCCGGTCAGGCGGTCGTAGTGCGCCATGTGGCGCAGGCGTTCTTCCGCCAGGCGCCGTTCGGTGATGTCGCGCGCCACGCAGATCAGGGTACGGTGCGCCGACTCGCCTTCGCTTTGCAGCAGCCAGTAGACCTCCACCGGCACGGCGGCGCCATCGCTGCGCAGCAGCTCGATTTCGGTCAGCTCCGGCGCGCGGTGCGGGGCGGCCAGCGCCTGGCCTGCGCGTTCGGCCTGCGCCGACAGTGTCTCGCGGTTGCCCAGCCCGAGCCGGCCTGGTTCCAGCGACAGCAGTTGCGCGCGTGGGTGGCCCAGCATGCGGCAGGCGCCTTCGTTGACGTCGACCAGCGCCAGCGTGTTGGTGTCGATCAGGAAGATGGCGTCGGCCGTGGCATCCATCGCGCTGCGGAAGCGCTGCAGGTCGGCGGTACGGGCACGCACGGTCTGTTCCAGCACTTCGTTGTAATCGCGCGCCTGCTGGTGCAGCAGCCGCACTTCCAGCATATTGTTGATGCGCGTGAGGACTTCAACCGGGTCGAAGGGCTTGCTGACGAAATCGCGCGCGCCGGCATCGAGCGCCGGCAGTTTCTGGTCCGGCTGGGCGGTGACCACCAGCACCGGCAGGTATTCCGGCTCCAGCGGCTTCAGCGCCTCCATCACGTCGAAGCCGCTCATGCCGGGCATGTGCAGGTCGAGGATGATCAGGTCATAGCGGTTCTCTTCGTGCCAGGGCGCCACCACGCGCGGGTCGGTGGTGGAACTGACGTTCACATAGCCGCTGGTCTGCAGCAAATACTCCAGCAGCTGCACATTGACCGGCTGGTCGTCCACTATCAGGACTTTGGCGTTCAGGATATCGTCGCGGCTGATCACTTGGACGTACTCCCTTCTTCCTCCCTGCGCGCCAGGAAGGCCATGGTGCTGTTGATCGCTTCCGTAAACTCGTCGATGTTGATCGGCTTGATCAGGTAGCGGAAGAAGCCTGCCGCCAGGCCTTTTTCCACGTCGCGTGGCATGGCGTTGGCGGTCAGGGCGATAACGGGGATGTGTGCGGTGCGCGGATCGGTGGCCAGCAGCTTGACGGCGTCGATGCCGTTCAGGCCGGGCAGGTTGATGTCCATCAGGATGATGTCCGGCTGGTGGGCGCGCGCCAGTTCGATGCCCAGGTGGCCATCGGGCGCCGAGATCAGTTTCAGGTCGGGCCGGAAGCTGATGATCTCTTCCACCAGCTTGAGGTTGGCCGGATTGTCTTCCACGTACAGGATGGTGGCTGGCTCACCCTCGGCGTGGCGGTGGTGCTGGGCCGGCCGCTCGGCATTCGTGTCGATGCGCGACGGGGTCGGCTCGGTCGATTCGAGTTCGATCCAGAACATGCTGCCCACGCCCTGGCTGCTGGTGACGCCGATGGTGCCGCCCATCAGCTCCACCAGGCGCTTGGTGACCACCAGGCCGATGCCGGTGCCCTCCTCCGCCCCGCTCTCCTGCCCCAGGCGGTTGAAAGGCTGGAACAGTTGCTTGACCTGCTCAGGCTTGAGGCCCATGCCGGTATCCTGCACCGAAACCCGCACCAGGTTGGGCCCGCTCGGGCTGCAGTCGACCACCACGGCGCCGCCATCGCGGTTGTACTTGATGGCGTTGGAAAGCAGGTTAAGCAGGATCTGCTTGAGGCGGGTGCGGTCGGCCGTGACATTGGCCGCGCAGCCGTCCGGGAACAGCAGGCGGATGCCGCGCGCACTGGCCAGCGGCGCCACCATCCCTTCGCATTCATGCAGGATTTCGTTGAGTGCCACCGGCTCGAGCGACAGCGCCACCGCACCCGACTCGATCTTGGCCAGGTCGAGGATCTCGTTAATCAGGGTAAGCAGGTGGCGGCCGGACTTCAGGATATGGTTGGCGAATTCGCGCTTCTGTACCAGCGTGGAAGGCAGCTTTTCCGAGGTCAGGATTTGCGCAAAACCGAGGATGGCGTTCAGTGGCGTGCGCAGTTCGTGGCTCATGGAAGACAGGAAGGCCGACTTGGCCTGGTTGGCGCTCTTTGCCTCCTGCATGGCCATTGCCAGCTCGCTGTTGGCTTGCTCGAGCTGCAGCGTGCGTTCATGCACGCGCTGCTCCAGCTCCTCGTTCAGGCGCATGACTTCCTGCTGCGCCTTGCTGCGCTGTTCCGCCTCGCGCGCGATTTCGCTGTTGGAGTTTTCCAGCTCGCGTGTGCGGCTTTCGATCTCGCTCAGCATCTTGTTGAAAGAGTCGGCCAGTTCGGCCACTTCATCATTGCTGGTGCCCGGTGCGCGGCGCGAATAGTCGCCGGTTGCCATCACCTCGCGCGCCACGTCGGCAATTGCCAGCACCGGCTGCGTCACCACCTTGTTCAGGGGCCGCATCAACAGGTAGGCAATCCCCATCGCCAGGAAGGTTGCGATGATGGCGATCATCACGTAATCACCGAAGCGGCCCAGGATTTCATAGTCCGCCTGCAGGTAGACGGTGCCCAGCAACTCGCCGTTGTCGCGGATGCGGCGGAACAGCATCATCTTGCCGTCCTCGAAAGCCACGCCCTCGGCCTGCGGCGCGGCAGGTACGCTGACATCCATTCCCGGCGCCACATAGGTGGCGAACAACTGGCCGCGCGCATTGTAGATGGCGCCTGCATTGACTTTCGGCCGCAAACGCAGCAGCGCCAGGTTTTCCTTCGCCAGGCGCGGATCGTCGAAAGTCAGCGCGGGCGCACTCATATGCCCAAGCAGCTCGGCCTGGGTGGCCATGTCGGAACTGAGGGACTGGTGGTAGGCCCGCAAGTCGTACGCGATGATGGTGCCAAGGGAAACCAGCAGCGCCACCAGCGTGACCAGCATCACCACGCCGAGCAGCTTTTGCGGCAGGGAGCGGCGGCGCGCCATCATCCCGCCACCTGCTGTACGCGAAGGGCGGCCGACAGCATGCGCGCACTGATTTTCAGGCGCGCCACGGCAGCATGCTTCAGGGAGACTTCAAAGCGCAGCCTTTCGTCGGCAATGACGAAGTTGATCATGCTGCCCATGCCGAAGGTTTCGTCGCCATCGGTCACGGTCAGCACCGGCTGGCCGCGGCTGGCGGTGAGCAGTTCCTGCGCCAGCACCTTCTCCTGCGCGGGGATGAACAATATGTGGATGCCTGCCAGGCTGTCGCCACGCTTGATGCGCCTGACCTGCAACGGGCGGCCGTTGGCGGTGTGGCCGGCCACGGTCTGTTCCAGTTGCTCGGCCAGCGGGTCGGCGCCGGCAACGCCGATCACGATCGGCGCATCCGGGCGGGCGAAACTGCCCTCGGGCCATTCGACGAAACCGGCAAACTTGTACAGGTAGGCAGCCTTGACCTGGCGCTCCAGGCTGGAGCCGGACTGGGCATGGGCGAACAGGGGCATCAGCGCGGCTAAAAGCAGCGCCACCCAGAAAACGGGACATCTTCCTTGGAGAGTCCTCACCACCGTGCCTCGCGAACAGGGGATTTGGGGCATTCTATCGCTGAGTACCCGCTAACGGCGCAATTATTGGTTTCTCGCACCACAAAAGCCTTCCCCGGCTTGCAAGTTAGTCGTGACGCCACATTATTGCGGTGCAGCGTGGTCAATCTGCACAGCAGCGCGCTAGAATGGGCTCAAACGCTTTTGTTTGCTAAAGGAGCCACAAGTGAGTACAGATTTCAACGAACTGGCCGCCCAGGTGGGTAAGGCCCTGCAAGACAAAGGCTTGCTGTTGGCAACCGCGGAATCGTGCACCGGCGGCGGCATATCGACCGCGATCACGGAAATCGCCGGCTCCACCGGCTGGTTCGATTGCGGCTTCGTTTGCTATTCGAATGCCTCCAAGACCGAGATGCTGGAAGTGCCGGCCGCCATGATGGCGCAGTTCGGTTCGGTCAGCGAAGAAGTGGCTGCGGCCATGGCGCAGGGTGCGCTCGGCTCCAGCAATGCCCATGTGGCGGTATCGGTGACCGGCATCGCCGGCCCGACCGGCGCCGTGCCGGGCAAGCCGGTAGGCACGGTCTGTTTCGGCTGGGCCAACGCCGATACCGTGCACACCGAGCGCCTGGTGTTCTCCGGCGACCGCCAGGCGGTGCGCGCGCAGACCATCGAGCATTCGCTGAAAGGCTTGCTGCGCTTTATTAATTAAGACAGCAGCCGGCTGCGGCGCTCCGCCGCGGCAGGCTCGAACAGGGTCAGGCCGCCGATGGCGCGGCTGATTGCCACGTACAGGTAGCGCCGTTCTTCGGCGTATTCATCCCCGTTGCGGGTAGCGCGCGGGAACTGGCCTTCTTCCATATACGGCAGCAGCACCTGCTGCCATTCCCTTCCCTTTGCCGACTGCACGGTGGCCAGCGCCAGCGCCTTGCTTGCGCCACCGCGCGCTGCCGGCTTGCCGCGTGTTGCCACCTGGCGGCGGCGCAGCTCTTCGAGGAAGGCAGGCGCCTTGGCATCGCCCTGGCGCTGGGCGAAATCCATGAAGGCGCGCAGGGTGCGCAGCACGGAGTCGGCGTGGGCGCGCTTGACGAAAGTGCGGCGGGTGGCAGCCGGCAGGTCGAGGCCATTACTGGCCAGTTCCAGCAATTGCGCAGCGCTGGCAGTTGCAGCCTGCTCCTTCATTTGCGCCAGCACGGCGGCCAGGCGCTGCTTCCAGCGGCGAGTGGCGCCGCTGTCGTAATGCTGCTCGGCGCACAGCAGGCCGCTGAACATGAATTCCAGGGTTTCCGGATCGCGCACCACGGCGTCTTTCTGTTGCTGGTAGGCGTCGCCGGAACCGTACATGGCGTGGCTGGACTCATAGTCGCGGCGGTCGCCCGACACGGCGAAATAGGTTTGCAAGCCGTCGACCATCAGCTCGCAGCTTTCCTTGTCCGCCTTCAGCGTGCTGTAGTCGCCACTGGCCACATGCAGCAGCGCGCGCAGGGCCATGATTTCAGGACGCTTGAGGTAGGAAGCGAAGCCGTCGCAGTTGTAAGGCAGGCCGGCATCCAGCAGGGCGTTTTCGATTTCCACGCTCTGGTCGACTTCGCGCAGGATAATGGCGAGATCGGGTCCGAGTGCCAGCTCTTTTGCCTTGGCCACGACGGCGCGGGCGCAGGCTTGCGGGTCGGCGTGATCGTATTCGACGTGACGCACTTCCGAGTAGGTGTCCGGGTGCGATTCAAAGCCGCATTTCGGCAGGGCGCGTTCCAGCAGCTTTTTCAGCGACACGCCGCAGCGGCGCGATTGCGACAGCGGCAGGCGTTCCGCATCCGGAAAAGCCAGTTCGAAGCCGCCGCCTGAAAAGCGCGGGTCGGCGCCGCGTTCGGCGTTAATGACCTGGTGGCGGTCGCCCACCACCACCAGCCGCGCGTTGCGGCGGAACAGTTGCAGCAGTTCGAATTCGGCCGCGTTGACGTCGTGCCATTCGTCGACCAGCAGCAGGTTCGCTTGCGGCATGTCGTGCACGGCTTCCGGGAAGCGGCGCAGGATGGACACCAGGTCGGTCGCGTAATCGACCGGCGCCTGCCACAGGATATGGCCGGCCTGCGGCTGGCGGCGGCGCTCGAACTCGTGGAAGATTTCGACGATCTCGCGGTCTTCCAGCTGGAATTCGTTGCACAACTCGTCGAAGGTGAAATCGTCGAAGACTTCATCCTCGAAGCGCAGCGTAGCCAGGGTGGCCTTCATCTGCGCCAGCAGCTGCAGCATCATTTCAACCCGCTGGGTGCTGCGCTCGAAGTCGAAATCGAATTCCGTGTAGCGGCCTTCGTGGCGCTGCCACACCGTGTTGGCGGCCGCCACCAGCATGGGGCGCATCTGCTCCAGGCTGGACCAGCGCTCCGGCAGGTCGAGCCAGTTGCCATGTTCCGCGATGCGGGTGAGCTGCGAGCGGGCCAGCGCTTCCACCGTCAGCACCTGCACTTTACGGTCCGGGCACTCCAGCGCCAGCTTCTCGTAAAAGCGCTGGCGCGCGCCTTCCGAGAAGCACAGGCCCAGCACCACGCCCGGTTCCTGTGCCGCCAGCATGGCCAGCGTGGTAGTCTTGCCTGTCCCGGCGCGCGCCTCGATCATCAAGGTCTGGGCGCGGGACTTCAGGATCGCCTCCTGCTCGCTGGATGGTGAAACTCGCATGCCTGTCCGATTGGTGCCAATGAAAACACGCATTCTACCTTGGCTGGCTGCCGCAGCCGCCCTCGCCGCCCCTGCAGCCGGGCACGCGGCGCGGCCGCTAACGGTGTACGCCGCCGGCGACATCGCCGACTGCCGCTACAACCGAGCCCCCGACTCCGGCGCAGCGGGAACCGCCGCCCTCATCGCCAAAGGCGACCCGGACGCCCTGATCCTCACCCTGGGCGACCACACCTACCCGAACGGCGCGCCCGCCGAATTCAGCGACTGCTACGCCCCCACCTGGGGCCAGTTCAAGGCCCGCACCCGCCCGACGCCCGGCAACCACGAATACACCAGCGGCAAGGCCACCGGCTATTTCGACTACTTCGGCGAACTGGCCGGCCCGCCCGGCCGCGGCTATTACAGTTTCGACAAGAGCGGCTGGCACTTCATCTCCCTGAACAGCGACCTGAAAAGCGCCGATCACCAGCGCCAGCTCCTGTGGCTCAAAGACGACCTGGCCGCCAGCAAGGCGCGCTGCACCCTCGCCTACTGGCACGCGCCCATGTATAGTTCTGGCGGGCACACCCCGAGCAAGAAGATGCAGGACGTCTGGCGCGCACTGTACGCAGCCGGCGTCGAGCTGGTGTTGTCCGGGCATGACCACGACTACGAGCGCCTGGCGCCAATGGACGCGGACGGGCAGGCCGATGCCGCGCACGGCGTGCGCCAGTTCGTGGTCGGCACCGGCGGCGCCATGCTCACGCCCTATCTCTGGCTGAATGCGCAGAGCGAAGCGCGTTCCAACTGGCGCACCGGTGTGCTGAAATTGGTTTTGAAGGAAAACAGCTACGAATGGGAGTTCCTGCCCGTCCAACCGAAGACGGCGCCGGAGCACCCGCAGCAGGAGGCCCGTGACAGCGGCACGGCCAACTGCCACTGACAACAGGAGCATCAATGCAAAACACGGTTCACTTCGTCCTGCAGGGCAAAGGCGGCATCGGCAAGACATACGTCTCGACCATCCTCGCGCAATGGCTGAAGACCAAGAGCGAGACCCCGCTGCGCTGCTACGACACCGACCAGGAAAACACCACCTTCTCGCGCTACAAGGCGCTGGACGTGAAGCACGTGCCGGTGATGACCGAATCGCGCACCATCGATCCCAAGCGCTTCGACGCGCTGATGATCGACATCCTGGAAGAAGACGGCAACTGCGTGGTCGACAACGGCGCCAATACCTTCTCGCCGCTGATGGCCTACCTGATTGAGAACGACTGCTTCAACCTGCTGGAAGAATCGGGCCGCAAGGTGTACATCCACACCATCGTGGGCGGCGGCGATACGCTGCACGACACGGCGATGGGCTTCGTGACAACGGCCAAGTCGACCCAGGTGCCGCTGGTGCTGTGGGAGAACGAGCATTTCGGGCTGTTGCAATCGGCATCCGGCAAATCCTTCCTCGAATCGCAGACCTACGCCGACAACTCGCAGCGCGTGCGCGGCCGCATCGTGCTGAGCGCGCGCAATGCCGACACCTTCGGCGCCGATGTGAAGAAGATGAACACTGGCCGCCTGACGGTGGACGAGGTAAAGGCCAGCGACAAGTTCAATGTGATGGAAAAGCAGCGCATCAAGGTCGTCTTCCGCGACCTGTTCGAACAACTCGACCTGGTGAACTGGTAAATGGCCCTCGACCCGCAGAAACTTCGCCTGCACGTATTTGAAAAAACCGGCATCAAGGTCGATGTCGACGACCCGATCTTCGCCCTGGTGGCCTTGAACGAGGCGGTACTGGAAGAAGCAGTCGAACGCCACCTGGCACGGCTGGACGGCACGCACGCCCCGGCAGCGGCGCCTGCCACTGCGCCTGGCCCCGCCTACGTCCCGCCGCCTGGCGCCCGCCCTATCCCCACTTCCCACGAACCGTTCTCGCGCCGCGAACTGCGCCTGCTGGCCGCCGCCGCCGGCGTCGCGGTGCTGACCGCCGCCTTGGTGTTGATCGGCCAGGCCATCTTCAGCAAGCCAGCCGGTATTCCACCCGCCAAACTCGAGCGCGCCCTGCAAACCCTCGACGCCAAGACCCGCGCCGCCTTCGAAGCCGAACTCTCGAAATAAAAGTCGGGGTCAGGTCTGGCAATCCGCCATTTTGGCGGATTGCCAGACCTGACCCCGACTTTCATGCTAACATGTGAATACCTATTCATTTGTTTGCTATGGCTATCTATTCTGACAACGATGCTTCCGTGGCGGAGCTGGCGGATTTGTTCCATTTACTGGGGGATTCGACCCGGCTGCGTATCGTTCTGGCTTGCCTGGAGCAGCCGATTGCAGTCAGCGATATTGCGGGTTCGCTGCAGCTGAGCTCGTCGCTGGTCAGCCACCATCTGCGCTTGCTGCGCGCGGCACGTATCGTCAAGTCCGAGCGCCAGGGCAAGCAAGTTTTCTATTCCACCGCCGATGCGCATATCAGCGGTGTCTTGCGCGATATGCTGGAACACATCGCCGAACCATCCAACGGTAACGAACAATGAGCGCCCATCATCACCATGGACATGGCCACGATCACGGCCACCATCACCACCATCACGAGGTAGGCCACGGCCGCGCCTTCGCCATTGCGATTGCGCTCAATGCGGCTTTCGTCGCGATTGAATTCTTCTACGGTTTCCTGGCCAATTCGACCGCGCTGATGGCCGATGCGGGCCATAACCTGTCCGATGTACTGAGCCTGGTCCTGGCATGGGGCGCGGCCATCCTGGCCAAGCGCGAGCCGTCCGGCCGCTATACCTATGGGCTGCGCAGCAGCTCCATCCTGGCAGCACTGTTCAACGGCATGCTGCTGATGGCCGCTACCGGTGCCATCGCGTGGGGTGCGTTCCAGCGCCTGATGGAACCGACGCCGGTGGCGGGGCTGACCGTGTCCGTCGTTGCCGGTATCGGCATTGCCGTCAACGGCATCTCGGCCTGGCTGTTCATGAAGGGCAGCAAGGATGACCTGAATATCCGCGGCGCCTATCTGCACCTGGCGGCCGATGCTGCGATTTCGCTGGGCGTGCTGATCGCTGGCCTGGTGGTCATGTACACCGGCTGGGCGTGGATCGATCCGGCCGTTTCGCTGGTGATTGTGGTGCTGATCATGAAGAGCACCTGGTCGCTGCTGCGCGAGGCGCTGGACATGACTTTGGGCGCGGTGCCGGGTAACGTGGATGCGGGCGAAGTGGAGAAGTTCCTGCTGGCGAGCCCGGGGGTGACGGGCGTGCACGACCTGCATATCTGGTCGATGAGCACCACCGATGTGGCGCTGACTTGCCACCTGGTCATGCCAGGCGGTTATCCGGGCGATACAGCCATTGACGACATTGCGCGCCAGTTGAAGGAGCAATTCGGCATCCACCACACCACCCTGCAAACCGAACAAGGCACCACCCAGCATGAGTGCTGCCTGCAAGGCCAGGGCCGTGCGGACGCGCATGATCACGACCATGAGCACGATCACGATCACGGCCATGATCATCACCACGGGCATGCCCATTAAGGCCCTGACCAAGAACCTGGACAACGCCATTCCAGACCGTCCAAACCTTAGGACGAAAAATTTGCCGGTCGGCATCATTGATATGTCGACAGGCTTATAAATCAAGCACTTACCGGTCTCCAGCCCGCCAAATCACAGCGGGCATACAGATTGCTGTTGAGCCTGGACCCCGCCACACATGCGGGGGCCTACACAACGGAGACTGGAATGCAAAAGAAGCGCCCCCTCACCCTCTACATCCTGTTCGCGATGCTGCTTGGCATCGCCGTCGGTTATGCCTGTCACACGGTATTCCCGGACAAAAAACTCACCGCCGACATTTCGGCCCATATCTCGCTGGTCACCGACATCTTCCTGCGCCTGATCAAGATGATCATTGCGCTGCTGGTGTTCTCCACCCTGACCGTCGGCATCGCCAACCTGAGCGATGGCAAGGCCGCCGGCCGTATCGGCGCCAAGGCTTTCGCCTGGTTCATCGTCGCCTCGCTGGTCTCGCTGGCCCTGGGCATGCTGCTGTCGAACCTGATGCAGCTCGGTACCAACCTGGGCCTGCCGCTGCCCGCCATCGATGCCAGCACCGGCCTGAAAACTTCGGCCTTTACGCTGAAGGACTTCATCACCCACGTGGTGCCGAAGTCGCCGATCGAGGCGATGGCCAATAACGAAATCCTGCAAGTGCTGGTGTTCTCGATCTTCTTCGGCACGGCGCTGGGTGCGCTGGGCGAATCCGGCAAGCGCCTGCTGGACGTGGTCGACGAGCTGGCGCAAGTCATGCTGCGTATTACCGGTGCCATCATGAACATGGCGCCGCTGGCGGTGTTTGCCGCCATGGCTTCGGTGGTCACTACCAACGGCCTGGGCATCCTGGCGACCTTCGCCAAGTTCATGGGCGGTTTCTATCTTGGCCTTTTCTGCCTGTGGGTCCTGCTGATCGGCGCTGGTTTCGCTGTGCTGGGTCCGCGCGTCTTGCGCCTGGTGGGCCTGATCCGCGAACCGTTCCTGCTGGCCTTCTCCACTGCCAGCTCCGAAGCGGCTTACCCGAAACTGCTGATCGCGCTGGACAAGTTCGGCGTGCAGCGCCGCATCTCCAGCTTCGTGCTGCCGATGGGCTATTCCTTCAACCTGGACGGCTCGATGATGTACTGCACTTTCGCCGTGCTGTTCATCGCCCAGGCCTACGGCATCGACCTCTCGCTCGGCACCCAGATCACCATGCTGCTGCTGCTGATGCTGACGTCCAAAGGCATGGCCGGCGTGCCGCGCGCTTCGCTGGTGGTGATCGCCGCCACCCTGACCCAGTTCCACATTCCGGAAGCCGGCCTGCTCTTGCTCATGGGCGTGGACCAGTTCCTCGACATGGGCCGCTCGGCCACCAATGCCGTCGGCAATGCCATCGCCACCGCCGTCGTGGCGAAGTGGGAAGGCGCGCTCGGCGAAGAAGAACAAGCGGATGAGCACAGCTACATCCGCGCCGCATAACAACAACGACCTCAGGAGAAACCCCAATGAAATACACTGTCACCACCTTGCTGGCCCTGGCTTGCTGCAGCGCGCACGCGCAATCTTCCGTCAAAGTTTATGGCGTGGCCGATGCCGGCATCGTGCTCGAACGCGGCGCCCCAGGCGGTAGCACCACCAATGTGAGCAGCGGCATCGCTTCCGGTTCGCGCATTGGCTTCAAGGGCACGGAAGACCTGGGCAACGGCCTGTCGGCCGGCTTCGTCGTCGAGAGCGGTTTCGCGATGGACACCGGCGCTTCCGGCCAGGGCGGCCTGACCTTCGGCCGCCAGTCCTTTGTCTCGCTCAGCAGCCCGCTCGGCACCATCAGCGCCGGCCGCCAGTACTCGCCTTATTACAAGGCCCTGCGCGATATCGCCGACCCATTCGAAGATGGACTGGCGGGCCAGGCTCCCAACCTGATGGTGCCGAACCGCCGCATGGACAATTCGCTGCGCTATGCTTCGCCCAAGCTGGCCGGCTTCTCGACCGAGCTGGTTTACAGCGCGGGCGAAGTGGCTGGCGACAGCACGCGCAAGCGCGCGCTGAGCGGCGCATTGAATTACGATGAAGGCCCACTGGCGCTGTCGGTATCGCACTTCCGGCGCGAAAGCGCAAGCGCCGGCCTGCATGCGTACAACACCCTGCTGGCAGCGCGCTACAAGGTGGGCAACTATCAGCTGCACGCCGGCTATGCCTTCAACCGCGGCATGGGCACCGTGGGCGGTGGCGGCAGCAGCACGCTGGCGAACGGCGCGACCAGCGGCTCCGGCACCGTTACCAGCGCGACCAGCATCATCACCAGCGGCACGATCGGCGTTCCCGGCGCCTCCAGCCGCGACCTGGTGCTGGGCTTGTGCGCTACCTTCGGGCCGCACAGCTTTGCCGGCTCGGTAGTGGAGCACATGGACCGCAGCCCGGCCAACCAGGATGCGCGCCAGTATGGCATCGCTTACCTGTACTCCTTGTCCAAGCGCACCGACCTGTACGCCGCTTATGCCCGCATCAACGGCAAGAATGGCGCGCCTTTCACGGTGGGCAATGCGACCGACGACGGCAAAGGCAACCGCGCTTTTAACCTGGGGTTGCGCCACCAACTGTAACGAGGTTTGCTATAGTTGGCTGTTATGCCAGTTCAGCCAGACAACGCCGTAAGCTCCCAGGCGCAGCCGCGCCCGACCCAACACGTCCGTACTTTGTGGGGGCTGGTGCTGCTGGCCGGCCTGGCGCTTCCCTACCTGGCCTACTGGTGGGCCGACAGTACGACCACCGAGCGCCTGCGTGAAGCGGGCGCGCAAAGGCTGGAGGTGTACGCCACCAGCCTGGAAAACCTGCTCGACAAGTACGACCTGGTGCCGCGCATGCTGGAGCTGGACAAGGACGTGGTCCGGCTGCTGGAAAATCCCGGCGACGAGGATGCGCGCAACAGCGTCAACGAGTACCTGGAAGGCCTGAACAAGAAGGCCGAATCCAGCAATATCTACGTCGTCAACCTGCAGGGCCGCACCCAGGCCGCCAGCAACTGGCGCCAGAAGGACAGCTTCATCGGCGACGACGTCAACTTCCGCCCCTATATCCGCAACGCCCTGCGCGGCCGCCCCGGCGGCTTTTACGGCGTGGGCACGACCAGCCTGGAACCTGGCTACTTCTATGCGCACGGCATCTACAAGGATGGCCGCATGCTGGGCGTGGCGGCCATCAAGGTCAGCATCGAGAACCAGCAGCGCAGCTGGACACAGGGCAGCGACAAGGTGGCGCTGGTAGACCCGAATGGCGTTATCTTCCTGAGCTCCAACCCGGAATGGAAATTCAAGGCCCTGAAGCCGCTATCGGAATCCGTGCGCGCAGGGCTGGCGCAAACCCGCCAGTATTTCGGGCAGGAGCTGCCTGCACTGACACTGAAGCATGACGAGGCGCTGGCCAACGGCAACCGCCTGCTGGTCATCCGCGACAACAATGCGCCCGGCGCCGCGACCACGCCGCTGATGCTGGCGCAGACCCGCTCCCTGTCGCCGCGCGACTGGACCTTCATCTACCTGTCCGACCTGAACGCAGCGCGCGGCAATGCCAGCGTGGCCTTCCTGTTTGCCCTGCTGGCTTATGGCTTCCTGGTACTGTCTTTCCTGTACTGGCGCCAGCGCATGCGTTCCAAGGAGGACCTGGAGCGCATGGTGGCCGAACGTACCGCCAGCCTGGCGCGCATGACGCAGGACTTGAGCAAGGAAGTCGAGGTGCGGCGCCATGCGGAACAACAATTGCAGATCACGCAGAATGAGCTGTTCCAGGCCGGCAAGCTGGCCGTGCTGGGGCAGATGTCGGCCAGCATTACCCACGAATTGAACCAGCCGCTGACGGCGCTGCGCACCATGTCCGATAATGCCGTGCTGCTGTTCGAACGCGGCCGCATGGACGACGTGCGCAACAACCTGAAGACCATTTCGCAGGTCGTGGCGCGCATGGGCACCATCACCGGCAAGCTGAAAGGCTTTGCCCGCAAGTCGAATGCGGAACTGGGGCCGGTGTCGATCCACACCTCGATTTCGAATGCCCTGGTGCTGGTTGAGCGCCGTATCCAGCTGGACAAGGTAAGCTTCCAGTTGCGCATCGACCAGGCCGATATCTACGCGCTGTGCGACAGCAACCGGCTGGAGCAGGTGCTGCTCAACCTGATGACCAATGCGCTCGATTCCATGGCCGGCTGCGCGGTGCGCGAGCTGGTGCTGGAGGTGAGCAGCAAGCCAGGCCGGGTGCTGATCCGCGTGGCCGACAGCGGCCCGGGCCTCAGCGAAGAAGCGCGTACGCGCTTGTTCGAGCCCTTCTACACCTCCAAGCCGCAAGGCGAAGGCCTGGGACTCGGGCTCGCGATTTCAGAACAGATCATCCGCGATTTTGGCGGAAGCTTGAGAGCGGAACAGGCCAGTGCCGGGGCCTGCTTCGTGATTGAATTAAAAGCGGCGCAGGAGACATGATGGACAATATACAAGTGCTGCTGGTTGAAGACGACCCAACCGTACGGGCCGGCAGCGAGCAAGCGCTGGAGCTGGCCGATTTCACGGTCAGCAGCTTTGAATGCGCCGAACCGGTAGCCAAGCTGCTGCAGGCAAACAGCGCAGCCGTGCTGGTAAGCGACGTGCGCCTGCCCGGCATGAGTGGGCTGGACCTGCTGGAGGCGGTGCGCGCCATCGACCCCGAGCTTCCGGTGATCCTGGTCACGGGCCATGGCGACATTGCGATGGCGGTACAAGCCATGCACGACGGCGCCTACGATTTCCTTGAAAAGCCCTATTCGTCGGAACAACTGGCGGACGTGGTGCGCCGCGCCGTGGACAAGCGCCGCCTGCAGCTGGAAGTGCGCGCGCTGCGCCAGAAACTGGAACACAGCGAAGGCATCGAAGCCTGCCTGCTGGGCAACACGCCCGCCATGCAAACATTGCGCCGGGTGATCCTGGACGTGGCAAGCCAGCCGGCCGATGTGCTGATCTACGGTGAAACCGGGACCGGCAAGGAACTGGTGGCGCGCTGCCTGCACCAGTTCAGCGAGCGCAGCAAGCATCACTATGTGCCGCTCAACTGCGGCGCCATCCCGGAAACCATTTTCGAGAGTGAACTGTTCGGCCACGAACAAGGCGCCTTCACCGGTGCGGCCAAGCGCCAGGTCGGCAAGATCGAACACGCCGACCGCGGCACGCTGTTCCTGGACGAGATTGAAAGCCTGCCGCTGGCGATGCAGGTCAAGCTGCTGCGGGTGCTGCAGGAGCGTTCGATCCAGCGCCTGGGCTCGAACGCCCCGGTGCCACTGGACATACGCGTGATTGCCGCGTCAAAGGAAGACCTGAAGGACTTTTCCGACCAGGGCAAGTTCCGCAGCGACCTGTATTACCGCCTGAACCTGATCGTGCTGCACATCCCTCCGCTGCGCGAGCGGCGCGAAGACATCCCCCTGCTGTTCGAGCATTTCATGCTGGATGCGGCAGCGCGCTACAAGCGCCCTTGCCCGGTGGTGCCGGCAGCGCAGATGCAGCAGCTGATGGCGCAGGACTGGCCCGGCAATGTGCGCGAGTTGCGCAATGCGGCCGACCGTTTCGTGCTGGGCCTGTCGGCCACGACGGAGAGTGCGGCGCCGGCTTCGCTGGCGGACCAGGTCGGCGCCTTCGAGCGCATGCTGATCGAACAGGCGCTGCGCGCGGCCGGCGGCAACGTCGCCACCGCCTGTACCGCGCTGAGCCTGCCGAAGCAGACCATGTACCACAAGATGCAGAAGTACGGCCTGGCGGCCGAAGACTACCGCTGACTTATTTCACGTCCATCAATTCAACGTCGAAGATCAGGGCCGAGTTGGCTGGGATGCCTGGCATGGCGCGCGCACCGTAAGCCAGTTCCGACGGGATGATCAGGGTACGCTTGCCGCCCACCTTCATGCCGACGATGCCCTGGTCCCAGCCCTTGATCACTTTGCCAGTGCCCAGCTTGAAGTCCAGCGGCTCACCGCGGGAGATCGAGCTGTCGAACTGGCGGCCGCGCTGGTTCTTGGCCAGCGGGCGGTACAGCCAGCCGGTGTAGTGCATGAAGACGGTGTTGCCGACATTCGCTTCGGCGCCCTTGCCGATCTTGTGGTCGGTGATGATCAGTTGCTCGGCGGCTGGGCCTGGCTGCGCTGAACCCGGCACGACCGGGCCTTGCTGGGCCGAAGCTGCGGTGTCAGCTTGCTGCGCTACCGGTGCGGCTGGCTGCGCCTGGGCTGGTTCTTGGGTAGGCTGCTGTGCCTGCGCCAGGCCGGCGGCGCACAGGAATGCAAACAGGATCGAAGTGCGTTTCATGTATATTCGGTAAGTGGTTTTAAAGCGGCTGCCATGATAGCAAAACAAGCTGTGCATAAACTGTTTTTTGCGCTCTGGCCGGACGCTGCGGCGCGGCAGGCATTGCTGCGGTTGCAGTCACCGGTACGCGGGCGGCTGATTCCGCCAGAGAAATTGCATCTCACCATGGCGTTTCTTGGCCAGCAACCGGCGGAGGCATTGCCTGTTTTGCTCGACATCCTGCAAGCAACGCACGTGCCGCCGTTGCAGTTGACTGTCGATTGTTATGGCTACTTCAAGCGGCCGCGCATTGCCTGGGCGGGGATGAGCGTGGTGCCGGCGGGATTGCTGGCGGCGCAGGCGGAATTGATGGCGCGGCTGGAGGCGGCTGGCTTCAGCGCGGCGACGCATGGGGAATTCAAGCCGCATATTACGCTGGCGCGGGAGGCGAAAGAGGCGCCCGCCGCGTTCAGTGCTGAGCCGGTGGTGTGGGATGTCCGGGGACTTGCGCTGGTGGAGTCGATGGCGGATGGGCGTTACGTGCCTATCGCCCAAACCCGGTAATTCTGGGTCTGACCCAAGGGTCAGACCCTTCCACTGCAGGCTGCGTTGACAGGGTCAGACCCTTGGGTCTGACCCAGAATTACCGGGTTCAGCCTGCTCAGCCAGTTTCCGCAGCAAATGCCCCGCCGCCACCATGCCAAACGTGGCAGTCACCACCATCGCCGACCCAAAGCCCGCACAATTGATGCCGGTCAGCCCCGGCTTCGCCGCCGCCTTCTCATCGCCATCAACGGTGCAAGCCTCACCCGTCTCCGGAAACTTGAGCGGCTCCATCGAAAACACCGCATCCACGCCCAGCTTGTTCTTCGAGTTCGGCGGATAGTTGTACTGGCTGCGCAAACGCCGCCGCACCTTCTTCAGCAAAGGCTCCTGCTCAGTCTTGGACAAATCACGCACCTCAATGCGCGTCGGATCCGTCTGCCCGCCCGCACTGCCGATCACAATCAGCGGAATCTGCTTGCTGCGGCAATAGTGAATCAGCGCAGTCTTCGACTGTGCCGAATCGATCGCATCGACCACGTAATCGAAATGATGCGCGCCCACCATCTCATCCAGGTTATCCGGCGTGATGAAATCCTCCACCTGCACCACTTCGCAGAATGGATTGATCTGGGCAATGCGCTCAGCCAGTGCGCTGATCTTGGCCATGCCGATGGTGCCGGACAGCGCCTGAATCTGGCGGTTGATATTGGACTCGGCCACGTTGTCGAGGTCAATCAGGGTCAGCTTGCCGATTGCCGAGCGCGCCAGCGCTTCCACAATCCACGAACCGACACCGCCGACGCCGATTACGCAGACATGTGCTCCACGGAAACGTGCAAGGGCTTTTTCGCCGTACAGGCGGGCAATGCCGCCAAAACGGCGGTCAAAATCGATATCTTCCAGAACTGGATCAACTATTTGCGGGGAATTCATCCCGTCATTTTACCGGACCCGGGCTACAATGTTTTCTCTTGCCAAGTACACCAGACCCGCACCATGAGTAATTCATTGATCGATACCGCACCCGGTTATGACCAGCCGGTCGCCGTCCTGAAACACTGCCACGACAAGATCCGCAAGCAATTGCAAACCTTGCAAAACCTGCTGGGCCACCTGCCGCAGCACGGCGCCGATGCCGCTGCCCAGCAAGCCGCGCAAGCCGTGCAGAAGTATTTCAACAAGGCCGCCCACCTGCACCACGCCGATGAGGAAATCGACCTGTTCCCGTTGCTGACCGCAGCGGCACAAGGCGAGGACTCGGCCCTGCTGGCCAAGCTGGGCCCGCAGATCCTCGCACAGCACAAGCAGATGGATCTCGACTGGGATATACTCAATTCGCAACTTGATAAGATTGCCAACGGTTCCAGCGCGGCCCTGAATGCCGCCGACGTCGAGCGCTTCGTGCAAGCCTATACCTCGCACATGGAAACCGAAGAGGCGCACATCGCGCCCATGGCCAAACGGATACTCAGTCCCGCCCAGATGACCATCCTGGGCGAGGCCATGCAGCAGCGCCGCGGCATCCTGCCGGCGGCCATCGCCGGCGGAATCGCCCTGGCGGACCTGCGCATGGATTATGGCCGCGCCAGCCTGTCGGAAGCCGACACCCTGGACGACCCGATTGCGCAGTTTGCCAAGTGGTTCAACGAAGCCATGAAGGCGCAGGTGAACGAGCCCAACGCGATGAGCGTTGCCACGGTCGGCAGTAACGGCCGCCCGAGTTCGCGTATCGTGCTGATCAAGCAGTACGACGAGCGCGGCTTCACCTGGTACACCAACTACGAGAGCCAAAAAGGCCAGCAACTTGCGGAAAATCCGCACGCGGCAATCCTGTTCTTCTGGCCTGAACTCGAGCGCCAGGTCAGGATCGAAGGCCGCGTCGAGAAAACGTCCGCCGAAGAGAGCGACAAGTATTTCTACAGCCGCCCTGTGAAGAGCCAACTGGCGGCGATTGCTTCCCAGCAAAGCCGGCCGATCGGCAGCCGTGAAGCAATGGAAGAGAGTTATGCCGCCGTTGAGGCGGCCAGCGGCGACCAGCCGCAACGGCCTGCGCACTGGGGCGGATACCGCCTGGTGCCGGACCGCGTAGAGTTCTGGCAAGGGCGCGCCTCGCGCTTCCACGACAGGATAGTCTATGACTTGCAGGACGGTAGCTGGAAAAAGGAACGCATCCAGCCCTGATCCGTCCTCTCACAGGGAAGGGGCAGGCGCATGTTTGTACAAAACCGCATCAATAGCTGGATCAGCAGCATTGCCCCGCAAGTCGCCCTGCCCCTGAGGATAGAGCTGTGGAATGGCCGCAGCTTCGACTTCTCGCAAGAAGCGCCGCGCGTGACGATCCGCGTTCCCAGCCC
>Ga0307408_100000799_pt1 | contig 25213 bp, 15 predicted proteins | sample 322Cmetagenome_FD_202116 | JGI IMG/M metagenome (GOLD analysis project Ga0307408, IMG submission 202116) | Maize rhizosphere microbial communities from greenhouse at UC Davis, California, United States - 322HYB-C-3 | ecosystem: Host-associated > Plants > Roots > Rhizosphere > Soil | place...
GCTGGAGAAATGCCGACGGCTCTGGAAGAATTGCGAGCGCCAGCTTGCCTCATCGCTCGCCATGATCCGCCTGGCTTTCATTTCCCTGCTCCTCAGAAGACTTTAAACGGGTTCTAAGGGGAGGACTTGAAAACCGCCTGGGTCTTGAGCTGGCGAGTGGATCGCCTTTTTGACCGCAATTGGGGGGGGCTTGTGGTACCGCCTTTGACGTGGGCCGCCTGAATTGTTAATCAGGCTGCGTGCTGCATCGGTCTTGGTGATATTGGTTCGGGGTCTTGTAGCTGAGGGATTGGTGGTCTTCGGGTGTTGGAGCGCTTGATCTAGGTCCGCACGGCAAGGTGGGCGTGGTCGATGGAGTGGAAGCGACGGGTCCAGCAGAGTTCTTTGAAGGTCTTGATGAAGCGTTCTGCTGGGAAGTGTAGGAGATGTATTCCTGTTGGAGGCCGTAGTGACCACGGCGCGGTATTGACGTGAGCCGAAGACCAGGTCGTTGCCGTGGCGCAGGAGCATGCTGGAAAGTGCGCTGCGCAAAACGCCGAAACGTCGGAGGCCGGTGCGTTCGATGTGCTGCCGAGGATCGCCCGGGTGCGGCAATCGAGGACAGGCACGAAGACGCACCCAGCCATCGCGACCGCAGTGGACAGAGTGAGGTCGATGGCTCAGCGCTGGTTGGGATGGTCGGCGACGGAGCGGAGTGATCCAACTGAGGCGCTCCCTTGAGGAAGAACGAAGCGTTCATCTGGTTTTCTCGACAACGCGAGCTGGCACAAGAGCGCCACGCGGAACTGGCACCCCATCCAGCCGGTCTATCTGCCGCCCTACAGCCCGGATCTCGACGCGGTGGAGCCACTGTGGCAGCAACTCAAGCCATCACTTGGGGAATTCCCGACCCGCGATGGAGAGAAGCTCAGCGACAAACTACTTCAAGCGCTGGGATCGTTACTGGAGCACCCCGAAATCGGCGCTCCGTCTGCGCGCCTTCACGGCTTTTCCTGCAATGATTTTTTGGCAAACGGCCTAACGATCAGAGGGACATCTCCTGGGATTTTCGGGCTTGTGGCGAGCAGGGTTGATTTCCTTCTAACCATTCCCTTTTTTGCTTGTCACCCCACAGGGTGGAGTTAGGTCTCCTTGCATGGTTCTCCGAAAAGCCCTTACCTTCGGTTCCCTTCCCTTTGTCGCCCTCATGACGAGCGGCACAGCGTCGGGCCAGCAACACGACCAGGCGCACCTTCTGCGCACCAACCAAGCATCGATTTCGGCCCCGTTTTCGTCGTTTGGCACTGAGGTCACTTTCAACAAGTTCGGGGATGACGGCTCGAGTTGCATCCTTGATGCCTCGGGTGTGTTGATTTGGATTCAGTCGGACGGGACTTTCCGGCAGATCCCCAACACACAGCTCGCCGTGCCGCTCTATGTGACGAACAATGAGCTGGTTGTGTGGAAAAATCGTTTCGCGGATTTCGATTTTTATACCTCCACCCAAGCGGGTGTGGTGAACAAACCGCAAGTCGCGGTGAGCCTTTATCGGGTGGGTAATTCCGGCAATATCACCGAAACTCCGGTTCAGGTGGAGGGTAAGGAAGTGCTGGACACCGCGGTCCTGACTACTAGCAGCGACAGTTTGATTATCACCACCAGTCAACGGTATGACGACGAGACCACATTGATGGTGTCGCCTACGCTGGCGTACTTTTACCAGCGTGACGATGTCGCGATCCGCACTTACCGGATCACCAATAACGGAGGTGTTCAACGGATTGGGGAAAGGATTAGTAAAACGCTTGCCGATTCCCTGGATTTCGATCTCACGCAAGCCTCACCGAGCATCAATACGTTGGGATTCGGTACCGATGGGACGGTGGTCTACACCAACGAAACGGTTGAAGCTGTGGGTGCTGGATTCTCCCTTGTGTCCGAATTTTCGTGGCAAAACGGCCAGGGCAAGACGAAAACGACCCTCAAGACTTACTATGCAATCGGAACTTCGGCTCCTGCAATCGACGTGCTTTACGCTTCCGATACCAAATTGGTGTTTTATCGTGGGGCTGCCGACTTGAATGGTGATGGTGACACGACCGATCCCGCCACTCCTTCCGTTGTGGCCGAAGCGGCGGGTTACTTTCAGGTAAGCCGTAATCCCTTTACCGATCAATTAGGGGCAATCACTCCGATCTCTACTGTAACCGTTGCGGGTGCGGGAACTCCAATCAACTCGCCCAATCTGACTCGCATCGGGCACACTCAATATTTTTACACGGCTTTAGGTGGAACCGTAAGAACCTACAGCGTGGATGGGACCAGCGACCCTGTTCTTGTGCGCACGGCGGCCACGGGGATTGCCGGAGCTTCCTCGGGCGCGATCAAGTCTCTGAATTCGGCCGAAGGCTCGGCCGTGCTTGCGAGTGGCTCGAGTGTCGCGTGGCTCCATTCGGGACCCGGCTCATTCACTTTGCTTTCTCCGGCAGCGGCGCAGGGCGAGCCGATGTTCGTTTCCAATACGGAAGTGGTGATGTGGAATAACGCGCACGCTCCGGTTGGTGGCGATGGCCAGCGCCCCTTGATTGATCTGAGAAATTACACCCGTACGGGAGCGGTTCTCAATCCCTCGACGCAAATTTTGCTTAACGGGTTGCCCGGGACTCCGGTTGCAGGTAATGGCCCCGGTCGCGTGGTGCTGGATACGCCGGACATTGTCATCGATCCCGATACCGTGGGGTGGTTCTTCACCACTGCTGAAAAAGCCAGTGGCAGCAGCGTCACATTCCGCAGTTACCGCTTGGCGGGCTTGAACGGAGATACCGATGGTGATGGTCTGACGGATGGCGTTGAAATTGGATTGGGTCTTGATCGTTTCAACGCGGACACCGACGGCGACGGATTATCCGACGGTGAAGAAGTCACCGCGGCCACGACCGATCCTCTCGATGCGGACAGCGACAACGACGGTGTCAACGATGGTGTCGAAGTGAATGCGCTGGGCTCCAACCCCCTTGTCGCTTCGTTCGGCTTTGGCCCGGATGTAGCGGTCGATTTCGCGAACACCGCCAGTAATTACACGGGATTGGTTTACGATGCCGCCGCCCAACCCCTTGGATCGATCACTCTAAAACTGAGCAATAAAGGCTCGTTCTCGGGCAGTGAGATCACTTTGGGCTCCAAGGGATCCTTGCGCGGGAGCTTCAATACCTTGACGAGCAAGTTCGACGGAGTTGCCTCCGGTCTGCCAGGCGTCACGAACGTCAAGATGGAGATTGTGTTGGATTCCGTCGCCGCTCCGGTGGGTAACCCGTTTTCGAACTACAAGATCCATGGTCAGCTCGAGCTTGCGGGCGGAGCCATCCAGGCGTTTGAATTGCGCCGGCCCGCTTATAACAAGTCGTATCCAGCCGCGGCTCTAATGGGACCGTATACCCTCGCGGGTTTCGCGGAGTTGAACGTGGCGGGTCCCGCGGGAGATTTGGTCGGCACCACTTCGGTGAAAACCGATGGCAAGGTTTCGTTCAAATCCTATTCCCCTGATAACCAGGCTCAAACCTGGTCGGGCGTGGTCAACTTCGGCGATCGTTTGCCAGTGTTTGCCACCGCCAAGCGCATGGTGGTAACCGGTGATCTCAAGTTTGCCGATATCGCGGAGGTCAGCGATTTCTCGGGTTCTGTTCGGATCGTCCGGCAGGCTGGCTCCGGTTCTGACATCTATGCCGCGGGTTACGACCAGACGCGGGAGCTTGTTGGCAACCGACTGAACACTGGAGTGCTGCTGGGTCTCAGTTCGTTTGAGGTGAAGCCCAATAACATTGTCGCGGCGTTCTCCGCCGGCAGCTTGGCTGGCGAACAAGTGGTCAGCACTTTGGATACCAAGGGCAAGATCTCGACGGTGTTCAACAACCTGTTCTCCTTCAAAGGAAAGTATGACCGCAAGACGGGCCTGACCGTCGCCAACTACGCTGTCACCGATGCGAGCAACAGCCTGTATCGAACGAAGGCTAGCGTCCGTGCCGTGCCACTTCAGAAACAGAATCGCTTTGCGGGTTACTATTACGTGCCCAACAGCGGTGGCCAGTTTACGTTGGTCGCAAACGACGGGAACATTACTCCGCAGATCACAACGGTCACTCCTCTCCATAAGAGTGTTTCGGTGAGCGGAACGACCTACACGGTTTCCATTATTACACCGGGCGCCTGGACGGCCGAGCTGGTGACCGCCAACAATTGGGTGACTCTTAGCGGTGGAACGGCATCGGAAGATGACGAAGAAACCGACCCAGAAGCTGACCCTGAAGCTGGTGAAGACGATGAAGTCGTGGCTGAACCTATTTCGGGCACGGGTAACGCGATCATTACGATCACCGTTGCTCCCAACACGACTGGTCTGCGCCGCGGCGCGACCTTGAAAATCGCTGGCAAAAAGCACACCATTGAGCAAGATTACCGATAAGGTGTTGTTGTTGGACACCTGATTTGCAACACCGGGGGAGACGCCTTCCCCGGTGTTTCCGTTTGTAAGAACCCACGAATTCATGCGCCATATCAGAAAGATCGCGATAGCGGGCCTTGTGCTGGGTGGTTTAGGTTTGGTGGCGACCGTTTGGCTCCGTCAAAAGAGCGAGCCAGCGGAAGCCCAAAATTCTCCCGCTTGGAACGGATCTCAGTCGCAATCACAGAGCCAATTCAGTTCGGCTGAGCGTTCTCGTAGATCTCGAGCGAGCTCCCCTCCTGTGAAAGACGAACCTGTCTTTGAGCGGGTAGAGTCGATTTTGCGAAACACGAACGCGAGCGATACGCAGGCCGCTACCGCTTTGCTCAAGTTGGTGGAAGACCCAAGCATTTCCCTTGCCGAGAGACATGCGGCACTTTCTCACGCGATCTTGTTAACGCCTGACACTCAGGCGCAGTCGCTAGTCAGCCTTGGGTCTCGGAACGATTTGCCGGCGGAGCTGGCGACAGAGCTTTTAGCGGATTTCCATAACCGCCCGGATCCTTGGCGACTCGCGGGCGCGGTAGCATTGGCTCGACACCCGGATCCAAAAATCAAGTCTCAGGTCCTCGAATTAGTTAGATTTCTGATTGGAGCGGAGGCGGATGATGCTGATTCTGAGGCCGTGCTTGACGCCGCGGCTGCTCAGTTACGGCAAATGCAAAATGAATGAGTGAAACAGCGGCGATGCTGTCCTTGGCAACATGGATATGAATGCTCGTTGCACCCCCCTGAATGAGATGGAGGAGATCCTAGATACCCAGGAAGCGCTGGAGGAATTTGTTGAATTCGCCCGGCGCCAGGCGGATTTGGTTTGTGCGATCGATACGGAAGCCGACAGCCTTCACCGCTATCGCGAATCCCTTTGTCTGGTGCAGTTCGCTTTGGGCGAGCGTTGCCTGTTGATCGATCCCTTGGCGATTCCCGACCTCTCGCCGCTTGCCGCCCTGCTGACGCCTTCAGTGGTTTGGATGCATGGCGCGGATTACGACATGACCATGCTGAAAAGGCAGTTCGGGGAGTTGCCGGCGGTGGTGTTCGATACTCAGATCGGAGCCCGTTTGCTCGGCTTGCGGCGCTTCGGATTGGCGGATTTGGTTCTGCACTATTTCGGCGTCGAGCTCTCGAAATCGTCGCAGAAAGCGGATTGGGGCAAGAGACCTCTTCCGCCGAAAATGGTGGAGTACGCTCTCAACGACGTGCGGTATCTTCTTCCGATGGGCGAGCGAATCGTGGCGGAACTCACCCGCAAGGGGCGCTACGATTGGTTTGAGGAAAGCTGCTTGGCGGCGAGCAAGAAGGTCATGGAGCGCGACGATTCGCGCGATGACGCATGGCGGATCCAGGGTTCAGGGCGTTTGGACAGGCGGGGGTTGGCGTATTTGCACGCGCTATGGCATTGGCGGGATGTCGAAGCCGAAGCATGGGATCGCCCCTCTTTCATGGTCGCGACGAACCGGCTTTTGGTTGAGTGGAGCGAAGTTTTGAACTCCGGCCGGGAGCTGGCTCTGCCCTCGCATTTCCGACCGGACCGGATTCGCCGTTTGCGGGACGCGATTTCGACGGCAAAAAACTTGCCTGACGATCAATGCCCGGAGCGTCCCCGTGCGCCCCGTCGTCGCAGGGACGGAGGGTTTGAGCGTCGTCTGAATGAGCTTCTTAAAACCCGGGATCGGGTCGCGGAAGAATTGGATATCGACGGCTCGCTAATCGCCGCCCGTGCGATTTTGGAGAGTATCGCGGGGGAAGATGCCAATCCTTCGGATGTATTGCTGCGTTGGCAATTGGCCTGTCTCGATTTAGCAAACTGAATCGACTTGAATCCGACGTGATTGAGCGACAGGCTCAGGATATGCCGGTAGAGGGGTCAGCCCCTTGCAATGAGGAAGATGTCAGATTCCGGTGTCGCGCCTGCGGCACATGGATTTCCGGCCCACGCGCGCACATCGGCCATGGCGCTCCTTGTCCCACTTGTCACCGCTGGGTCGTCGTTCCCTATGGTTGCCACGACAAGGAGGAGGGAGATCCACCCGTATCCCTGAGGGTGATCGATGTCGAAAATGAGCCGCTTGGCGACCTCGGTGCGAAAAAAAATCCGAGGTGGGAAATCGCAGCCATGGGAGGCCGATTGCGGGTTCCGCGGCGACCCCGGCTCGCATGGATCGCCACTTTGGCGATCCTCGTGCTAGGATATGCCGTCCTTAGGTGCGCCGGTTAGGATTCGCCAGATCTTTGTTCAAGTATAAACGACTGTTTTTCAACAATTTGCGAAAAGGCGGATGCGCTTCCATGGCGGCCATTTTGCGCCCGAAAGTCCTTGTTTCCCGTGTGTGGATTTTAGAGCCTCGCCCAGCCCCATGTCCGAGACTCAGACTGATTCCGCGAAACCCGAAACCCAAGTCGCCAACGAGCAGCAGTACGACGCCGCTCAAATCGATAAATTGGAAGGCTTGGAGGCGGTACGGAAGCGTCCCGGCATGTATATCGGCGACCCCGATGAGCGCGGTTTGCATCACTGCGTTTTCGAGGTGCTCGATAACTCGATCGATGAACATCTCGCGGGCTATTGCACCCGCATCAAGGTGACCATTCATGTGGATGGTTCCATTTCCGTCGCCGACAATGGACGCGGCATTCCGGTCGACATTCATCCGAAATTCGGCATTCCGGCGGTGGAATTGGTGCTCACCAATCTCCACGCGGGCGGCAAGTTCGGTCAGGGCGCCTACAAGTATTCCGGCGGTCTGCACGGCGTCGGCGCGAAGTGCGTCAACGCGTTGTCCGACTGGTTTAAGGCGGAGGTGTTCCGCGGCGGCAAGGTGCATGCGATTTCCTTCGAGCGAGGCAAAACGACCCAGCACTTGCAGGTCATCGGAGAGGTCGATCCCAAGCGTACCGGCACGACGATCACGTTTTTCCCGGACGCCACGATTTTCGTCGATACCATCGAATTCAAATTCGACCGGCTGGCCACCCGTTTGCGTGAGCTGACGTTCCTCAATCCCGGCTTGACGATCGATCTTGAAGACGAACGTCCGGAGTCCACGAAGAAAGGCACCTTTTACTACGCGAAGGGTATCGAAGAATTCGTTCTTCAACTCGGTGAAAACAAGACCGTCATCCATGAACCGGTGATCCTAACCGGCAAGCGCCAGGTGGAGATCGACTACGACGGTAAGAAGACCAGCGACGACGTGTTCGCCGACGTCGTGTTCCAATACAACGACTCGTACAACGACCAGATCCTTTGCTTCGCGAACTCGATTCCGAACGCCGACGGAGGCACCCATCTGACCGGTTTCCGTACGGCGCTGACCCGCGGCATCAATCAATACGCGAAGGGCAACAAGATCCTGAAGGACAAGGATCCTTCGCTTTCCGGAGACGACGTGCGCGAAGGATTGGTTTGCGTCATTTCGGTGAAGATGCCGAACCCTCGTTTCAGTTCCCAGACCAAGGACAAGCTGGTGAACACGGAGATCGAAGGCGTCATTTCCTCGATCGTCTATGAAGGTCTGATGGCGTTCTTCGAGGAGAACCCAAACGTGGCGAAAAAGATCATCGAGAAGTCGGTGAACGCCGCGCGCGCCCGCGAGGCGGCCCGCAAGGCCCGGGAAACCGTCCGCAAGTCCGCGCTTTCCGGCGGTGGGTTGCCCGGCAAGCTGGCGGATTGTTCGGAACGTGATCCGGCGAAGTCCGAACTTTATATTGTCGAGGGTGACTCCGCGGGTGGCTCGGCCAAGCAGGGTCGCGACCGCCGGACGCAGGCGATTCTTCCGCTCCGAGGCAAGCTCATCAACGTGGAAAAGGCGCGTCTGCATCGCGCGCTGCAGAACAAGGAAATCCAATCGATGATCACCGCCATCGGCGCGGGCATCGGCGATGGAGATCAGGAAGGTTCATTCCGCATCGACAAGGTCCGTTATCACAAGATTGTGATCATGACCGATGCCGACGTCGACGGCTCGCACATCCGCACCCTGTTGCTGACCTTCTTCTGCCGCCACATGCCGGAGCTGGTGAAGCGCGGCTACCTCTACATCGCGCAGCCGCCTCTTTATCTCGTCACTCGCAAGAAGCGGTCCGAGTACGTGCAGGACAACGATCAGCTCAACCGCATCTTGATCGATCTGGGCGCGAGCGAAGTCGAGCTGCGTAGCGCGGATCAAAAGCGAGAATTTTCAGCCGACGAACTCAAAGTCATCCTCGAAAATCTTTCCTCGTTGTCGCGCTACTCGAATTCGATCGAAGGCAACGGCGGACGCTTCAAGGACTACCTCGCCGCCCGTCGCGACGGACGTTTGCCCGAATACATGATTCGCGTGCGGACCGGCAATGATGAGTCCGTTCTTTATTTCGCCGACGAGGCCGAGCTTCGCGCTTATTCTTCGGAGAACCGCGATCTTCGTTTGTTCGACGAACATCTGAGCGACGAAGAGCTTAGCGCTCACACCGGACCTTCGCGCCGTGCGAATTTGCACGAACTCCATGAATCGCACGCCATCGCGAAGATTTTCGCCCGGCTCAACGAGTGCGGCATCGACACCGGAAAGTTTTCTGATGATGACGAACCGCTGTTCGAATTGATCGAAGGCGAGGGGGAAAAGCGGAAGATTCATCCGGTTTTCTCGTTGCCCGAGGTGCTTGTGCGCGTGCTCGAAATCGCCAGCCGTGGCGTTCAGATCAAGCGCTTCAAGGGTCTGGGCGAAATGAACGCCAAGCAGCTTTTCGAAACGACGATGGATCCCGAAAAACGCCAGTTCCTCCGCGTTCGCCTCGACGAAGACAACTTGGTCGAAGCCGACAAGATGTTCGACGTCCTGATGGGCGATATCGTCGAGCCTCGCAAACGTTTCATCGAGGACAACGCGCTCAACGTCCGCAATCTGGACGTGTGAGGCACTGACCGCCCGTTTACCGATCATTTTCTTTTTCCATGTCCCAAGACGCCATCAAACCCATCAACGTTGCCGAGGAGCTTTCGAAGTCCTTCCTCGACTACTCGATGTCCGTCATCATTTCGCGCGCCTTGCCCGATGTCCGCGACGGCTTGAAGCCATCCCAGCGCCGCATTCTTTATGCGATGCGTCAGCTCGGCGTGACTCCCGGCAAGGCCCACGTGAAGTGCGCCAAGATCGTGGGTGAAACGATGGGTAACTTCCACCCGCACGGCGACCAGGCGATTTACACCACGCTCGTCAACATGGGGCAGCCGTGGTCGATGCGCGAAATGCTCGTCGATGGCCAAGGTAACTTCGGCTCTGTCGAAGGCGACGCCGCGGCCTCGATGCGATATACCGAAGCTCGTCTTCATCACCTCGGCATGGCGATGATGGACGACCTCGATAAAAACACGGTCGATTTTCAGCCGAACTACGACGGCTCACAGGATGAACCGTCCGTGCTTCCGTCCGCGTTTCCGAACTTCTTGGTGAACGGCGGCACGGGCATCGCGGTCGGCATGGCCACCAACCTTGCGCCGCACAATCTTGGCGAAGTCATCGATGGCATCTGTGCGCAGATCGATCGCCCGGAGATCACTTTGCCGGAGCTGATGCACTACATCAAGGGGCCGGATTTCCCGGTTTCTTGTGAGATCCGCGGCTTGCGCGGCATCGAGGAATACTTCCGGACCGGTCGCGGTTCGATGCGCCTCCGGGGTAAAGTCGAGATCGAGGAAAACGAGAACGGCAAATCGATCATCGTCATCCGCGAAGTGCCGTATGGGGTGAACCGTGCCGTCCTGCAGGAACGGATCGCCGAACTGGTCAACGAAAAGACGCTGACCGGTATCTCCGGAATGCGCGACCTATCGGATGAGGAAACCCGGATCGAAATCGAACTGAAGCGCGACGCCCGCCCGCAGGTCGTGGTCAATCAGCTCTTCAAGCTCACCGCTTTGGAGACGTCGTTCAGCGTGAACATGCTGGCGATTCACAAGAACCGGCCGAAGCAGCTTTCGCTCAAAGAGGCGATCGATGCCTACATCGAGCACCGGCGAGAAGTCGTCTTGCGACGCACCCGTTACCTTCTTGGGAAGGCGGAAGAACGTGCCGAGCTGTTGGAAGCTTACTTGCTCGCGCTGGGCCACCTTGACGATTTCATCAAAATCATCCGCGACTCGAAGAACCGCGACGAGGCTCGGGAGCGTCTGGCCGCTTACCAATTCTCCACCGCCACCGCGGAATCGCTTGGCATCCTGATCCGCTCGCAGACGGCGATCCAAGGGGATCGTTACGTGTTCAGCGACCGTCAGGTGGATGCGATCCTCGAGCTCCGCTTGTATCAGCTCACGGGTTTGGAGCGCGATAAGGTGAAAGGGGAGTACGATGGCGTGCTCGCAAATATCAAGGACCTGCTCGACATCCTCGCCCGCGAGGAGCGCGTGCTGGCAATCATCAAGGATGAGCTCGCCGTCATCCGGGAAAAGCATGCCACGCCGCGCAAGTGCCCGATTCTGGCCGAAGAAGGCGAGATCGCGATGGAGGACCTCATCGCGAACGATGCGATGATCGTCACGCTTTCCCACAGGGGTTACATCAAGCGCACGCCGGCGTCGGAATTCCGTTTGCAGGGTCGAGGAGGCAAGGGCCTCAAAGGCATGGAAACCCGGGCGACCGGCAAAGACGAACCCGATGATTTCATCGAGCATTTGTTCAGCGTCCAAGCGCACGACTACCTGCTGTTCTTCACCAACACGGGTCGCGTTTACGTTGAACGGGTATATGAACTTCCGGAAGGCTCGCGCACCGCGATGGGGCGCAGCATTCGGAACGTGCTCGATCTCAAGCCCGAGGAAAAAATCGCCGCATTGCTCAGGCTCGAACGCCGGGTGGACGAGAAAGGCGACGACATTACCTTCCGGGAAGACGCGGGTTTCATCTTCTTCTCGACCCGCAGCGGCAAGGTCAAGAAGACCGCGCTCCACGATTTCCGCAACTATCGCAAGGCCGGCCTAACCGCCATCATTCTGGAGGAAAACAACGAACTGATCGGCGTGCGCCTGACTTCCGGCTCCGACGAAATCGTGTTGGTCACCCATGAAGGCATGAGTCTGCGTTTCCACGAAGATGACACCCGCTCGATGGGCCGTGCCTCCGCCGGTGTGATGGGTATCCGGCCGGTCGAGGGCGATTTCGTGGTCGGCCTCGCCTTGGTGACCCAAGGCTCGACCCTTCTGGTCGCTTCGGAAAACGGTCTCGGCAAGCGCACGGCGTTCGACGAATACCGGAAGCAATCGCGCGGCGGCAAAGGCATCATCACGATGAAGGTCACCGACAAGACCGGCCCGGTGGTCGGCGCGGTGACCGTGACCGAGGAAGACGAGCTGATGTTGATGACCTCGACCGGCCAGAGCATCCGCATTCGGGTCGCCGAAATCCGCGAAACCGGTCGCAATGCCCAGGGGGTGAAATTGCTCACCTTGAAGGAGGGCGAAAAGCTGCAGGACATTTCCAAAGTCATCGCCGACGGCGACGATGCCGGCGCGGCGCGGGACGAAACCGCCGGGGGCGAAGACCCAGCCGCCGAAGAGGAAGTCTGACGACCGTTTCGCTTCCGGGCGAAATTTCCAAGGGGGGGGCGGGAAAGCGATTTCCCGCCCCTTTTTTCGTCAAAACACGTGGCGAATCCGGCCTAAAGCTGGACATTGACGCCTCGGAATGCGCATGCACAATCGCGCCGCCAGGCGGTGCCTTTGCCCGCCAGGCCTTTGCCACCAATCGCCGCAAGGCACCCTAATCATCATGACCACCATCGCCATCAACGGCTTCGGGCGCATCGGGCGCCTCGTGTTCCGCGCCCTCGTCGAGCAGGGCCACCTCGGCAGCACCTTCAACGTCGTCGCCGTCGGCGACATCGTTCCGGCCGACAACCTTGCCTACCTGCTCAAGTACGACTCCACGCAGGGCAAGTTCAACGGCACGGTCTCTTCGAAGAAGTCCAAGCCGGAGCTTGAAGAAGACGACGTGCTCGTGGTCAACGGCCACGACATCAAGGTCGTGAGCGCCCGCACCCCGGATGGTCTTCCTTGGAAGGAACTCGGCGTCGAAGTCGTGATCGAATCGACCGGTCTCTTCACCGCCGCCGACAAGGCCCGCGGTCACATCACCGCCGGTGCCAAGAAGGTCATCATCTCCGCTCCGGCTTCGGGTGAAGACGGCACCTTCGTGGTGGGCGTCAACGACGACCTCTACGATCCGGCCAAGCACCACATCATCTCCAACGCGAGCTGCACCACCAACTGCCTTGCCCCGATTGTGCACGTCCTTCTCAAGGAAGGTTTCGGCATCGAGGAAGGTCTGATGACCACGATCCACTCCTACACCGCGACCCAGAAGACCGTCGACGGTCCGTCCAAGAAGGACTGGAAGGGTGGCCGTAGCGCGGCGATCAACATCATTCCGTCGACCACCGGCGCCGCCAAGGCCGTCGCGCTGGTTTGCCCGGAAGTGAAAGGCAAGCTCACCGGCATGGCGTTCCGCGTGCCGACGCCGACCGTTTCCGCCGTCGACCTCACCGTCAAGACCACCAAGGAAACCTCGCTCGCCGAAATCAAGGCGGCGCTCAAGAAGGCGTCCGACACCTACCTCAACGGCATCCTTGCCTACACCGAAGACGAAGTGGTTTCGACCGACTTCATCCACGACTCGCATTCGTCGATCTTCGACGCGGGTTCTTCGATCGAACTCAACTCCACCTTCTTCAAGCTGGTGAGCTGGTATGACAACGAGTGGGGCTACTCCAACCGCGTCATCAACCTCTTGTTCGACGTGGTGAAGAAGGGTCTCTGATCCTTATTTAGAAACCTCGTGTTTTTTCGAACGCCCGGCCGGTTTGGCCGGGCGTTTTTCTTTCCCAAGCGAAACCTGGTTGGTAGCTTGCCAAGATGACCAAGCCCGGATTGAGGGGCAAATTTCTCGTAGGATTGCTGATTGCGACGGCGCTTCCGTTGGTGATCGGCTTGGTGGTATTGGAAACATGGGGCTACCGGCACCTCATGAACGAACGTGGCCGGTTGCACGAAATGGAGGCCATGACGCTGGTCAGGGCGATCGATCAGGCGAGCGACGCTCAGGGCGAGCAGTTCCGCACCTGGATTGCGGCGGATCCGACGATCGTCGACTTCGTCCGGGCGAAAAACCAGGAATTGAAGGCGCGGAACCCGGCGGAGGTGGCTTCGGAAACGCGCCGGTTGGATGGTAAATGGGAGTCTTTGATCCCCGAGGCTCCCGCGTTGAAAGAGATCATCGGGAATCCCGCTTCGGAAAGTTTGATCCGCTACCGAACCCTGCACCCGGAAACGGCCGAAGCGCTGGTGACCGATTCCATCGGTCGATTGGTCGCGGCCACCGGAAAAACCACCGATTACGATCAAGCGGACGAAGCGTGGTGGCGAAAAGGGGAAACGCTCCTGGAGAAATCCTTTTGGATCGACGCCTTGCAGTACGATTCCAGCTCCAATGTTTTCGCCCTGGATGTGGTGGTGCCGCTCTACGGGGATGGCGTTTTGGCCGGAGTCGCCAAGTTGTCGGTCGATGTTTCCTCGCTTTTCACGCGGCTCGGATTCGATGGCGAAGCGATGGGAGAACGATGGGAAATCGTCCTGCCCGACGGCCGGATTCTCGCCAGCTCCAAATCCGGCTACGTTTCTCTGCAGGATCGCGTCGCCCCCGAGTTTCTGGAGTTGATGCGACGGAATGGCCGGGCGGGGAATCTTGACCGGATCATCGATGGCGATTCGAGCATGTCCGGTTACGTCACGGTGGGAGAGCCCGGCGAAGAGATCCGGGCCTATGTGTTGTTTTCCTCCCGTCGAAGCGATGTGGTGACACCCCTGAGGCGGCGTTTGATCTGGGTGGGGGTGATCAGCGGGCTGGCGGTGTTGGGGTGCGGCTTGGCGGGATTCGTTTTCGTGAACCGCGAGGTAATGAAGCCGCTCCAGACGTTGGGCGAGGCCGCGCGCTCCGTGGCGGAAACCGCGACGCTGAAGTCGGAGCGGGATGAGGTGGAAGCCTCGGCCCGGCGGAAAAAAGCCGAAGACTTTCTTCAGCGGATTCTGGCGATTCACACCGGTGATGAAGTGCAGGAGCTGGCGGGTGACCTGGCGGTGATGACCGATCGCGTGCTGCGCTATCACCGGGAGTTGGAAACGGAAGTCGCGGCGAAAACCGCCGTTATTCGTGAGGATCTGGAAATGGCGCGCGAATTCCAAAACGCCCTTCTGCCCACGCATTACCCGATCCCTTCGCCGAAAACCCACAATCCTCTTAGCCTTCGTTTCGCCCATTTCTACCAGCCGGCCTCGACCGTCGGCGGGGATTTCTTCGATTTGTTCGAGCTGGATGAAAACCGGGTGGGGGTGCTGATCGCCGACGTGATGGGCCACGGAGCCCGTTCCGCCTTGGTCACCGCCATTTTGCGGGCGCTGGTCCGGCACCATTCCGAGCAAGCTTCGGATCCGGGCGAGTTCCTCGGGGAATTGAATCGTCATTTGCACGAAGTCATTTCCCGCAGCGGCCAGACGTTGTTTGTGACGGCCTTTTTCATGACCCTCGATACGCGCGAAGGCGTGGTTGCGTGGTCGGTCGCAGGGCATCCTGCGCCCTTGTGGGTTCGTCGCGGGAGCGGTCGCGAGCCTGAGCCCTTGCAGGCGGAAGGCCGTCGACAGCCCGCGCTGGGGCTTTTACCTGACGTCATTTACCGGACCAACGAATCGCCGCTCAAACCGGGCGAAGTCTTCCTGCTGTTCACCGACGGCGTGATCGAGGCGGAGCGGCCGGATGGTCAACCCTTCGGGCTGAATCGCCTCGTCGCGAGTTTCGACGAGGCATTGGACGGGCCGATGGCGGCGATGCCTGCCAAAATCGTCGGTCAGGTTTCCGCGTTTCAGAAACGTGCGCAATACGATGACGATGTGTGCATTGTGGCTGTCGAAGTGGCGGTGAATTCTCCGCCGAAACCTCCGCCGCTTCCGGGTTAGCCCGGGCTTGACTTCGACCCTCCGCTCGGGCGGGATTCCCGCCCCATGGCTAAACTCTCGATTCGGGATCTCGACGTACAAGGCAAGGAAGTGCTCATGCGTGTGGACTTCAACGTCCCGCTCAAGGACGGCGTGATCACCGACGACACGCGTATCCAAGCCGCCGTGCCCTCGATCAAACACCTGATCGCCGGCGGCGCGAAACTCGTCCTTTGCTCGCACCTCGGTCGTCCGAAGGGTCCCGAAGCGAAATATTCGCTCGCGCCCGCAGCCGCCCGCTTGAGCGAAACCCTCGGCCAGGAAGTGAAGCTTGCGCCGGATTGCATCGGTGCCGAAACCGCCGCTCTGCGCGCCGGTCTTCAGCCGGGCCAAGTGCTCCTTTTGGAAAACACGCGCTTCCACGCGGAGGAAGAAGAGAACGTCGCAAGCTTCGCGAAGGAACTCGCCGGCAGCGCGGAAATTTACGTCAACGACGCGTTCGGCACCGCTCACCGCGCCCACGGTTCGACCGAAGGCGTGACCCATTTCGTCGCCAAGAGCGCGATGGGTTTCCTGATGGAACGCGAACTCGAATACCTCGTCGGCAAGCTGGAAAACCCGGAGCGTCCGTTCCTCGTCATCATGGGCGGCGCGAAGGTTTCCGACAAAATTCTCGTCATCAACGCGCTGATGGAAAAAGCCGACGCTTTCCTCATCGGCGGCGCGATGGCCAATACCTTCCGCAAGGCCCAAGGCTACCACACCGGCAACAGCCGCGTGGAATCCGACAAGCTCGACCTCGCGCTCGACATTCTCAAGAACGCGGAAGCCAAGGGCGTTCGCTTCCTTTTGCCCGCCGACACCCGCGTCACGCAGGAGTTCAAGGAAGGTGCCGAAACCAAGTGCACCGAGCCTTATGAAAAAGACGGCCAGACCTGGGACGGCTGGGAAGGCATCGACATCGGCGACGTCGCGATCGGCGAATTCGTCGAAGAAGTCGCCAAGGCGAAGACCATTCTCTGGAACGGCCCGATGGGCGTGTTCGAACTCGACAGCTTCGCCAAGGGCACCAAGGCGATCGCCGAAGCCCTCGCCGCCAATACTGGCGTGACGATCGTCGGCGGTGGCGACTCGGTGACCGCGGTGAACAAGTTCGGGCTCGACGACAAGATGACCTTCATCTCCACCGGCGGTGGCGCGTCGCTCGAACTGCTCGAAGGCAAGCAATTGCCCGGCGTCGCCGCGCTTTCCGAGGCCTGATTTTTTTGACCTCAGCCAGCGCGGGCGATCCTCCGATCGTCCGCGCTTTTTTCCCTCCATCCACCACCATGTTTCGTAAACCGATTTTCGCCGCCAACTGGAAGATGAACAAGGGGCCCTCGGAAACCGAGGACTTCGTGAAGAGCTTCCTTTCCAAGGCTCAAAACCAATCGCTCGCCTCCGACGTGGTGATCGCTCCGCCGTTCATTTCGTTGCCGAAATTGAGCGAAGTGCTCAATGGCAACCATGGCATTGAAGTGGCGGCGCAGAATTGCTCGCAGTTCGATTCCGGTGCTTACACCGGCGAAGTCAGCGTGATGATGCTGCGCGAGCTTCACGTTCACTACGTGATCATCGGTCACAGCGAGCGACGTTCGCTCTACGGCGAAACCGACGCCATCATCAACGCGAAGCTCAAGAAGGCGCGTGAAACGAATCTTCGGCCGATTTTCTGCATCGGCGAAACCTTGGAAGAGCGGGAAGGCGGCCGGTTGGAATCCGTGCTCCGCACCCAGATCACCGAAGGTTTGAAGGATCTGACCGAAAAGGACATGGCGGAAACCGTCGTCGCCTACGAACCGGTTTGGGCGATCGGCACGGGTGTGACCGCTACGTCCGAGCAAGCTCAGGAAGCGCACGCGTTCGTCCGCTCGGTGATCGCCGAGCTCTACGGCGCCGACCTCGCGGGCAGGATCCGCATCCAATACGGCGGCAGCGTGAAGCCCGGCAACGCGGCGGAACTGATGGCCTGCCCGGACATCGACGGCGCGCTCATCGGCGGCGCTTCGCTCGACCCGCAGAGCTTCCTCGACATCATCCGGAACGGCAGCTCCGCCGAGTAAGCCGTTGATTTTAAAAGACCGCTTTCCTTTGAGAAGGCGGTCTTTTTTTGCCGCAAAGAAGCGCAGAAGGGACGCAAAAAATTCCGATCCGGGGATCCTTCCCGCATTCCGGTTTTTATTCTCCCTTTGCGTTTTTTGTGACTTTTTGCGGCTAAAAAATTCGCATTCATTTTACGCTCATGTCCGACGTCCCGACCGCCGCCGCCGCTCAACATCTGGAAACCATCGCCCGGGAAACCGGACTCAACGCCCGCTCGGTCGCCGCAACCGCCAAGCTTCTCGCGGAAGGCGCGACGGTCCCGTTCATTTCCCGCTATCGCAAAGAACAGACCGGTTCGCTCGACGAAGTCCAGATTGCGACGATCCGCGACCGCATGGTTCAGCTCGCGGAACTCGACTCGCGTCGTTCGGCGATTCTGAAGTCGCTGGAAGAGCGTTCGTTGCTCACTCCCGAGCTGAAGAAAAAGGTCGATGCCGCTGGCACGCTGACCGCGTTGGAAGACGTGTTCGCGCCGTTTCGTCCGAAGCGCCAAACCCGTGCGACGAAGGCGAAGGAGCGCGGTCTCGAACCGCTGGCGGATTGGATTTTCGCGAACCAGAACGGCGATCCGGCGGAAGAAGCGGCGAAGTTCGTCGACGCCGAAAAAGAAGTGCCGACGTTGGACGACGCTCTCGCCGGCGCGCGCGACATCATCGCCGAACGCGTGGCGGACGACGCGGCGTTGCGCGGTCGCGCTCGCAAGCGTTACGAGGAAGAGTCGACCGTTTCGTCGAGGGTGATGTTCGGTAAAGACGAAGACGCCGAAGCCGCGAAGTTCCGCGATTACTTCGAGTGGAGCGAGCCGTTTAACTCCATCCCATCGCACCGCATGCTGGCGATCCGCCGCGGTGAAAAAGAAGGCTTCTTGCTGATGCGCGTGGAAGTGCCGCTTGAGCGCATCACCGGTTTGGCCATGGGCGAATGGGTGAGTGGTTCCGGCAAGTGCGCCGATCAAGTCCGCCTCGCGGTGGAGGACGGCTGCAAGCGTCTGCTCATGCCGTCGATGGAAACGGAAATGCGTTTGCTCGGTAAAAAGCGCGCCGATGAAACCGCGATTCAGGTCTTCGCCGAAAATTTCCGCGAACTGCTGCTCGCTTCACCGCTGGGCGAAAAGCGCATGCTCGCCATCGACCCGGGTTTCCGCACTGGCTGCAAAACGGTCGTGCTCGACCGCTCGGGCAAGCTTCTCCACCACACGGTGATTCACCCGACCGCCGGTTCGAACACGCAGCTTTATGAGGCGGCCAAGGAGATCGTCGAGCTGATCAAAAAGTTCGACATCGAAGCCATCGCGATCGGCAACGGCACCGCGAGTCGCGAGACCGAGGCGTTCGTGAAGAAGCTCAAATTGCCGTCGTCGATTCCCGTCGTGATGGTGAACGAAAGCGGCGCATCGATTTATTCCGCGTCGGATGTCGCCCGCGAGGAATTCCCCAACCACGACGTCACCGTGCGCGGCGCGGTCAGCATTGGTCGACGGCTGATGGACCCGCTCGCCGAGCTCGTGAAGATCGATCCGAAGGCGATCGGCGTAGGCCAGTATCAGCACGACGTCGATCAGCGCGCGCTCAAGGCGAGCCTCGACGACACCGTGGTCAGTTCGGTCAACGCGGTGGGTGTTGAACTGAATACCGCTTCGAAGGAACTGCTCTCCTATGTCTCCGGTCTCAACCGCACACTCGCCGAAAACATCGTTTCGTATCGTAACGAAAACGGCGCATTCGCTTCCCGCGCGGCGTTGAAAAAAGTCCCGCGTCTGGGCGACAAGGCGTTCGAGCAAGCCGCGGGCTTCCTTCGCGTGCGTGGCGGCGAGCATCCGCTGGATTCCTCCGCGGTGCACCCGGAGCGCTATCCGCTGGTCGAGCGCATGGCCACCGATCTTGGCTGCAACGTGGGCGATTTGATCGGAAACGAAGCGCTGCAGAAGAAGCTCGACCTCCAGCGCTATGTCGATGGCGAGGTCGGTTTGCCGACGTTGAAAGACATCATCGCGGAGCTTTCCAAACCGGGCCGCGACCCACGCAAACAGTTCGAGTTGTTCTCCTTCGCGGAAGGCGTCGAAAAACCGGCTGACCTTTCGCCCGGGATGAAACTGCCCGGCATTGTCACCAACGTCACCGCCTTCGGTGCGTTCGTCGACATCGGCGTACATCAGGACGGCCTCGTCCACGTCAGCCAGCTCGCCGACCATTTCGTCCGCGACGCCAGCGAAGTGGTGAAGGTCGGGCAAAAGGTCCAGGTCACCGTCGTGGAGGTGGATCTCAAGCGGAACCGGATCGCGCTCTCGATGAAGTCGAAGCCCGAGATGGAAAACCGTCGCAGCGCCCCCGGCGACCGCGATGGCAACCGTGGTGGAGGCAATCGCAGCTTCCAGTCCCGGGATTCCGGTCCCCAACAAGGCGGCAACAACGACTGGTTCAGCCAGGCGATGTCGCAGGCGAAGAAGAAGTGACCGTCGCTGTGAGATAACCACGTAAGTCACGGAATCCACGAAAGGTCTCCTTTTCGTGCGTTTTGTGTTTTTTCGTGGTTTTGAAGGCTTCGACTCCTCTGTGGGGAATTGAGGTTGTCTCTCGCGGCGGTTTCCCGGAAAACCGCCGCGGATGAAAGTTTTGGTCGTCGGTAAAGGTGGGCGCGAGCACGCGCTGGTTCGAGCTCTGGCGGAATCGCCGGGCAAACCGGAATTGTTCTGCTTTCCCGGCAGCGACGCGATTCTCGAAATCGCCAAGCCGGTCCCGGCCGACGGCCTCGAGTCGCTCGTCGCTTGGATGAAAGCCAATGCGATCGATCTTTGCGTCGCGGGCGAAGAGAGCTACCTCGTGAAAAACGAGGGCCTCGCGAACCTTTGCGAGAAGGAAGGCATTCCGTGCTGGGGCCCGCATAAACAGTCGGCCCAACTCGAAGCGAGCAAGGAGTTCGCGAAGCAATTCCTCTTCCGCCATGGGATTCCCACGGCGGCCGTGACGGTCGTGAATACCATCGACGAGGCCAGGGCGGCGATCGCGGGGGTTTACCCGACCGTGCTGAAATTCGACGGCTTGGCTGCGGGCAAGGGCGTCGCGGTTTGCCCGGACGAGGCTTCGGCCGAAGCGTTTCTCAACGAAGTGCTCGTCGAGCGCCGGTTTGGCGACGGTCGCTTGCTGGTCGAGGAATGCCTGATCGGGCCGGAAGTTTCGATTTTCGCGGCGATCGTCGACGACGGTTATCTGATTTTCACCCCGGCTCGCGATTACAAGCGGATCGGGGAAGGGGACGCGGGTCCGAACACCGGCGGCATGGGCGCGGTGGCGAGCCGTCGCTTGATTGACGCGGATCTCTTGGCGCGGATCGAAAAGGAAATCGTCGCCCCGACGGTCGCCGGCCTGAACGCCGACGGATTACCGTATCGGGGCTTCCTTTACTTCGGCCTAATGCTCACGCCGGACGGTCCGAAGGTGATCGAATACAACTGCCGCTTCGGCGACCCGGAATGCCAAGCGGTGATGCCGCTGGTGACGGGGGATTTGGCGGGCTTCTGCCTGGCCGGGGCGAAGGGCGAGTTGAAGCCGGACCTGATCGGCTTCGACGACGGCTGGAGCGTGTGTGTGATTCTCGCCTCGGCCGGATATCCGGAGACGTCGCGCAACGGCGACCGGATCGAAGGATTGGATCACGTCGAAAACGCCCGCGTTTATCACGCCGGAACGAAGAAGACCTGCGATGGCGGTTGGGAAACCCACGGCGGTCGCGTGTTGGCGGTCGTCGCCGGTGGTGCGACGCGCGAGGAAGCGGTCGCGAAAGCCCACGCGGCGACCGATCTCGTCACTTTCCCCGGCGCGCAACGCCGCCGCGACATCGGCATCATGCACTTTGTTTGACCATGAATCGTATTTTAAACGCAGACGAAATCGCGACCGCCGTGGAAACGCTGGCGGAGTCGATTCGCGAACGCACGCAGGACAAACCGATCGCTTTGGTCGGCATCCGCAGCCGGGGCGACGAAGTGGCCGAGCGCCTTTGTAATCTCCTGGCCAGCGAAGACCGTGAACTCGATCTCGGCGTGCTCGATATTTCGCTCTATCGCGACGATTTCGAACACCTGCACGAGAATCCGACGCTGCAGGAAACCGACATCCCGTTCGTGCTCGATGGTGCGCACGTGATTTTGGTCGATGACGTGTTGTTCACCGGGCGAACCATCCGCGCTGCCTTGGACGCGCTTTCCGATTACGGCCGTCCTGCGAAAGTGGAACTCGCCACGTTGATCGATCGTGGCCACCGTGAAATGCCGATCCAACCGGATTACGTCGGGCTGCGCTTGGAAACCAACCGCCTCGATCATGTCCACGTGTCGTTGGAAAACACCGACGGCACCGATCGGATCGAAGTCGTCGAAAATCCATCTTCATGAGCGCGTTGCCCGAGCGGAAGAAATCGGCTGAGGAAATCGCCCGCATGCGAGAGCAGATGGGACTTCCTTTCGTTTCTCCCCCTCCGGCGGATGTGCCTGCGGAAGAGCCGATCGAACCGGAAGCCCGCCCGGTTTCCCGACCGAAACCGATGCCTCCACTCCGGCGTTCCGAACGTGAACCGGTGGGAGAAAGTGGTTCTCCAGAGGCATCGTCCAGCTCCGCATTGCCGGTCCGGCGCCGCAGCCAGCGGGAGCTGGATGAACTTCGCCGTCGCGAAAGCCTCCGCGCGCTCACGGTGGAAGTCCCGCCAATCGTGGTTCAATTTCAGGCGAAAACCGCGCATTGGTCGCTCGTGGCTTTCGGCTATTTACTGGTTTTGGCGAGCGCTGCCGGGACTTGGCACCAATTTTTAGAGATTCCCAAACGCGATGGGTATTGGCTCGCGTTCGGTGGCGGTGGCGCGGCGTTGCTGCTAGCCGCTTTTATTGCGGCGCGGAAACCTCTTTCCCGTCATCACGCCGGATTTGTCGCGGTCATCGTCGCGCTTGTTCTCGTCTTCGCCCTCCTCTACTACTACCCGAACCTCAACCCGGCCCATGCCCCGTAAGGACCTGCTCGATATCGCGTCGCTCGAACGGGAGGAAATCGACCACCTCCTCGACCAAGCCGTTCCCTTCAAGGAACTTTTCACCCGTTCGGTCAAAAAGGTCCCGGCGCTCAAAGGCAAATCGGTTCTCACGCTCTTCTACGAGCCGAGCACGCGGACGCATTCTTCGTTCGAGGTCGCGGCGAAGCGCCTCTCGGCCGACGTGACGAACTTCGATGTCGGGAATTCCTCGATCGTCAAAGGCGAATCGATTCGCGAGACGGTCGAAACCCTTCAGGCGATGCGCACCGATTTCATCGTCGTGCGGCACAGCCGCTCGGGCTTGCCGGGAGCGATCGCGAAAATGACCCGCGCCAGCGTGATCAATGCTGGCGACGGCGCTCACGCGCACCCGACGCAAGCTTTGCTCGACGCCTTCACGATCCGCGAAAAGTTTCCCGATCCGACGGGCAAACGCGTGCTCATCATTGGAGATATTCTTCACAGCCGCGTCGCCCGCTCCACGAGCACGATCCTAAAAAAACTCGGTCTCGAAGTCGCCTATCTCGGGCCGGGTTCGCTTGTGCCGAAGGTGGGTCCCGAAAACACCCAGCGCTTCACGAACTACGACGAAGCGATGAAGTGGAAGCCGGACATCGTTTATCTCCTGCGCGTGCAAATGGAACGCCAGGACGTCCAGTTTTTCCCGAGCCTGCGCGAGTATCACAAGCTCTATGGTGTCACCGACGAGCGCCTTCGTCACATCGCCGGCGAAGGTCTTTACCTTATGCATCCCGGTCCGGTGAACCGCGGCGTCGAACTCTGCGACGCGGTGATGGATTACGAACGCAGCCTCATCAACGACCAGGTCGAAAACGGCATCGCCGTTCGCATGGCCGTGCTCTACTGGCTCAAGCCCGATTCTCAAGATTGATTTCCCATGTCTTCGCTTCTCATCCGCAACGCCCGCATCGCTTCCGAAAACGAAACCACTCTCCGCGACGGCGACGTTCTGGTCGTGGACGGCGTGATTCGTTCGATCGGAACCGCTTTGACCGCTCCGGAAGGAGCGAAGGTGATCGACGCCCGGAGCCGCCTGCTCATGCCGGCGATGTTCGATGCCCATGTGCATTTTCGCGAACCGGGGCAAGAGGCGAAGGAAACGATCGCTACGGGAGCCGAAGCGGCCATCAACGGCGGCATTACCGGCATCGTCATGATGCCGAACACGAGCCCCGCGATCGATTCGCCCGCGGTGGTGAAGCAGGTTTTGGAAAGTGCGGCGAAACACTCCCGCATTCCGATTTATACCTCCGGTTGCGTTACCAAAGGTCGTCATGGCAAGGAACTCGCGGCGATCGACGGCATGCGCGCGCTCGGGGTGAAAATGCTCACTGACGACGGCGACACCACCGGCGATCCGGCGGTGCTCTACCGGGCGATGCAGTATGCCACCGAGTTCGGCATGTTTTTCGCCAGCCACTGCGAAGTGCCGGAACTCGCCGGACCGCGTGCGCTCAACGAAGGCGTCGTTTCCTATCGTCTTGGCATCAAGGGCACGCCCGCTTGCGCCGAAGAGATCATCATTGATCGCGACATCCGCCTCGCCCACGCGGCTGGCGCGCACATCCACATTCAGCACGTGTCCAGCAAGGTGGGCATGGAAACGATCCGTTGGTGGAAACAGCGCGGCGACGTGAGGGTCACCGCCGAAGTCGCCCCGCATCATCTTCTTTTCACTGAGGAAGACATCGGGGATTACGACACGCACTACAAAATGAACCCGCCGCTGCGCACCAAGGCTGACACCGAAGCGCTGCTGCAAGGGTTGATTGAAGGCGTCTTTGATCTCATCGCCACCGACCATGCGCCGCACACGCCGTTCGAGAAATCGCAGGATTTCGTCAGCGCGCCCAATGGCATTACCGGTCTCGAAACCGCGCTCGTGTCGCTTTACCACTACTTCGTCGCCACCGGCAAATTCGGGTGGGATTTGGTCGTGAAACGCTACTCCGCCGAACCCCGCCGGATGATGGGCCTCGATCCCGTGCCGGTGGAGGAGGGCAAGCCCGCCGATTTCATCCTGTTCGACCCCGAAGCTGAAACGACTTTCACGACGGATTTCATGAAGTCGAAAGGCCGCAACACGCCTTTCCTCGATAAGACGCTTAAAGGGCGTGTCGATCTCGTGGTGCTCGGGAAGGAAGTCCTACTGGAACGCTGATTCCAGCCATTCGAACGGCAAATGAGGAGGCAGGCGCGCGCCTGCCTCTTTTCGCGTACGGACATCAAGCTTGAGTGAGACGCTGTGAAAGCCGGATCGCGACGAACGCGACCACAAGGGAGCGGGTGTTGCTGGTGTGGGCACAAGCCGCCTCATGCCGTTTCTTCAAAACACCCGTGAGTACGCAGGGTGGCGCATGGTGAACCTCCGGCGGAAACAGCGAGGTTTCCAAGGAGCGGCTCCGCAAACTGGTTCGGTGGGCCATGGGGGAGGAGGTGCATGGGGAATGCCACAACCACGCTCAAGTTCCGCGCATGGTTCTCGGCGTTTGCCATGAATTTCCGCCCGGTCCCTGGGGTCCCTCGCCGTCGATTTCGTCGATTTGGTCCATCGCGCTGAAAATTTCTTCGAGAGCGATTTCTTTGATTTCGAG
>Ga0307408_100000800_pt1 | contig 25175 bp, 14 predicted proteins | sample 322Cmetagenome_FD_202116 | JGI IMG/M metagenome (GOLD analysis project Ga0307408, IMG submission 202116) | Maize rhizosphere microbial communities from greenhouse at UC Davis, California, United States - 322HYB-C-3 | ecosystem: Host-associated > Plants > Roots > Rhizosphere > Soil | place...
TATCTTTCTTAAATGACGGGCGGGCAGGACGGGCCAGCGTACCGGCAGTAACTGCCACATCACGCATCAAATCCCACATAGTTCGCACAGATTTTTGCATCGGTGCATAATCCGGAGGTCCGCAGATCACCCAGGCAGGATCCACTTTCAGTTTCACACCATTGTATTCCACTTCGGCAGTAACCGGACCATCAGAAATATCATCATACCAGCCTTCGTTATTAGCAAAGGTGATGGCGATATCACCATTAATATTTTCGGATTTCCCATGCCCTCCAAGCATAATCAGACGGCCTTTCTCGTCGGTGCGCATTTCTCCGAGGTAAACAGTTTCCCCCTGGAACTCGCCCACAAACCGTGGTCCTTCATCCTGGTTCGGTTTGTTTGACAGCGAATGTTCGCCCCCGTCAATGATGAGCGAATTACGGTCTTTTACGTCAATATTCCGCAACAAGGAAGGCGGAGCATCAGCCGCTTCCGGAATATCCAACGCAATCTGAAACTGATACCATGACGATTTCTGATTTGCGAGATGTGAGTGCCAGGTGATGTTTGCATTTTCTGCAGTAAGCTCCTTGATTGCCTTTCCGGCAGCATTAAAGCCATATATTCTGAACTGTGCCGCCTGACGTTTCAAGGCACCAGTTCTATCACGATAAGCATATTCATCGGTCTGTGGTTCAGGATCAGACACAAGCGGACCAATGAAGTATTCGTTTTCACTGTTACCAACCCGCATTACACCAATGGGCGGATAGATCCCTGCTTTAACAATACAGTCACTGTCCTCATCCGTATTTTCAGTAAAATGAGGATTTATCCGGTCTGGCTCCTGGTTAGTTTGCCCGTTTGCCTGATGACGTGTTTGTGCACTTGCAGCATACACCACTTTCCTTGCTTCGGCAATAGAACCCAAAGGTTCGTGCTGAGGAAGCGTTCGCCAGATATTGAATGCCAGGGCTGTTCCGAACTCGGCCTGTCCGATAGCACAAATATCCTGCTGCGGAAAATGTAGTTCGGCGATGCAGATATATGGACTTTCTTCAGTACTCCAAACCACTTGTGCATCATTCAAAGGCATGCTCGCCGGGTTGGTGCGCAGCTGTATTTCAAAACGGAACTTTGCCGGTTTGTTACGAAGTCTCTGCTGAAGATCAAGAGCAAGGTAATTGTTATCATTAAAAGGCGCCCCCCGGTCTGAATCTTCAGGTACCAGACGATATTTAACAATGTTTTGCTCTCCCAGCTTAAATGGCAAAATAGCCCAGTAACCTGCACTCAGGCAGCTTGCTTCTACTTTTGTCATTGCATCCAGTATGCTGGCTAGTTTAGGGTGCTTATTGATATACGAATCGTAATCTTTGTCCACCACTCCCGCCGTAGTAAAGGCGCACATCTGTTGCGCATCACGGGCAAAGAACCGGTCGATGTTCTGGAAAATAAAATCGGCATTATTCCCTTCCCCAAAAAGCTTTGGTCCTTCCACACCAAAGAGTTTAAGACCAAGCCCCAGCGTTGAGTGCAGATCTGGAGAAGTGGGGCCTGTATCGCTGGAGAAACGGACAGCACATTCATAAGAATCGCCAGCGAAGATCCCTACTTTGAATTCAGGATTTATGTCCTTTTTGACAGTAAAGGTTCCGTAAGCAATACCATGCTGTTTACGAAAAACGGCACGTTCAGCAGGGGTCTGTCCAATCTCAATCCGGGTTTTCTGTCCCATTTCTACGAACATTTCTTTTAACCTTTGCGTCACAAGCCTCGTGTCGCCATCGCTATCCCAGCAAGCTACGTTATTAGCAGTTGGCCGGCCTTTAGCATTTTTGTTCTCGTGCGGTTCCTGTTTAGGATTTCCTTCGTTTTGGTTGTTTGATTTTTCAGTCATGTAGTTTAATAGTGATCGTTCGTTAGAATCATTTTGAGCTATTTATCTCAAAGAAAATTTTGCCTGCTGACAACTCATCCTGTGAAAGATTTAGTAACAAAATAAAAACGTTTTAAAGCAATAATGATAAAGGTTATTATTTAGAGTTAAAAACGTTTTTAAAAATTCATTGAATTTCGAGATTCGTGAAAAACTTTTCACTGATTATAAAAAAAACTACCTTTAACTCCTTTAATACGACAATTTAATTCACCTTATCATGCCCTTAAAAGAAAAGCCCGGATGATTTCTTGAGTAAATCCATCACATCAACAAAACATTCATTCCTTAAAGCAACATGAAAAAATCTTTACTGAAATTATTTATCCTTTTTCCGCTACTGCTGGGCTCGTTTTTAAAGGCGAATGCTCAGTTTCCTTACACCGAAAGCTTTACAAATCCTACAGCCGACGGTATGAGTTACGGCGGCTCTGCATTTTTGACAGCAGAAACAGGAAGCAGACAAATTGATCAACCCGGTAACGGAGTTTTAAGATTAACGTCAAATACCAATAATCAAAACGGCTACGCCATAAGCAACCGTTCCTTTCCATCGGCAAACGGACTCAAAATTGAGTTTGAGTATTTTATGTATGGCCATAACGGGGTTGCAGCCGACGGCTTAAGCTTCTTTCTTTTTGATGCAGCCACCAGTTCTTTCAATATCGGAGGATTTGGTGGATCATTGGGATACGCTCCTTCCGGCACAAGCCGCGGGCTAAGCAATGCCTACATAGGAATCGGCATCGATTCGTATGGCAATTTCTCTAATCCCTCAGAAGGAAGACAAACCGGCCCCGGCTCTTTATCCAGCGCTATCAGCATCCGGGGCAAGGGCAACGGATTTTCTGGAGACCCTGAAAATTACAAATACATCACCGGGGCACAAACAGGCCAGTATGGCTTTGACGTACAAACAGGCGGCAGACGCACAGAACAGGAATGGGGCTACCGAAAAGTCTTTATTGAGCTTAAACCCAATCCAGACGCCTCCGAAGGCGGATATTTTATAAGTGTAACTCTGCAAGCCCAGGAAAGCTTTGGCACAAGAGTTAGAAAGATCATTGATAACGTTCCTTACTTTATTAAAGCTCCCGAAAACCTTAGATTTGGATTTGCAGCTTCTACCGGTTACTTCTTCAACAACCACGAAATCAAAAACCTTAAGGTAGACCTTTATAATCCTTTACCACCGAAGTATCCCTATATCGAAAGCTTTAAAAATGCTTCTGCAGCGGGTATGTCTTATGGTGGCTCTGCATTTTTAACGGCGGCAGCCGGCAGCAGCCAGATCGACCAGCCGGGCAGCGGAACCTTACGTTTAACATCTAATACCAATAACCAGAATGGCTATGCGGTAAGTAATGTTTCCTTTCCATCTGCAAACGGGTTAAAAATAGAGTTTGAATACTTCATGTATGGACATAACGGAATTGCAGCCGACGGCCTGAGTTTCTTCCTGTTTGATGCAGCAACCAGTTCATTCAATATCGGAGGTTTTGGAGGATCCCTGGGATATGCCCCGTCAGGTTCGGGGAAAGGTGTTAGTAATGGATATTTAGGTATTGGGATTGATGCTTACGGCAACTATTCTAATCCAACGGACGGTCGGCAAACCGGACCGGGCACTTTATCCAATGCTATTAGCATACGCGGCAAGGGAAATGGAACAGCGGGCGACCCCGAGAATTACAAATATATAACAGGCGCTCAAACGGGCCAATATGGTTTTGATGTACAGACGGGTGGAAGAAGAACAGCACAGGAATGGGGATATCGCAAAGTGTTTATTGAACTTAAACCGAATCCTGATACGGTAACCGGTGGATATCTGATCAGCCTTACCATACAGGCGCAGGAAAGCTTTGGAACACGAGTTCAAAAGATCATAGACGAGGTTCCGTATTTTGTTAAGGCTCCTGAAAACTTGCGATTCGGATTTGCTGCATCTACCGGTTATTTCTTTAATAATCATGAGATCCAAAACCTAAAAGTTGATCTATATACTCCCTCTACAGAAACGGATCAGCGGATTCCTTCATTTTTAGATTTTCCTGAGCTTGCACAGAAAAGCGTGTCCGACTCTGCTTTCGCGATAAATGTTACCAGTTCCAACCACGAAACGCCGATCGTTTTAACCTCATCGGATCCTGAAACGGTAGAACTGGAAAATATTTCGGGCATTTGGAAAGCCACGATTAAGAAGGGCGGAACTGTTCAGATTACAGCAAGCCAAAATGGGAACATTCATTATTTTCCAGCTTCAATAGTAACACGAGACTTACTTGTAGTAGCCCCTGCCGAAACTTCGGTGATAAACTTTGCGGAATTAAGCCCTAAATACATCGCCGACGGCGAATTTACGCTTAACGTAAGCAGTAATAACACGCAAACACCTATCGTTGTAAGCTCATCAAACCCTGCAATTGCTTCCGTTGCCAAAGTAAATGGCGTATGGAAGGCGACCCTTCTACAGCAAGGAACGGTTCAGCTTACAGCCAGTCAGGCCGGGAATATTAACTATACGGCTGCGGCCAATGTTGTACGCAGCTTAGTAATAAACGCCAATCAGGCCGGAGCTGTAAGTTTCCCCTATTACGAAACATTTAAGTACAGCGCAGCCAATGGTATGGCGACCGGCGGTTCTGCTTTTATAACCGCAGCTACCGGTCCGCAAAAAATTGATCAGGAAGGAACCGGAGCTTTAAGGCTTACATCAAACACTCAGAATCAAAGCGGATATGCCATAAGTAACATGTCAGTTCCATCAGCTAAGGGCTTAAAGATAGAATTTGAATATTCTATGTATGGGAGTGGCGGCGTTGGAGCAGATGGATTGAGTTTCTTCTTATTTGACGCAGCAACATCTGCCTTCAACATAGGTGGGTTTGGCGGCTCCTTAGGCTATGCTCCGCTGAACGACAAACCAGGCTTAAGTAATGCTTATCTGGGTGTGGCATTTGATGCTTTTGGTAATTTTTCAAACGCTCAAAATGGCAGACTCAGTGGCCCGGGAACTTTATCTAGTGCGGTAAGCTTAAGAGGCAAAGGAAATGGTCTATCTTCTGACTCTGAAAACTATAAGTACATAACATCTGCAACAACTGGCAACTACGGATTTAACGTGCAAACCGGCGGGCGAAGAACACCGCAGGAATGGGGATACAGAAAAGTACTTATTGATCTTAAACCCAATCCTGACACTGTGGCTGGCGGCTACTTCATAAGTGTAACCATACAGGCACAGGAAAGCTTTGGTACCCGTATCCAAAAAATCATAGATGAAGTTCCATACTTTGTAAAAGCACCGGAAAATTTGCGATTTGGCTTCGCTGCTTCTACCGGAGATTACTTTAATATCCACGAAATAAACAATCTAAAAGTTGAGCCTTTTAGCGGCACAGTAATCCCGCAGGAAAAAATCTCTTCTTTCCTGGATTTTCCTTACTTAGTTAAAAAAACAACAAAGGATACTGTTTTTACCGTAAATGTTAGCAGTTCTAACAAGGAGACACCTGTTGTTTTAAGTTCATCCGATCCCCAAACGCTTACGCTTGCAGATTCGGCAGGAGTTTGGAAAGCTACCGTTTTAAAAAAGGGTTCGGTAACTATTACCGCTAGCCAGGCCGGTAATGAGAATTACTTCCCGGCTACAACGATTTCAAGAATACAGGTAGTTGGACTTCCGTCTGAGCGGATTCCTTTCTCCTATGTTACGCCATCTACCGTCTCGCCTTATAACTATACTCCGTGGTTAAGTAATGATACTACCAAAGTGAACTTTGTATATTCAAGCGAAACTGACAACAATTACAACGACGTAACACTGTGGCTATCGCAAAAAGCGCTGGTAACCAAAATATCGCTGCTTAAAAACAAATACTTCTCAGGATATAATCCGGCACTTATTTATACTATAAACGGTACAGATACAACATTTGCAGGTAACTTTATATCTGACAGAGATTTAGATTTAAGTTTAGATACCATTGCAGCAGAGGGCATTCTTATCCGCCATAAGGCGAATGTTTTTCCTTACAAAATCCAGGCATATGGAATTGTCGAAGTGCCGGATACTGTAGTTGTTCGCAATAGGGTAGCCGTACTTAATTTCCCGGAATTGCCGGTCAGAACAATTGAAGGAGAAGTATATGACCTGACAGCAAGCAGTAACAATGCAGAATCGCCAATAACGTTCACCTCTTCTAATCCAGCAGTTATATCGATTTCCCAAACCGGTAATGCATGGAAAGCTAAGGTACTTAGAAACGGAACTGCCACCATCACGGCTAAACAAAAAGCAAACGGGAGCTATTTACCGCCAATCCCTGTATCTCGCAATCAGGCCGCAGTGTTAGCTACTTATTTTTTAGATTCAAGCATTACAAGTCCTAAAATTCCATTAGATGCAAAAAGGTGGTACTATAATAATGAAAACCTAAAGTTACCTGGCCTTGCACAAATGTTTAATGGAATAACCGAATATTCAATATCAACAAATGGAAATGGCAGACCAATAAACCGATATGAGGGTTACTATCCGCTACGCAGCGGAGAAACAATGGAAATTGATGCGATCAGATTCTTTGACAATCAGGCAATAGAAAATGGCGATACAATGAAGCTATCTGTTATTACCGATACCTGGCAACGCATTCCAATTGCTACGTTTACAAGCCATGCATCAAACGATTGGGTTGGCCCCTACCCGAGCCGCAATGGCCTATTCAAGTTAGATACGGTTATTAAAAATGCACGCTACCTTTTAATTGACTGCGACTGGGTAATGCCAACCGAGATTGAACTTTACGGAAAATATACAGCAGGTATTGCTCCTACCGCTGCTGTTAAAAGACATCCGAAACTGCGGGACATGTTTGGTGTAAATGCCTGGGAATGGAATTTCTACAACCAGGCAACTTATAGTATAGACAGCAATGTAGTAAAGCCAATGCGTACGTTCTCTGCCATGCGTCATTATACCGAATGGGCAAGAATTGAAAAGCGGAAGGGCGAATATACCTTTACGCCAGAAGAGCAAGGCTGGGATCTCGACCAGATCTTTACTGCACCAACGAAGGTATAGATGTACTTGCTTGTGTAAAAGGAGTTCCTGAATACATACAAGTTACTTACCCTGTGGGTAAAAGAACAGGAGAAGATGTACCTGCCCCTTATGGAAGCAACCTAATGGACCCGATGTCTTACCTGGATCAGGCAAAACTGGCATTTCAGTTTGCTGCCAGATATGGAAGTAATCTCAATGTAAATCCCGCCCTGGTTAAGGGAGGAAAGCCTGAAACCTTCTGGCTTCCTGCTACTTTGCCAAAAATTGGAATGGGTGTGGTTAAGTACCTTGAATGTGATAACGAGCGTAATAAAAGCTGGAAAGGCCGGAACGCCTATCAAACAGGCCGTGAATATGCCGCAAACATGTCGGCATTTTACGATGGTCATAAAAACACAATGGGGCCAGGTGTTGGTGCAAAAAATGCTGACCCGAATATGAAGGTAATTATGAACGGGATTGCTTCCGAATTTACCGACTACATACGAGGAATGGTGGACTGGTGTAAAGAATTCAGAGGTTATAATGCTGATGGATCTGTTAATTTATGCTGGGATGTTTCTAACTATCACCAGTATATGAGTGATGACTGGGCTGGATATTTTGCAGACATCTATCACCATCATAGTAAAGGTATTGCCCCAGAGCTTTCCAATGCAGCAGAAGTTGCCAACAATTTCATTCAAATGTCGCATGAAGATGCCAATAACATTGAAACCTGGGTTACTGAAGTTGGATATGATGCACCATACGGGGGTACTTCATGGAGTCCGATTCAAACGTTTCCTATCGGCAACAAAACCAGTCACGATGTAAAAGCCGACTGGATTTTGAGAACGGCCTTAATGTATGCACGGGAAGGTATCTCAAAAACTTTTTTCTATGCAACTGTAGATGTGAATGCAGGTGAAATATTTTCAGCTTCTCATTTGATAAAAGATAATAAGAGGGTGCCAGCAGGTGATTTCATTTACCAGACCTACAAAAAGTTCGGCGATTATACTTTTAGTGAGACACTTAACCGCAATCCTTTTGTAGACAAATACCAGTATAATGATAAAATAATGTATTCATTGGTTGTGCCAGATCAGGTAGACCGGAAAGTAAATTATACGCTATCGCTGGGGAATGTTGATTCGGCTTACATCTATCATCCTGTAGCTCTGCAGGATACCTTCAGCGTTGAAAAAGTAAAGGTCACGAACGGACAACTGGAAGTACTTGTAACAGAAACCCCAATGTTTGTTCAGGGCATTGAGAGACCAATAGTATTGAATGCCTTTACATGGACAGGAAGCTTAAGTACGGAAATGGATAGCGTCCAGAACTGGAAGCATTCTGTAAGTGGCTTAAGCCTTGCCCTGCCAGATTCTGCAAGTGTAATAACCATTCCATCAGGATTGGCAAAATACCCGGTAATGCAGGCAAACTTCGCATACAGGGATATTACTATAGCAGACAGTGCTAGTTTAAACCTAAATGGCTACCAGTTAAGCGTTTCCGGGAATATCAAAAACTACGGCAAACTGATATACAATAACAATTTATCTTCGGCAATAAGATTCAACGGAACAGATTCCTTGCAAACATTTGCAGGTAATACCCAGGCGGGAAGTAGCCAGGTTGGACGAATACTTGTTGACAACCCTAACGGGCTTAACTTAACCGGGGGAAATATTGACGTTTATAAAGCTGTAAATATTACCAAAGGCGTACTTAACGCAAACGGGAATTTAACGCTAAAGGCGAGTGCCACAAATACAGCCGGTGTTGGCCGAATTCCTGCCGGATCATCGGTTAATGGAAATGTAAATGTTGAAATATTTATTACAGGAGGTCCTTCAAGTTACAGAGGCACAAGAGGGCTTTCAACACCGGTAAACGATCAGTTGATTAGTGGACAAAAGTCTTTGGAGCAACTGAAAAACTATGTGGTAATTACAGGCCCGGGAGGTGCAACAAATGGCTTTGATCCCGGAGGTAGTGCAAGTCCTTACGCTGTATCTTTACAGAGATACTACGAACCGGCAAACCTGTCTCAATCACAGTTCACAAACGTAAATAACATTTATGAGCCCCTATTGCCAGGAACTGGTGTGTTTTTGTATTACAGGGGAGACCGCTCTGGTTATACTCCCGCAACGGCAGCAACTTCTAATAAGGTTAATTCGCCGTATGCATTGCCGGAAAACACCGTTGTTAAATACACAGGGCCACTTAACCAGGGCGATATACCGGTAAATCTTAGCTATACCAATGATAGCACAGATACCAACCGAGGGTTCAATTATGTTGGAAATCCTTATGCTTGCCCTATTAACTGGGATCTGATAAGCAAGAATGAGATGCAGGATATGATCAAAGTAATAAAACCGGGTGGAGGAATTGCAACTTATTCTAATGGCGTAACCACCAATGCCGGAACCATGAACATGAAACTTATTCAACCTGGTTTGGCTTTCTATGTTCAGGCAAAAAATGCATCTGGTGTAATTACATTTAACGAAGCCTGTAAGGTTACAGACAGCGTATTAACAGCACGTTTCCTTTATGCAGCCGAACGCTATCCACTGGGCTCACTTATCGGATCTACGACAAGAGCTGAAAGTCAGATCTTACGGATTTCTTTAAGTGGGAATCAAAGTACAGAAGAGGCTGCTATTGTTTTCGGAAGAGGAAACAGTACTTCCTACAGGGTTTCAGATGGAGATGCTTCCTATATTAAATCAACAGACGTTTCTCTGTCAAGCTTAACATCAGACAATAAAAAGATGGCAATAAACTTTATGCCTGAAACTGATGCCGTGAATGAAATTAAGCTTAATGTTGATGCCATATCTTCTGGACGCATGACGATCAATTTCGACGAGCTTCCTGCTAAGGCTAAGTTTGTTCTTAAAGACAATTGTTTAAAAACAGAGACGGTGGTTGAACAAGGAACCGCTTACTCGTTCGACATTGACAAGACGAACAACAGAAGTTTTGGGGAGGACAGGTTCTTATTAGTACTGCGAGACGGAGAACCAGAAGGCAATCCAATCGTTAATTCAGAAATATTGATTTATCCGAATCCGGCTTCAAATATTTTGAACATTTCTATTGCTAAATTAAAAGCGAAATCAGCGATAGCTACCGTGTACAATCCTGCAGGCATAGCAGTCGCAGAGAAAACTATTTCTGATGATAACTTAGCTCTTGATATTAGCAAATTGCCTTCGGGTGTGTATGTAATTAAACTAAAAGATACGCAAACAGGCAAAGAAATTATTACAAGCAAGTTTGTTAAAGACTAATTCTGAAGATTAATCTTTAATCGTTGAAAAGGCTGCCCCTCAAAAAGGCAGCCTTTTCCTTTAGGCTACTACCCTGCGGTGGCATTCTTAACTGAATCAGAGCAGTCATTTTTAAATCTATGAGGTTCCGGAAACCTCATAGATTTTTGCTAAATAAATTTATTGCAAACACCTGGAGCTTTTCTTAATCTCTAAAGACAGTAAAGTGCTATTGGTGAGTTTGAAACCGGTGTCAATGTACAGGCAAATAAAAACCTATGAGGTTTTCGGAAACCTCATAGGTTTTTATTTGCTACAGCTCCACATAGTAATAGTTACGCAATTTATCTGCCGGCAGTTTTTGAAGATCTATTACAGCGCCTACTTTACGCAGCACGCGTTCGCTTAAAAAGTTAGACTTATCGACTATGAATTTGAGGGTTTTTATGTCTTTCAGAAACTCCTCCCTTCGGAACAGCTCAATAGCCTGGAATGCAATTCCCTGATTTCTTAAAGATGGCCGTACCCAATAAAAAACATTTGCAGAGCCGGTATCCGGATCAACCTCGTCTACGCCTATTTCACCGGCAAACACTTCACCTTGATGGCAGAAAATACCATAATAGCGTATTAAACCTTGCTGTCGGTTTACATCAATAGCTTGCTCAATCCATTTTACGTTATTGGTTCTAAGCTTAATATTATCGGCAATGTATTTCGAATGGGGGTCGTGCCAAAGCTCTGTCAATGCCTCCTCCCTGGCTGCCGCATGCTCCAATTGGAGTGGAACAATCTCAATCATATCTGCAAAAAAAAGGCTTTATTTATTAGTTCTGAATGGAGCAGCAAAGACCATTTATGCCTAATACCTTTACACATCTCTCTTCATCCGGGCTAAAATTATAAAAAATAGCAGCACGGACAATATGATATGAAGCACTGCTTTGTAATATAGATACTTTTAAATGTTGCTTATTAAGGGGTCGCAATTAATATTCAGGGAAAACCCGTTTTAAAGCATTGGATCTTCCCCAACTCATAACTGTTAATCTTGGAAGTACTTTAATTATTACGTCATGATAAGCATCATGAAATAAGCCTCCTTAGTTAAGGGCTATACCCGGGGCGAAAAGGCCGGTAGAACACGCCTTGCCATTCTTGCTTTATTCGCTCACAACCGCAACTTTTCTAACCAACTACCGGAACTGCTCCCTTGCAAAAGCAGCCAGATCGGAATAAAACTTATAAGTGATCTCGAGTTGTAAATTTTGAATTACAGCATTCGGAGAACTACCTGCTTTTTCCAATGCACCAAGGGCTCCCTGGTATTTGTTCTGGATGATGGCCAGGTCGGCAATAATTATGGAGGAAGAAGCATCTACTTTGGCGGCATTCAGGCCGAAAGCATCGGCATTAGCCACCACATTATTAAACCGGGCCCTAACTGTATTCTGAATATCCACTGCCTTATTCCTGGCGAAATCCCTATCGCATTGATACTTTTCCGTAATCTCCCATACCCGCTGCTGATTAGAGGCAATAGATGATTCCATGGATTGCCGGAGGTTACTTACCTGGGCAAGATCGTTATTCATACGACGATCGAAAGCAGACAAATTGCCAATGCCCTGGGTTATCTGCCCCTGGGCATTCTGAAGCGCCTGATTAAGTTTTTGGATACATTGAATGATATTCGCCCGGTCTTTTGCCTGCTCTTCGGGCATCCCGGCATGTGCAGAAAAGGCTGACTGGTACTCCTTTATAGCCTGTTGCTGCTGACGGTAAATTTCCAGAAACTGGGGCAAAGAGGTGAGCATCCAGTTTCGAACAGGTTCAAAATAATTATCGAAAGAACGGGCAGTAGTTGAAATTTCATTGAAGCGCCCGGTAAGCGCATCTTTAAGCCAGGTAAAATTCGGAAAGTTCCAGGACCAGGTCATGGTTCGGCAGTCGCCAAAGCAGTACCAATGACTATCGTAACCACATTTACCCTCCATATAAAAAGGACCAAAACTGCTCGAAGCTATTGTTGATAAAACTTTATCCACTGCTCCGGGCATCTGCCGCAAATACTCTATTTCCCTTTTCTGGCTTTCTACATCCTGCGCGAAAGAATTAGAAAACAGCAATAACATTGGGAACAAAAAGGATATTTTCTTCATTCTTCTTTACTTGTTAACCTGAGTTCGACTATGATTTTAAGCTCTACAAGCGCCGCAGGTGCGATATGTTAATAATGAAATGCTTATTTGCAATAGAGCTCCAGCGGAGCGGTATGTTATCTAACATGTCGCACCTACGGCGCTGTATTACGGCATTTTATCTGAAATCTATTATCATAACGCTCCGCTGGAGCTATTTAAATTCTATACAACCTACCCGTTAAAGGGCCTGACTCTGTGATCTCTTTTTAAGCATCGCTTAAACCCTTTGTGTCAGAAAGTTCTCTGTGCCCTTTGTGCCTCCTCCTTGCTCTCTGTGTTAAAATTAACACGCCCTGAAATCTGTGTTGTTCCTTTATTGTTAGCTCGTCAGCGAGATTGGGTGAATCGAACTCAAGTTGTTAAAATATTCAGGCTATTGAGGTTAATTAGAACCCTGTCACTGCATTTTTAGCATATTGAGCGCTCTCTGCCTCAATCTCCTGCCATGAAGCAATCGTTGCATCCAGTTCAAATGCACGGGAAACCCAATCAAAATCAGCCAACTGTTCTTCACTCGAAACGGTACTGATACGATACAAACGCTCTGCCTGACTAAAAAAGTAATTGCCCAGATCCGAAAGACCCTGCCTGGTGTCTGCAAGCACTCCGCTCAACTTCTTACCATTCAGGAAGAATTCGGTATTCAGTTCTTTCGTCAACAGTTCCTTTCTTTCAATTTCCTTTTCGTTGGCCTCTACTTTCAGCAACAGCTCTTCCAGTTCTTTCTTATTCTTGTTACGGGAAAAGATTTCGGAGATTGATCCGGCAGAACTTTTCAATTTAGCAATACGGGCATTATCAAGCCTATTATCTGCTCTTAAACGGCCAATGGTTTGATTTGCCTCTTCAAGCAGGCTCGTGTTAGAGATACTTGCAAAAGCCTTCTGATATTCGGCTACAAGCTGCTCTAAAATACCAGAAATGGAAACCGCGATTCTTCCCATCGTATTTAATATATCACGTAAGCCAGAGGTGCCCGTAATTGATTCAACCAGGTTCTTTGCACGCTCGGGACTACTTCCTGAAGCCGGATCGAGAATTGCGTTCAGGCTTTTAAAGGTTATTACGATATCTGTACAGGCATTTGATATTTGGTTCGAAAGCCACACAATTTTGCTATAAACATCCTTTTCAGGCATTGCTGGCCGGGATAAACAGGACGGATCTGCAGCGATGGCGGCTCTTAACTGCTCCCTGCCCCCAACTCTCTCAATTACATAGTCGAACGCTCCAAGGCTTATAAGGAAATTACGAACTTCGGACTGGTCAGAAAACTTTCCGTACCGCCGATCAAAAAGATCAGCGGTGCGGGGAAATTGTATTGTTTTTTTATTGAATGCCTCAATGGCTGTAAATGATGCTTTTATTTTTTGGTAATTACCGGCGATGTTACTCATGTTTATGCTCGTTTGGAATTACGGAGGAATGCAATATTAAATACCATCTCCAGCTCTACAGCTTGCGAAGGATCTCCTCCATCTTCGTCAAATGTAATGGTCCATAAGGTAAAAGGCGAAGGAGTCATGTAAACTTCCGGATTAATATCCCAATTAACATAAGCTTTACGGGGCTCTGCTTTATAGGCAAAAGAAGCTTCTACTCCCTGCGTTTCAAACCTGAACATCCTATCTGGCGGAAAGCCATTATAATAAGTACCGGAAGTAGAAGCACTTAAAATAACATTACCCTGCTGGTTAGCCGCCGCTCCGTTTACATAAAACTGAGCTGAACGTACCCATATCGGCACCAAACCCTTATCTGGTAATACTCCTTTCAACTGGCCGGTATCTCTCGGAATAGCCACCATGATTGATGCGCTTTTATCTTCCGAGGCCGGCGTAAAGTAGGCAAAAGCCTCTTTGCTCCTATCGTTAGCAGCGCTTCCGTCTTTGGAAATTGTAAATTTGAAGGTGATTGATATATCCTGGCTGGGCAATACAATCTTGTCTTTACTGGAAGCAGGAGCCAACAAATTACCTACCCAAACGCCCACATTCGCAAAAGCTTCTTTCAGCTTAGCGGCATTCATATCGGTGGCAATTAAAGTATTGGCCGGCGGCGTTTCAAAATACAGGTACAGATACGAATTGCGATAGCTAGTCCAGGCCACAAATAGCGAACGTTTAATGGCATCCATACGGGCCCGCAAAATAGACTTCAGGGCTGCCAGTTTTTCAATATCACTATCAGCCCTTTGCTTTAAAGCTTCCCAGTTTGCCTGGATCTTTTGATTGGCATCAATTTCCGATCTTAATTTTATTGCCGATACCAGCAGCTGAGAATAAGCTACCATCTTAGAACTGATGGCTTTTCCATACTGAGCCAGCACTTTAAGTGATGCCAGGTAATCTATTGCGGCTTCCTGTGCCTTATCTGAAAAATCTTTATCGCCAATAGAGGCATTATCCAGATTACTAAGCACGCGTTCCACCTCGGTAAGAAAAATTCCCCATTGTAATTCGGGATCGAAAGCATCGGCTTTAGATGGCAATGGCCAACCACTAATTGGCTTATTGTTCTTTAGCTCATTCCATATTCCCGAACTTGAAATAAAGGAATCGGCAAGGTTTTTCTGCGACTCAACGAGATTGCCTGCCGCCTTAACAAGCGGATCGGGCTTTACTTCGGCGGTGTAATATTTGTAAGTAGAGTATGCCGACATTATTGCCGCAGCCCCATCTTTAAAGGCATCCCCGATAGAAGCATCGGGTTTACCCTGCACCAGCTTAGCTATATCATAAGCCGTTTTTCCTACATTGATGGCCGTTTCAACAAATGACTTCAGGTAACGGTTAAGATTGGCATCCCGGATTTCATGATATAATTTAACCTGACGCTGCTCGGCAACCAAATTATTCAGATCCCATTGAAAACGGAGTTCCTGTATACTATTGCCGAGGTTAACCGCATTTTGCACTACATTTTCCAGGTCTTTTTGCAGCGGCTCTCTTTGCAGGGCAGATACTCCTTCCAGATTGGCGCTGATCTGCGCAACGGCATTTTCAACGTTCTGGGAGGTAGATAAAAATTGAAGATCACGTTCATAGGCTTCAAGTGCCGAAATCAATTTTTCAGCCTGCTTCGCATAATAATCTCCCGACAATACAGGCACATAATAAGCGCCAGCCTTTACATTAATGGTAGCAAACGTAGCCGAAGCCTGGCAATAAAGTTCCGAGAATGTGCCAGGAATAAGATTGTTATCCATCCCTAAGCGACCAATTGAGGTGACGATCCAAAGAAGCATGGATTTTGCCACGTTCAGTGAGTCGGCATCACCTTTATTGATGAGTTCGGTTGCCGCCATATAGCTTGCTTTAAAGGCATTAAAAGCTAAAGGCCGGTTAATAATATCCTTGAATCCCCTGTATGAGGCGTCGGTGGTTACCGATGACTTCCCCTTATGATCTACCATAACCGTCAATACGCCCTCTTTATCCGAAGGAATATTAATTGAAGCATCAGGCGTTTTCAGGATCAGTCCTTTACTAGCGCCATCTACCAGGAACTGCCCTGTAGCCGGAACATCCTTTCTGGCAGCGGCCAGCGAAATACCCGAACTTGCATCCCCACTAACTTCTATACAACGGGCGAACACAGAGATGGATCCGGGAATGATCTTATTCGTATCCACCACAAAGGTATCGGCCCATACACCCAGGAATATTGTTTCGGCATCAAGATTTTTCTGCAATTCTGAGAGCGTAACTTTTAAGCCGCTGTATCGAAGATCAACTATCTTCTTACCGTCTTCTGACTTAAATGGCAGGCTTGCACGAAAGTCAGCAGTTTTCTCATTCAATAAATCCCAATTCAATGACATGTTAATTTTAATTGAGGTTAGATTTGTATTTAATGATTAAACTTAAGCTGCAACCGGAGCATTCTGTCCAAAATCTACCGCTGTACTGTAGCTTACCAGGGAGTTTTGTGTAAAGTTCCTTGCCGAATCTGCAATTTTTTGCCATTTGGACTGCGCATCCATAATCCGGAGCTTTTGTTGCAGGAACTGTAAATCGGCCAGCTGGGCTTCTGTATAGTTATTTGCAATATAAGCCAGGTTCATACTCATGGTTGTCCAAACCCCATTGATCTCTTCGAGGTTGGTTTTAAAAGTCCTGAGTGATGGTGCAACCATGTCGATATTTAAATTAAGGCCTTTAAGATCTGTTGTTAGCAACACTTTCTGTTGCTTCTGCTTATTAAACTTTTGAATCTCACCCAATAAATTATTGTAATTCTTGTTTGCCGCACCAGCTGCCAAAGCCAAACCTACTGCTGCTGCCGAAGCCGCCGCTACTCCAACTACTGCAATAACAGCCGCTGCCGGAGGGAAAATCAAACACAAGCCGCCTGTGATAATAAGAATACCGATAGGTGCCGCAGCTGCAGAAATAGTAAATGCTATCCATTTAGAATAGGCCTCATTTGCTGATTTCTGTGTGCTGGTAATGGAAGAATCAAGCTGCCCGATAGCCTGGTTCGCCTGAGCTATAATATCAGATGACTGACCTCCATAGGTAATAATTTTATCATTTGCGATGTCAAACTTCCCGCTGAAATCAATTACATTACTGATAAGCTTCTGAGTTTTTACTTTCATCTCATCAGCTGTAGAGCATAAGCCACCCGGTCCGGTAAGTATTGTTTTTAAATTTGCAGCCCTTTCCGCTTCTGTTCCCGTACCTAAAATCTGATCGAGCACCTGGAAAGTATAGGAGAAAGTACTCGCCGAATTTTCCACCTGATTAGCCAGCCATATCATGTGTCCATAAATTTCGCTGGGCGGTGTTTTCATTGTAAGGTAAGATGAGTTCTTTGCAATCTCTTCTTTGATGGTTTTAGGCGCCCCGAATAAATTCGACAGCTCATTCACTGATTTCATCCCATCCAGGCAATTCGTAATGACGCTTTTACTTGCAAACTCGCCATACTTTGTAGTAAACTCACCCTGGTTTATCGGAAGTTTCAGGCCTTGTTGAATATACGTTTGAAGCTTCAGCCAGCTGTCGGTAAAAACGATAAACTGATCAGAAACCTGCGATTTACCTTGTGGCGGAGGTCCTGTTGGGATAGAAAGTGTGCTTGCTGGTGCAAAAGTAGGCTGCCCGGAGGTTGTTAAATTACTGATACTCATAGTTATTTGTGTTGATTAATAAATGTTAGTTGAAAATTACAATACCTTAAAACTATATATTTTTACAAGAGAAAAAAACTTTCACCAGGAACATTTACTGTTTCGGAAAAGTTATACAATCTGGTGTACTGTTTCATGAAGGCGTAGGGCTCAACATCTCAAGGTGTTACATTTATTCCCACCAATCACAATGTATTTCAAGCAAACCAATATCTTTGCGGAACAAGGGGAAATATTTTCATCTGTTTTTTATCAAAACACTCATTTTAATACAAGAGGGATTGTAGTCCTATGAATACAAAACAAATTTCTGACCGTACCATCCAGATAGGTATCGTTACAGAGTTTAGTTGCGCTATTATACTTATTTGCAATATTGTTCAGCAATTATACATTTCGGCTTTAATCCTTTCCTGTTTTATGTTCCTGGGAGGTCTGCTATTACTGGCAATAAAAAAAGGACAAATAAAATATACCAAGTTTCTGATCGTGATACTGGTAAATGTGCAGCTTGTACTTTCATCCTTTGCTGAAGGCTTAAAAATTGGAGGCTACCTCTTCTTCCTGCCCTTATTGTTCTCCATCCCTTTCTTTGTAGAAAGTAAAAAGAACTTTAACCGCGAAATCCTCTTGTTGTCGCTTATCACCATTATCAGCTTTTGTTCCTGCGTTTTTTGGGGACAGGAATATAGTTTGTGGCAGAGTATATCCGAAAGCGTTTACACATCCAACTTTTACCTTAATACCATAACTGCAGTTGTGCTGAGTAGTGTAATATCTTACCTGAGTGTAAGATCAGAAAGGCAATTTAACTGGAGAGTAACCAGAGAAAAGAACACAGCGGAATCATTATACACCGAATTGAAGTTAAAATCGGATGAGCTGGAGAAAAAATCCAATGAACTGAAGCAACAGGCAGAAAGCTTGCAGAAACTGAACATTGAACTGGAAGCTGAGCGTAAAAAAGCAGAAGAAGCGAACAAGGCAAAGAGTAGATTCCTGGCTACCATGAGCCATGAGATACGCACCCCAATGAACGGGATTATCGGGATGACTTCTTTATTAGCCGAAAGTACTTTAAACAAGGAACAGCAGGAGTATGTAAATTCGGTTTCGAGCAGCGGCCAGGCTTTACTGGCGTTGATAAACGATATTCTTGATTTTTCTAAAATTGAATCAGGTAACCTGGAGATCGAACTGAGAGAATTTAATTTGAAAGATACCATTGAGGAAACTATTGATCTTTTTGCATTAGCGGCAGAGGAAAAAGGTATCCAGTTATTGTATCGTATCGATTCTGCCACTCCCGAATTTATTACCGGCGACAGTCACCGCCTGAGACAAGTATTACTGAACCTCATAAGCAATGCCATAAAATTCACCGCAAAAGGCGAAGTTCTATTATCAGTTATATCGAACAGCAACATCAACAATCATCAGCTTGTGTTTACCGTTCAGGATTCCGGCATAGGCATTCCGCTCAATAAAGTACACAAGCTATTCAATGCTTTCTCGCAAATCGATTCGTCTACCACCCGCAAATATGGCGGAACCGGTTTGGGTTTGGTGATCAGCCAGCGTTTGGTAGAACTGATGGGTGGTAAAATTGCAGTAGAAAGCGAACCAGGCAAAGGCACAGCATTTACTTTCAGCATTGAGAGCCCAAATAATGGAACAGAATCCCCAAAAGTATTTTCAAAGCTTCCAAACGCCAATGTGCAAATTGCTAGCAGCAACTCCACCCTTGTGGCCATTTTAACCACATTACTGGAAGAGAACAACCTGACCGTAATTTCTGCCCAAAGCAATGAACGGGCATTGATATTGGCAGAAAGTCAGACACCTATTCATCTTACATTACTGGATTATCACCTTGAGGGGATTAAGGTAGATACGCTGGCCTCACAGATCAGGGCCCGGCATTCCCATTCGCCAGTTTTACTGATGCGCCCCGTTCATGCAGACGAAACAGCATCTTCTTCTGTTTTTTCTGCCACTATTAATAAGCCGGTAAAGTATAGGGCTTTATTGGAAACGATTTCGCAATTACTTGCCGGTAATGCAGAAAACCCATCGGAAAAGAAAAGTATAGAAAACATTTTGTCGGAAGAGATAGCTGCCAGCTACCCTCTTCATCTGCTCCTGGTAGAAGATAACTTAATCAACCAGAAATTAGCCATTCGCGTTTTAAAGAAACTCGGTTATCAGCCCGATCTGGCAGAGCATGGAAAAGAGGCCCTTGAAAAAGCAGGCAAAAAGGACTATGATGTAATATTAATGGATATTTTAATGCCGGAAATGGATGGCATAGAAACCACCCGGCAAATTCGAAAAACAGCTATGAAACAGCCGCATATTATTGCCATGACGGCCAATGCTTTCCCAGAAGATAAAGAAGCCTGTTTCACCGCCGGCATGAACGATTATCTTACCAAACCCTTCCAGCTAACCTCACTTGTTGAAGCCTTGCAAAACGGATACAACAGCATACAGAAAGAGGTCCAGATTTGATTGGCTTATAGAAGGCATAGATGCAGCTTGGTAAAGACACGAACGATTCATTAATAAACAAAAATTAATGAAAATAATAAGGCGCCCTGATACTGCCAGGTATCAGAGCTATCTAAACTCATCACCTATTTTCTTATTGATTGGTCTTTTGAATGAGCTCCTTTTATTTATACTGATTTCATATATAATATAAAAAGTGCTCAGCCCCTCCACTTACTCCTCCGCTTTCTGTTCCGACACTTCTGATTCTGCTTGTTCCGCCTCGTTCTGGTAGATATCTGCCATTGCCTGGGCAGGAGATTCGCCTGTTACTTTCACATTAGTTTGTGTTACCGCATCGGTAATCTGGTCATTTACTGCTGTTGGATAAGCCATTTCCTGATATTTATAAGTGATTGATTTTTGTATCTCACAATATACGAAACAGATCCATTTCGACAGCGATTTTCAACAATAAGCTTTTTTTGAGTTAAATATCACATCAAACTTCAAACAGCCCTGAAAATGCCTGATTGAAAACGCAGATAGCCATTTCGGTCTCTGTTTGATGTTCTGCAAATGCTTAATTCATCTTAATAAAATAATTGCCAGAAATTTCCATCTTTATCTTGAATACAAAACAACCAACCATGGGCCTTTTAAGCAGTTTATTCAGTGAATTTGTTGACGTAATTGAATGGGTAGACAACACCCAGAACACCATAGCCTGGAAATTTGAACGGCATAATAATGCGATTAAAATGGGAGCAAAGCTTACCGTTCGCGAATCGCAGGTAGCTATTTTTATCAACGAAGGTAAAATCGCCGACGTTTTTCAGCCAGGATTGTACGAACTTTCTACACAAAACCTTCCCGTACTTACGGCATTGCAGAGCTGGAAACATGGTTTCGAAAGTCCGTTTAAGGCCGATGTATATTTCATCAGTACCAGGCAGTTCACCAACCAGAAATGGGGTACGAAAAACCCGGTTATGGTTCGCGATGCCGAGTTCGGTCCGGTTAGGTTAAGAGCTTTCGGCTCCTTCGTTTTCAGGGTACTGGATGCAAAAGTCTTCTTCCAGGAAATTGCGGCTACCAATCCGGACTTCATTGTAGAGCATATTTACGAACAACTTCGCAACCTAATCACCTCACGCGGAATGGATGCTGTTGCAGCTTCTAAGATTCCGATGCTGGATCTGGCTGCCAATTATGACGAAGTAGGCAAATTTATCTTCGAAAAAATACAGCCCGACTTTTCGGCAATGGGACTACAGCTATCCTCTTTACTATTGGAAAACGTATCCTTACCACCCGAAGTTGAAGCCGTACTCGATAAACGAAGCAGTATGAGTTTGCTGGGCAACTTATCTGCTTTTACGCAATTTCAAACCGCAAATGCCATTGAGAAGTCGGCCGAAAATGCAGCCGGCGGCGAACTGGGCGCTGCAGGATTAGGATTGGGCTTTGGGGCTGTAATGATGGGGCAGGCAGGCAATGCATTTCAACAAGCCGCGGGAAATAACACACCTCCGCCCGTACCTACAGGCCTAAGTTTTTACGTAGCAGCTAACGGTGCCTCGCAGGGGCCATTTGACCTTGATAGTTTGAAGAATATGGCCGCTCAACGTAGTTTTACAGCCGACACCCTGGTATGGAAACAAGGAATGGCCAATTGGCTGCCTGCCGGATCTGTACCCGAACTAAGCGGAGTGTTTAGTCAGATGCCTCCTCCTATTCCTGGTTCTTAACCCAGATATTCAACAGCAATTTTATGACGATAAACAGAAGCCTGCTTTATGCATCCTGAAAAAGAAACCCAAACCATACAAAATTCGCTCAACTGCAAAAGTTGTGGTGCGGTATTGCATTATGCACCGGGCACCAACCGACTAAAATGCCAGTATTGCGGCTGCGAGGATAATATCATACCCACCCAATACAAAGAGGAGATTACAGTATACAACTACGACGAATTTATTGAATACACCCAAAAGCTTCCGGATGAAAACACCAGGCAGCAAGAAGTAATCAGTTGCAGCAACTGCGGATCTAAGACACATTTTGATCCCAATGTTACTGCCACACAATGCGCCTTTTGCACTACACCTCTGGTACTCGAGTTAAAAAACAGCGAAAAATACATTGAACCACATTATGTATTGCCTTTTTTATTCGATAAAGATACCGCGGTTAAGAGCTTTCATAAATGGATCAAAGGCTTATGGTTTGCACCAAATGAGCTGAAAAAGAAAGTTGAGACTAATTCTTTGTCTCCCTTAAAGGGGATTTACCTGCCCTATTGGCTATATGATGCTGATACGGTAACCGAGTATAGCGGACAGCGGGGCGATCATTATTACGAAACAGAAACCTATACCGAAAGGGTGAATGATCGGACTGTTCAAAGGACCCGGCTAGTGCAAAAAACACGCTGGCACAGCGTATCTGGCTCGGTAAATAATACTTTTGAGAACATTACAGTTACAGCGAGTCGTTCATTGCCTAAAGATTTTCTGGATGACTTAACACCCTGGCCGTTTGAGGAGCTGAAGTTCTTCGACGAACGCTATCTGAGCGGATTTAATGCCGAAACATTTAAAGTAAAACCGGACGAAGGTTTTGACGAAGCCCAGGAGATTATGGGTCCTGATATTATGGAGAGCATTCGCCGGGATATTGGAGGAGATGAGCAACGGATTTCGGATACCGATGTGGAGTATTTTAATGTTGGGATTAAATATGCATTACTGCCGGTTTGGGTGAGCTCTTTCCGGTATAATAACAAAATTTATCAATTCATTGTAAATGCCAGCACCGGCGAGGTGAAGGGAAAACGGCCTTACAGTGCCCTAAAAATTATATTGCTGATACTGGCCATATTAGCTATTGTGCTATTTGTTGTGGCACAAAACAGATATACAAACTAAAAAAATCGAAATTAAAAAGTCAAAATCAAAAACAAGGAACCACTGATAATCAACCAAATAACACTAACAAGACAAGCCAAATACCATCACTCTTTAACATCAAACTCAATCTATTTTTAACCATCAAATAATTAAACAATGGCAAACTTTCAACAAGCCTTTAACATTACCATGGGAAATGAAGGCGGTTATAGCAACAATCCTAATGATCATGGTGGCGAAACCTATGCAGGAATTGCATCTAACTACTGGCCTCAATGGCAGGGATGGCCTATTGTACACCAGATAATAGCCTCCAAGCCCGCGAATCTTAATGTGGCTTTACAAGCAAATGTGCAGTTGCAAGCTGATGTGGAAGCCTTTTACAAAGCAAACTTCTGGGACGTGTTGTCGCTGGATTCGCTGAACCTTCAACAATCGGCAAATCAGCTTTTTGATAGCGGCGTAAATATGGGGACCGGAGTGGCTGCCAAATTTTTGCAGGAGGCTATCAACGCACTTACTCCTAATGCCGTTACGGTTGACGGTCAGGTTGGGCACTTAACCATCGCAGCGGCAAATGCGCATACCGATGAGGCTTTATACAACCAGATATGTGCTTTACGTAAAGCGAGATATATGGCGATTATTGCCGCAAATCCATCGCAGGCTGTATTTGAAAAAGGCTGGTTGAATAGGATAACGCCGTTTAATACTAGTTTGGCGTAAGTGAGGGTTTTGAGATATAAACGCAGGGAGGGGCTCTGCGTTTATACATGGATTTTGAAAGGGAGGATTGTACATTTGATTCTGGAACAACCATGCTTCTTAGTCCGACGAGCACCTCGACATTACAGAGAAAAAGACGCATTGAGCCCCCTCCTACTTACCAATACTTTGCTTTAAAATCTCATTTTTTTCACGTTCACTTTGAAGCAAGCGTTCGTAAAGCCTTTTATTTTCTTCAAAAACTTCTACCAGTTTATCTATTGGGTTAAACGTGCAATGGCTATTGTAGGTATTGGCGTAGGCCGCACTCTCATACATGTTTTGTATATGGAAAAATATAGCTTCGTCGTTATAACTTTTAATGGCATCGGAAGATACTCCCAAAACCTTCGCAATCTTCTCCAATACCTCATCTTCCACATTCTCACTAGCTTCCATTCTGGAAACGGTTTGCTGGCTTACACCAAGCTCAGACGCAAGGAATTCTTGTTTCATCCCACGTAATTCGCGGATGCGGCTGATCTTTCTACCAATATGGGATGGTTTTGTTGAGGTGTCCATGTTTCAAAGATAAAGCAATTTTGATGGGTAAAAAATAGTCGATCGTGGATAAAATACACCTTAAATGAGTTGGGCACTCTGTTCCGTTTAAAGAAATTTATAGACTATGTATTCATCATCAGTCCTCCAGAATTTTCCAAGGCATTTAACGGTAGAGGAAATTAATGAACCTTTAAAAGTTATCGAGAAATTTTTCCTGAAGCATGATATTTCTGAAAGCCGTGAAATGTTAAAGCAATGGCTCAGAATAACCCTCATCGGCGATTTTGTAGAAATGGGCAGTTTGCAACGGGCTGAGTTTTTGGCTTTTTTTGAAAATATAGAACGGGTAGTTGAAGCTGTACATGTTATTAAATTAAGGGAAATGGCATGGCAAGGGATAAAGCCCTGAAAAGGGCTCTCTTTGTTTAGCATATACATTTTGCTGGCCTGAAGTTGCTTCAGATCCACAATAAAGTAATATTAAAATGGACTGAAAACCAGTTTCGCCAGATAAAACTGTATGCTGTATCTACATTTAATCGTCAGTTAACTACACTTTTGTACTAAATCCAGTATTTTAAATCTTGTATATCGGTACAGGCGCCTTACAAAACAGATTGGCACAGTTATGGAACAGATATAAGCACATCTATTTTATTAAAAACATTGAAAGGAGCTTTGGTACACCAGAGCTCTTTTTATTTGGAGTGCATTTCGTCCTGTATGTGTTTTCACAGGAATCAGCAAAGCTGGTTTGAGGTGTAATAAAAATATACGAAGCAAAAAGGACCTTAATCAGGGATTATTTAATTGTTAAACAAGAAACCTCGATAAAAAACAGGATACCTCTTTGAAAATTCCAAATTCCTTCCTGAAAATGCCCTAAACACAGGTCCTGG
>Ga0307408_100000801_pt1 | contig 25175 bp, 21 predicted proteins | sample 322Cmetagenome_FD_202116 | JGI IMG/M metagenome (GOLD analysis project Ga0307408, IMG submission 202116) | Maize rhizosphere microbial communities from greenhouse at UC Davis, California, United States - 322HYB-C-3 | ecosystem: Host-associated > Plants > Roots > Rhizosphere > Soil | place...
TGCCGCTGAACGTGAGCCGCGAGCTGCTGCAGGAAAGCCGCGATGTGCGCGCCATCCGCGAAGGCTCGACCAAGCGCGTGCTGAGCATGCTGGAAGACCTGGCCAAGCACGACAGGCACGAAGCCGCTGCGGCCGAAGGCGCCGATGGCGTGACGGACGTGGTGAGCGAGGAAGACAAGGCCAAGGAAGGCAAGTACACCGCGTTCTACAGCGAGTTTGGTGCAGTGCTCAAGGAAGGCCTGGGCGAGGACTTTGCCAACCGCGAGCGCCTGGCCAAGCTGCTGCGCTTTGCCTCCACGCAAAGCGACGCCGTGAGCGTGTCCTTTGCCGACTACAAGGCCCGCATGAAGGAAGGCCAGGAGGCCATCTACTACATCACGGCCGACACGCTCGCCGCCGCCAAGAACAGTCCGCAGCTCGAAGTCTTCAAGAAGAAGGGCATCGAGGTGCTGCTCATGACCGACCGCGTGGACGAGTGGGCGCTGAACTATTTGCACGAGTTCGATGGCACCCCGCTGCAAAGCGTGGCCAAGGGTGCCGTGGACCTGGGCAAGCTCCAGGACGAGGCCGAGAAGAAGGCGGCCGAGGAAGCCGCCGAAGCCTTCAAGCCGGTGCTGGCCAAGCTCAAGGAAGCGCTCAAGGACAAGGCCGAGGACGTGCGCGTGACCACGCGCCTGGTCGATTCCCCCGCCTGCCTGGTGGTGCAGGACGACGGCATGAGCACCCAGCTCGCGCGCCTGCTCAAGCAGGCTGGCCAGCAGGCGCCGGCCACCAAGCCCGTGCTGGAGGTGAATGCCGAGCATGCCCTGGTCAAGAAGCTGGACGGCAGCGTGCACTTCCACGACCTGGCCCACATCCTGTTCGACCAGGCCCTGCTGGCCGAGGGCGGTCTGCCGGAAGATCCGGCGGCCTACGTCAAGCGGGTCAACGCCCTGCTGGCTTGATGGGCTATCAAAATGGCATCAAGCGCTTGTTTCGCAAGCGCTGACTGCTATGAAAAATGAAGCAATGAAAACGGCGCCGTGAAGGCGCCGTTTTCTTGGGGGCTGCCGCTACGGACGCTTCAGTTCGGGGGGAGCGCCCGCGCTTGCTCCAGGATGCGGGCATGCGCACGGTTGCGCTCCTGCGGGTCGGCGTCGATCAGCTCCTGCAGCGCGCCCTCAGGCACGGTCAGCCCTTGGCGCCGGTCCTTCTTGACCGGCAAGTTGCGCCATCCCGACAGCACCAGCCAGTCCCACAGCTCGCGGGGGACCGGCTGGGTGATCGCCATCCTGACCTGCCCGCGAATGATGGTGGCGCCCACCGGCGGCAAGGGCCCCACCGGCGGGGACCGGCGCTTTTGGCGAATCGAGAGCAGCGTGCGAAACAGGTCCTTCATGTCAAACCGCTTGGTGGATGGCAAAGCGCGCAGCATAGCCCAGCCGGGGCAAGCGGCTTTCCACCAGGCGTCGCAGCTGGTTACAAATCATCAGCAATAATGCGACAAAACGTTAACGATTGTCACTGGACGGTTACACGCCGCCGCGATCGCTAAATTCCACCGTGCCTTGGTTCCCCCGGCGGCCAGGGCATCTCCACGCACCCCTTCTTTTTTGCCGATCCGCAAGGGTCCGGTGAGGTCGCGGCGTGGGCGGAAAACGGAGCCATTCACCTCAGGAGAATTTCAATGTCCCATCGATTGACGCGAGCCTGGACGAGCGCATGCGCTCGTTGGTTCGCGCCCCCGGCACCCGGCGGGTCCGCAAGGATTGCCCATCCGCAGGCCGCAACGCAGCCTTCCCAGCCCGTGGTGCGCCGCCTGCGTCCCCTGCGCTGGCTGCTGCTGGCTGCCAGCCTCTCCGCCGGAGCCGCCTTCGCGCAATCGGCCGACCTGGTGATCAACCATGCCGACTCGCCAGACCCTGGGCCGGCGGGCGGCATCTTCACGTACACACTGCGCATCGACAACAACGGCCCCAACGGTGCCACCGGCGTCACCCTGAGCGACACCATCCCCGCGGGCTCCCAGTTCGTGGATGTGACCACCACCGCCGGCTCGTGCAGCGAGGCGGGCGGCGTGGTCGATTGCGCGCTGGGCAACATCCCGTTCAACACCAACCAGACGGTCACCATTCGCGTGCGCCTGCCCTCGGCCGGGGTGTGGACCAACACCGCCACCGCCAGCGCCGTCACGTCCGACCCCAACACCAGCAACAACGTGAACAACACGCAGGACACCACGGCCACCCAGGCCGCGGACCTCGCTGTGGTGGCAACGCCTTCGGCGGCCAACGTGGCGGCGGGCGAGGCGTTCAGCTACGGGCTGCAGGTGGCCAACAACGGCCCCGATGACGCCACGGGCAGCCAGCGCATCACGTTCACCGTGCCCAGCGGCGCGTCCATCACCGGCGTGCCCACGGGGGCCGGCTGGTCGTGCACGCCCGCTTCCGGGTACCCCATCAACAGCGGCACCGTGACGTGCACCCGCAGCGGCACCCTGGCCAACGGGGCGTCGGCCGCGCTGCTCACCGTGCCTGCAGTGGCCAACGTGAATGGCACCGTCACAGCCGCGTTCGCGGTCAGCGGCCTCAAGCCGGATGACTCGGCCATGCCCGATGGCAACACAGCCAACAACACCAGTTCCGCCAACGTCACGGCGACCGACGGCGCTGATGTGTCCATCACCAAGACGCGCAACCTCGCCAACGTGGGCGTGGGCGACAACGTCACATACACCCTCACGCCCCGCCTGAACGGCGGCGTGTCGCTGGCGGCTACGCCCATCACCGTGACGGACACCCTGGGCGCCGGGCTGACGCTCGTGTCCGCCACCGGCACCGGCTGGACCTGCGACGCCACCATCAGCTGCACCCGCACCGGGTACGCTGGGGCCAACTTCACCAACATGCCCGTGATCACGATCGTTGCCACGGCCACTGCGCCGGGGGTCCTGGGCAACACGGCAGGGATCAGCACCACGCTGCCCGACCCGGTGCCCGGCAACAACACGTCCAGCATCAACGTCACCGCCAGCAACGATGCGGACATGCGCCTGACCAAGACGGCCAGCGTCAACCCGGTGGTGCCCAATGTGCCCTTCAACTACACGCTCACGGCGCGCAACCTGGGCCCGCTCGCGGTGCCTGCAGGCCAAGCCATCACCATCACCGACCAGGTTCCTGCCGGCGTGACGCTCAACAGCGTGGTGAGTGCGGTGGGCTGGACCTGCGATGCACTCCCGGTCTCTGGCCCTGCCAACTGGAGCTGTACCCGAAGCGACGGCCGGGCCGTGAACACCGATGCCCCGGTCGTGACCGTCTCTGCCGCGCTCACCGGCGTGGGCACGGCCACCAACAATGCCTGCGTGGTGCTGGGCGCTGGCGCGCGCACCGACAGCAATGCCGCCAATGACTGCACGGGCGTGGGCGTGGTAGCCACCGCCACCGGGGCCGACCTGCGCGTCGTCTCCAAGACCGCGACCCCGGACCCGGTGGTGGCGGGCCAGAACCTGACCTACGTCATCACGGTGGACAACCTCGGCCCTGACGCCGCGACCAACGTGACGGTGACCGACGCGCTCGCGAGCCTGATCAACACCGGCGGCTTCCAGTCGGCCGTGCCATCGCAAGGCGCCTGCACGCCCAACGGCGTGACCAACGGCACCTCGCAAAACTTGAGCTGCAACCTGGGCACGCTGAATGCGGGCGCCACAGCCACCATCACCCTGGTCGTGCGCCCCAGCATCGCCGCCACGGGCAACCGCACCAACACGGCCAGCGTCACGTCGCCGGACGTGGGCGACCCCAACACCGGCAACAACAGCGCCAGCGTGACCAGCCAGGTCACCGCCATCGTGGACATCACGGCCGCCAAGACCGCGACGCCGCTGAGCGTGCCCGCGGGCGCCCCTATCACCTTCGTGGCCACGGTGCGCAACAACGGCCCCTCCACCGCGCAGAACGTGCAGGTGGTGGACGTGCTGCCCGCCAACGCCGCCTTCGTGAGCGCCAGCGCATCCGGCGGCGGCAGCTGCACCACGCCTGCCGTGGGCGCTGCGGGCGGCACGCTGACCTGCACCTGGGCGAGCCTCGCCAACGGTTCGCAGAACACGGTGACCTACGTGCTGCGCCCCCTGGGCACGGCCGCTGGCAGCAATGTGGTGAACACGGTCAACGTATCCACCTCCACCGCCGAATCGGACACCACCAACAACTCTGCCACCACCACCACGGCGGTGACGGCGGCGCAACTGGACATCCTGGTGAACAAGGTGGACAGCGCCGACCCGGTGGACCTGGGCCAGCCCACCACCTACACCATCACCATCAACAACAGCGGTCCGTCCTTCGGCACCAACGTCGTGCTCACGGACATCTTCCCCGCGCCGGGCTCTTCGCCCACCGCGACGTTCAGCTACCAGGGTTCGCTCACCGTGAACAACGGCGGCAGCTGTACCGAGCCCGCCATGGGCGTGACCAGCGGCACGCTGACCTGTACCTTCCCCGGTCTGGCCAGTGGCCAGTCGGCCACGGTGACTTATGTGATGCGTGCCGAAACCTTGACCGTGGACGGCGCCACCAGCGGCACCGCCTTCAACCGCGCCAGCGTGACGGTGGATGAAACCGAAACCACCCTGGCGAACAACGAGGTCACGCACGACACGACCGCCCGCCGCTTCACGGTGGCGACGGACCTCGCGCTCACCAAGACCGCGCCCGCAGGCCCGCTGGCACCCGGCGCCGCGCTGGACTACACGCTGGTGGTCACCAACAACGGCCCCCTGGCCAGCGATGGGGCGCAGGTGGTGGACACGCTGCCCGCCGGCGTCAACTTTGTCTCGGCCGTCGGTTGCGTGAACACCGCAGGCACCGTGCGCTGTGCCGTGGGACCGCTGGCGGCGGGCGCTTCGCGCACGTTCACCATCAGCACCATGTTGTCGACCCCCTACACCGGGGCCCGGCCGCTGGTGAACACGGCCTCGGTGGACGCGCCTGGCGATACGGACCCGTCCAACAACACGGCCAGCGCCAACACCACCGTGTCGGGCAACGCCACCAACGTGCCCACGCTGTCGGAATGGGGCCTGATTCTGCTGGCTGCCGTGCTGGGCCTGATCGCCTGGCAGAACCCGGCGTTGCGGCGGCGCTTCTGAGCCAACGCCAGGCTTCTGACCCGCTGGCGGGCAATTGCCAGCCCAGGCCAGCAAAGCCGGCGAAACCAGAAAAGCCAGTGCGCAGCCATGCGCATTGGCTTTTTTTCTTGGTGCGGCAGTGAGGTGCCCCCCTGCATGCGGGGAGCCCGTGTCAGGCCGCCAGCGGCGCCTCTTGCATGGCTTCGATCTGCTCGATCAGCATGTCCACCTGCCCGCGCCAGTAGTCGCTGGTGCCGAACCAGGGAAAGTTCGCCGGAAAGATCGGGTCCTGCCAGCGGCGGGCGAGCCAGGCGCTGTAGTGGATGAGGCGCAGCGTGCGCAGCGGCTCGATGAGCGCCAGCTCGCGCCGGTCGAAGCTGCGGAACTGCTCGTAGCCGTCGAGCAGGGCGCTGAGCTGGTGGGTGCGCTGGCGGCGGTCGCCCGACAGCAGCATCCACAGGTCCTGCACGGCCGGGCCCATGCGCGCGTCGTCCAGGTCCACAAAGTGCGGGCCGCCGCGGCCCCATTCATCCAGTGGCGTCCAGAGGATGTTGCCGGGGTGGCAGTCTCCATGCAGGCGGATGGGAGTCGCATCTTTCAAGCCAAAGGGGGCTCCAGCGCTTTCTGGATAAGCGCTGACAGCTATCAATTCAAGAGCTTTATCGCACTGTTCCTTCCAGGCGCCCTGCATGTCGAGCGGAATGATCTCGTTCGTGAGCAGCCAGTCGCGGGACGCCGTCCCGAAGCTCTCCAGGTCCAGCAGCGGGCGGTGCGCGAAGGGCCGCGCCGCGCCCACTGTGTGGATGCGGGCCAGGAAGCGGCCGATCCATTCGAGCACCTCGAAATCGTCCAGCTCCGGCTGGCGGCCGCCGCGCCAGGGGCTTACCGAAAACGCAAATCCATGGTGCCGGTGCAAGGTGGCGCCGTTCAGTACCAGCGGCCCCACGGCTGGCACCTCGGCCGCCATCAGCTCGGCGGCAAAGTCGTGTTCTTCCAGGATCTGGGCCTCGCTCCAGCGGCCGGGGCGGTAAAACTTGGCCACCACACGCTCGCCATCTTCCAGTGTGACCTGGTACACGCGGTTTTCGTAGGACGACAGGGCCATGAGCCGGCCATCGCCATACAGGCCCACGCTGGCCAGCGCATCAAGCACGTGGTCGGGGGTGAGTTGGGCGTAGGGGTGGGGTTCGGGGGCAGCGGGCGTGCCGGCGTTGGCGCCGGACACATCGGGAGGCATGGGGGTCATGCCCCATTGTCGCCGCCCCACCCCGTTACCGACCGACGCCGGTGCTTCAGCCCGGGTGCATGGTCGCGATGTGGCCCGCCCGCGGGTCGCCGCCACCTGCCAGCAACGCGGCGAACAGCGCCTGCGTGGCCTCGGGCCCCGTGTGGTGCTGCACCGCCAGCCAGGGCTGGGGCCCGGCCGCAACGGCCGTGCTGAACTGGTTCCAGGCGGCCACCAGGCGATCGTTGAGGCCCTGGGCACCCCAGTCCGAGATGCGTTTCTTGACCTGTGCGGGGGCGAAGAACATCACGGGGCGGGGGCCGGGCAACTGGCCCGCACCGCCGAGGTCGGCCACATGGCTCGCACCCACGGCGCAACTGTAGGCCAGGCCGGCGAAGTGGGCGTGTACGCGCTGGCGCAGGCCCGCGCTGCCGGCAAAGTCGATGTACACGCTGGGGGTGGCGCCCTCCAGCGTCTTTTCCAGCGCGTCGTACGGGACCACGCGGTGGTAGCACCCCAGGCTCTCGCAGAACGCCACGTTGCCCGGCGATGTGAGTCCGATGACTTCGATGCCTGCGCGCTGCGCCAGCTGGAACGCGGTGCCGTAGGCCGTCTTGCTGGAGGCACTGGACAGCAGCATGCGCCGCGCGCCGAAGAACTGCTGGTCCGCCAGGAAGTCGTCGATGAGCCACGAAGTGATGAACAGCGGCCGCAGCAGCGCCTGCACGTCTTCGTTGTCCGCGCGGTACAGCGGGTCGGTGTCGGTGCGCAGGTAGTGGTTGTAGACCGCATGCAGTGCGGCGCGGTGCGGCGCCCCGTCGCTGAAGCCCAGGGCATTGGCACGCTGCGGCGCGAGGACGGCGTGCGTGGCCATGGGCCAGTAGCCGTACAGACGCTCACCGACCGCCACATCGGGGTGCAGCGACGCCATCACCTTGCCGAAGCCCCATACCGGCACGATGCCCCAGCCAGGCTCGCCGGTGGGGAAGAACTGCCAGTAGTTCAGCATGTCGCCCATGGCGGCATAGGTGATGTTGTTGGCCGTGAGGGCGAAGGCATCGACCCGCACGCGGATCTCGCCGTCCGCCAGCACGGGCTCGTCGGTGGTCATCAGGCGGGTGGTGGCCAGCTGGTCCTGGCGCACGAGGAGGGTGGTGGTGGTCATGACGGCACGCTAAACGAAAGCGCGCCGGGGTTCAAGGCGGGCGCGGCGCATGGGTGACATCCGGGCAACGGGCTTCCCCAGCGCGCATCTCCAGCCGCAAGATGAGCTTGTAAAAGCGCTGCGCGAGGCTTCGACAGGATCAGCCCGCGAACCCCTGCCCCAACTGCTCGAACGGCAGTGCCTGCTTGACCAGGATGACGGTGCAGGGTGCATCGCGCGCCACGCGCATGGGCACGGTGGCGATGAAGCGCTGCATCTGCAGGCCGTGCGTGGCTGCGCCCAGGATCATCATGCTCACGTGGTTGTTGGCGGCGTAGCGCACCAGTGCGTGGGCGACGTCGCCCGCTTCCAGCACGTGGTAGCTCACCGGGTGGCCCGCCAGGTCCAGCCCCTGGGCCCATTGGCGCAGGCGGGCCATGTGCTGGCGGTGCAGCGTGGTCTCGCTGCGCTGGCTGTCGCTGGTGCTGCTGGCCGACGGCGAGATCACCGTCACGCAGGCCAGGCGCGCACCGGGGCGGATGCCCAGCGAGCGCGCCACGGCCTGCCGCAGCGAATAGAGCGTGGCGTCAGTCACGTCGGCATGGGGCACGGCCACCATCAGGATGGGCGTGTCCTCGATCTGCTGCGCGGGCAGGGGGCTGGGCTGGTAGTGCATGCCCGCGGCGCGCAGCCAGTGCTTGAGGTGCGTGCGCCAGGGCGTGCCGCGCAGGCGTTCGCTGCGTTCGGTGAGCAGCACTTGCTCGGGGTTGGCCAAGTCGAAGGCCAGGTGTGCGGCCGAAGGGTAGCGGTTGGATGCCACCGGCTCCAGGCAGCGCAGGATGATTTCCTGCAGCCAGGGCGGAATGTCGGCGCGGTGCCTGCGCGGGGGCACGGGCGCCATCCACAGCCGCTGGCGCATGCCGCCGCTGGTGGTGGGCGCGCCAAAGGGCAGTTCGCCCGTGGCCAGCTCGTACAGCATCACGCCGATGGCGAAGATGTCGCTGCGCGGGTCCCCGCGCACGCCCACCACCTGCTCGGGCGCGATCCACGCGGGCGACCCCACGGCCTGGCGCATCTCTTCGGCCAGCAGGTCGGGGTAGTGCGCGTGGCAGGAGAGGCCGAAGTCCAGCAGCACGGCCGTGCCGTCGGGCCTGATGAGCACGTTGGCGGGCTTGAGGTCCAGGTGGCACACGTTCTGCTGGTGCAGGCTGTGCGCCGCGCGGGCCGTGGCGGCGCCCAGGCGGGCGATGGTGGCGGTGTCGCAGCGGCCCCGCCCTTCGCCCATCCAGTCCTGCAGGGTCTGGCCGGGGATGTACTCCATCACCAGGTAGGGCAGCCGCAGGAGGTCGCCCGCCGCCACGAAGCGCGGCACATGCGGGCCGCTGAGCACGGGCAGGATCGTGAGCTCGACCTCGAAGCTCACGATGTTCTCGGCGCCGTCGCCTGCCGTCATGCGGGGGATCTTCATCGCCATCGGAAAGCCCGGGCTGCGTCCGGGCTGGGCGTACTCCACCGCATAGATGTGGGCCATGCCGCCTGCGTGGATGCAGTCCACCACGCGGAAGCCGTCGATCTCGGTGCCGGGTTCAAGCAGTTTCATGGGGTTGTCCCTCGCGCAACCATTCGGGCCTCATAAGCCCATTTTTTACAAGCCCTTCTCGAGCCGGTCCGCATAGAAGTCCGGCAGCCCCGCGGCGCGGATGGCGGCGGCGGCGGCCAGGTGGTCGTAGGGGATGCGGAAGAACGTGAGCTGGCGCGCGGCCTCGTCGAACAGCGCGTACATGGCGCGCGCGTCGCCGTCGCGCGGCTGGCCTGCCGAGCCCACGATGCCCAGCCACTGGCGGTGGGGTGGCACGGGCACCGGTACGCCAGGCTCAGGCGAAAAGCGCATCAGCTTGGCGGTGGGCGTGAGGAAGTACAGCGCCTGCGCATGCACGTGGCCGCAGAACACATAGCGGATGGCCGGATCGATGGCTTGGGCGGCGGTCATGCTGCGCTCGGCAGCGTTGGAATCTTCCACATAGCGCCACTGGTCGGGCGCGTCCGCGCTGGCGTGCACCAGCAGGGCGCTGGGTCCCAGGCGGGCCGTGAGGGGGCGCGATTGCAGGAAGGCGCGGTGTTCGGGGCTCAGGTGGTCGTGCGTCCACTGCGCGCCGAGTTCGCTGCGGTTGCGCGGCGTGGCGGGGGGCGCCAGGGCCATGGCGTCGTGGTTGCCCAGCACGCACAGTGCGCCGCCTTGGGCCAGGGCCATGGCCTGCTCGACCACGGCCACGGGGTCGCCGCCATAGCCCACCAGGTCGCCCAGCAGCGCAAACTGCTGCGCGCCCTGGGCACGCGCATGCTGCAGGCAGGCGTCGAGCGCCTGGCGGTTGGCATGGATGTCGGACAGCAGGGCGATCTTCATGGGCGGTCTTTCTCTTCTTGTCTCCGCCGCCATCATCGCGCGGATCGCTGAACGGCAGCTTGCAAGAAAGCCGGGCGGTGCTCCCTTGAACTTCAACAAAAATAGCTGCCAGCGCTTGATTGGCAAGCACTGGCAGCTATTGATCTTGTAGTGACTTTGAGCTCAGGCGTGGGGTTTCTTGTCCAGCGCCAGCACCAGGCCCAGCGCGATGATCGCTGGCAGCGCCTGGCTGAAGAAGATCTTGGGCGCCGCCGTGGCCGCGCCGAACACCCCCGCCACGATCACGCAGGCCAGGAAGAAGATCTTGAACACCCGGTTGCCGGTGAACAGCCCAAAGAACAGGCCCGCCGCCAGAAAACCGTTGTACAGCCCCTGGTTGGCCGCCAGCGTGGTGGTGGCGTCGGCCAACTCCTGGGTCAGGTTGAACGTCTTCATCCCCAGCGGCTTGTTCCAGAAGAACATTTCGAGCACGAGGATGTACACATGCTCGATGGCCACCAGGGCCACCGCGATGCGAGGGATCAGCAGGCGGCCCATGGGCTTACACCACCGTGATGGTCACGTCGATATTGCCGCGCGTGGCGTTGGAGTAGGGGCAGACCTGGTGGGCTGCGTCCACCAGCTTCTGGGCCGTGGCCTTGTCCAGGCCGGGCAGGCTGATGTTCAGGCGCGCTGCGATGCCGTAGGCGTTCGGGATGGGGCCCAGGTCCACTTCGGCGTCGATGGAAACGTCCTGCGGCACGGGGATGCCGATCTTGCCGCCGACGGCCTTCATGGCGCCGATGAAGCAGGCGGCGTAGCCGGAGGCAAACAGCTGCTCGGGGTTGGTGCCGGAGCCGGAGGTTCCGGGCGAGGACAGCTTGACTTCCAGGCGGCCGTCGTCGGTCTTGGCGGCGCCATCGCGGCCACCGGTCACGTGCGACTTGGCGGTGTACAGGACTTTTTCGAGCTTGGTCATGGTGTCTTCCTTGCGGTTGTTGCCCACTGGCGGGCGGTGGAGGGAATCGTTGAAGCGGGTGGCCGGCTGGGTCAGCGTTGGCTGAGCCGGTCCCGCAGTTGTTTGAGTTCGGCGGTCAGGGCCGTCAGCTCGGCAATCGAGCACTGGCTGCTTTGCAGCACGCACTGCGGAATGGCCTCGGCCTGGTCACGCAGCGCACGGCCCTCCGCGGTGAGGGTGATGCGCACGCGGCGCTCGTCCTGCACGTCCCGCAGACGGGCGATCTGGCCCTGCGCCTCCAGGCGCTTGAGCAGCGGCGTGAGCGTGCCGGAGTCCAGGAACAGGCGCTCGCCCAGCTCGGATACGGTGACGCCGTCCTGCTCCCACAACACCAGCATCACGAGGTACTGGGGGTAGGTGAGGCCGATGCGGTCGAGCAGCGGCTTGTACAGCTTGGTCATCGCGAGGGAGGCGGAGTACAGCGCAAAGCAGACCTGGTTGTCCAGCCGCAGGATGGCGGGGCTGGGAGTGGTGGGGGTGCTGTGGCTGGGCATGGGGTGAATTGTGGGCGCAAATTCAATTGTGCGCAATTGAATTGTGAAAAACTTTGTTAACGCAGGGGATTGTGTCGGTGGGGGAGCGGCGCTGCGCCATCGGTGCTATTCGCGCGCTCCGCATGTGCATGCGGGAGCGCTGGGTCCACGCCCAGTTCGGATGAATCTGCTATCAATAGCAGAGCTGCCAGCGCTATAGCTATAAGCGCTGGTGGCCGATTGGGCTTGAATTTCGCAAGTGGCGGTTCAGACGCCAACGGACCATCAGTCCATCACCGCCCGCTGAACTGCGCGGGCCGCCGCTCGACAAACGCGCGCACGCCTTCGGCCGCGTCCTCGCTGTTGGCCAGCTCTCTCTGCACCGGAATGAAGTCCGCCACCGCAGCCGCCTGCCCTTGCTCGATGACCTTGAGCACATTCAAGCGCGTGGCCACCACCGCCCGCGGCGCCTGGGCGGCGATGCGCTGGGCAATCGCCAATGCCTCGTCCAGTTCCTGGCCAGCCGGCACCACCTTCTGCACGAAGTTCAAACGGTACGCCTCGGCACTGCCGAACTCGTCGGCGGTCAGCAAATGCAGCAGTGCATTGCCCGTGCCCGCGCGCTCGGCCATGCGCAGCGTGGCCCCGCCCGTGGCCATGATGCCGCGCTGCACCTCCATCTGCGAGAAGCGGCAGTTGTCGGCAGCCACCACGATGTCGGCGCCCAGCATCAGCTCGATGCCCACGGTGAAGCAGATGCCCTTCACGGCCACCACCATGGGTTTGGTGCGGCGACGGTAGCCGGGCAGGCCGTAGTCGTGCGGCTCCACCAGGCCTTCCGGGATGGCCTTTTCGCCGCGCTGCATGTAGGCGCTCACGGCCGGCAGGTCCAGCCCGGCGGTGAAGTGGTCGCCCAACGCATGCAGCACGCCCACGCGCAGGGCGGGGTCGTCATCGAGGCGCGTGTACGCCTCGGCCAGCTGGCGGAACATGGGCGGCGTCCAGCCGTTGCGCTTGGCGGGGCGGTTGATGCCGATCAGCAGCACATGGCCCAGCACCTGGGTGTCGATGCAGCCGTCGGCTGGTGGCGTGGTGGCGGTGAGGGTGGGCATGGTGCAGAGGTCTCCTTGCCGCGATTGAAATCGCAACGCGGTGCTCGGGCGGTCTCCCGTGGGACAGATGCGTCCCGCCGCGCAGCCGGGGGCTGCCTGCAAGGCCCGTCACGCCTTCTTCGACGGCTCGCGCAAGATCTGCAGCGCTTCTTTCGAGATGGCCAGCGACATTTCTTCCTGCAGGATGCCGGCCTTGAGCACGAGGTGCTGCAGCCGCTTCTCCCGGCTGAGGTCGCGGCCCGCAAAGTCGCGCTGCTCGATGTGCTGGTAGAGGGCGCGCTTTTGCTCGTGCATCGCCATGCGCCGTGCGATTTCCTTTTCGAGCCCTGAGGGGCCAATCGCCGCTTCTGCGCGCAGCCGCACCATGAGCGCGTCGCGCAGGGGCACCGGGTCGTCCTGCTGGGCTATCCAGCGGCGCAGCTCCTTGCGGCCGGCGGGCAGCAGCCGGAACTGCCGCTTGCGGCCGCGCCCCGTCTCCGCAGGAAGCGCCTCGATCCAGCCCGCTTCTTCCAGCCGCGCAAGTTCGCGGTAAATCTGCTGGTGCGTGGCGTGCCAGAAGTAGCCAATGGACCGGTCGAACCGCTCGGCCAGTTCCGATCCAGAGCAGGGGTGCTCGACCAGGGCGGTGAGGAGGGCGTGGGGCAAAGACATGGGAGAAGGCGCCAGACAACGGGTTTCCAGACGCGCGATCTTGCCTCAACCGCGCCGTCGCGTTGTTTATGCAACCAGTTGCGCAAACGACGGAGTCTCGCTACATTCATGCAACTGGTTGCATAAACACAAAGGACGCCATGCTGACTGCCCCTGTTTCTCCCGCGGCCCCCAAGGCCGCAGTGCCACCTGCCGGGGGCGCCGAAGCGGCAAGCCCCTACCCGCACCTGCACGCCCCGCTGGATCTGGGCTTCACGACCCTGAAGAACCGCGTGCTCATGGGCTCCATGCATGTGGGGCTCGAAGAGGTGCCCAACGGCTTTGAGCGCATGGCCGCCTTCTATGCCGAGCGGGCGCGCGGCGAGGTGGGGCTGATCGTGACCGGCGGCATTGCGCCCAACGAGCGCGGCCGGCCCATGCCGGGCGGAGCCATGCTGGCCAACGAGCACGAGGCAGAGCGCCATCGCAAGGTGACGCAGGCGGTGCATGCCGAGGGCGGCAAGATCGCCATGCAGATCCTGCACTTTGGCCGCTACGCCTACCACCGCGACCTGGTGGCGCCCAGTGCCCTGCGCGCGCCCATCAACCCCCACGTGCCGCACGCACTAACGGCCGAGGAGGTGGAGCAGACCATCGAGGACTTCGTGCGCTGCGCCGCGCTGGCCCAGCACGCGCAGTACGACGGCGTGGAGATCATGGGCTCCGAGGGCTACCTGATCAACGAGTTCATCGCCGCGCGCAGCAACCAGCGCGACGACGCCTGGGGCGGCAGCTATGCCAACCGCATCCGGTTCCCCGTGGAGATCGTGCGGCGCACGCGTGAGCGCGTGGGGCCGAACTTCATCATCATCTACCGCCTGTCCATGCTCGACCTGGTGGAAGGCGGCTCCACCCTGGCCGAGGTGATTGAGCTCGCTCAGGCCATCGAGGCGGCAGGCGCCACCCTCCTCAACACCGGCATCGGATGGCACGAGGCACGCATTCCCACCATCGCCACCAAGGTGCCCCGGGCCGGATTCGCCTGGGTCACGAAGCAGGTCATGGGGCAGGTGGGCATACCGCTCATCACCTCCAACCGCATCAACACCCCCGAGGTGGCCGAGCGCCTGCTGGCCGAGGGCTGCGCCGACATGGTCTCCATGGCGCGCCCGCTGCTGGCCGATGCCGACTTCGTGCGCAAGGCGCGCCAAGGCCGGGCGGACGAGATCAACACCTGCATCGCCTGCAACCAGGCCTGCCTGGACCACACCTTCGGCGGCAAGATCACCAGCTGCCTGGTCAACCCCCGTGCGTGCCATGAGACGGAACTGGTCATCGCGCCCGCGGCGGCGAAGAAGCGCATTGCCGTCGTCGGCGCCGGTCCTGCGGGCCTGAGCTTTGCCATCACGGCCGCGCAGCGCGGCCATGCCGTGGTGCTGTTCGATGCGGCGGCCGAGATCGGCGGCCAGCTCAACATCGCCAAGCAAGTGCCGGGCAAGGAAGAGTTCCACGAAACCTTGCGCTATTACCGCCGCCAGCTGGAGCTGCAAGGCGTGGACGTGCGCCTGAACACCCGTGTGCAGGCAAGCGACCTGGCAGGCCAGGGTTACGACGAGGTGGTGGTCGCCACGGGCATAAAGCCGCGCACGCCGGACATCGACGGCATCACTCACCCCAAGGTGCTGAGCTACCTGGACGTGCTGCGCGACAAGAAGCCAGTGGGCCAGCGCGTGGCCGTGATCGGCGCGGGCGGCATCGGGTTTGACGTGGCCGAGTACCTCACGCACGAGGGTGAGAGCGGCGCCCTGGCGCCTGCCAAGTTCAACGCCGAGTGGGGCATTGACGCCAGCTACGCCCATGCTGGCGGCCTGCGCGCCGCGCAGGTGGAGGCGCCCGCCCGCCAAGTCCACCTGCTGCAGCGCAAGACCAGCAAGGTGGGCGACCAGCTGGGCAAGACCACGGGCTGGATCCACCGAACCTCGCTCAAGGCGCGCAACGTGGGCATGAGCTCGGGCGTGGCCTACGAGCGTGTGGACGACGCGGGCCTGCACATCCGCATCGATGGCGGCGCGCTGCAGGTGCTGGAGGTCGACCACGTCGTGGTCTGCGCCGGCCAGGAGCCGCTGCGCGCGCTGTACGACGCGCTGGTGGCCGCAGGGCAGAGCACCCACCTCATCGGCGGCGCGGACGTGGCGGCCGAGCTGGACGCCAAGCGCGCCATCCTGCAGGGCACCACGCTCGCCGCCCGCATCTGATTTCTGACCCAAACCCCAGGAGACATTCCATGACCGAAGCCCCGAAGAACATCCACCCCGCCGTCGCCCGTTCGCTCAAGACCTGGCACCACATGGTGGCCAGCCGCGATCTGTCGGACCTGCCCTCCATCGTGCACCCCGACGCGGTGTTCCGCTCGCCCATGGCCAACACGCCCTACGCCTCCGCGCCCGCGCTGCAACTGGCCTTGTCCACGGTCATCCAGGTGTTTGAGGACTTTACCTACCACCGTCAACTGGCTACCGACGACGGCCTGAACATCGTGCTGGAGTTCAGCGCCCGCGTGGGCGACAAGCAGCTCAAGGGCATTGACCTGGTGCGCTTCAACGAGCAAGGCCAGATCACCGAGTTCGAAGTCATGGTGCGCCCCCTGAGCGGCCTGCAGGCCCTGGGGGCCGAGATGGGGGCACGCCTGGGCGACAAGCTGCCGGCATTCAAAGCCAAGGCCTGAAGGTGGCGCGCGACCGGCGGTCCCAGTTGCCGGTGGGGAAGATTCTGCACGCGACCTAGCGGGAGACTGCTCGACCGTTTGAGGACTCATCCTGGCCCCCAGCGCGCCGCCCGGGGGCCTTCTACCTGGCTGACGCTCAGTAGCTGTACACGCCGCGCCCGGTCTTGCGGCCCAGGCGGCCGGCGGCCACCATTTCCTTGAGCAGCGGGCAGGGGCGGTACTTGCTGTCGCCAAACTCGGTCAGGTACACCTCCATCACGGCCAGGCACACGTCCAGGCCGATCATGTCGGCCAGCGCCAGCGGGCCGATAGGCTGGTTGCAGCCCAGCTTCATGCCCGCGTCGATGTCCTCTGGCGTGGCCAGGCCCTCGGCGAGGACGAAGAACGCTTCGTTGATCATGGGCACCAGGATGCGGTTGACCACAAAGCCGGGCGCGTTCTTCACGGTGATGGGACTCTTGCCCAGGGCCTCGGCCAGGGCCTTGACGGCATCGTGGGTGGCGTCGCTGGTCTGCAGGCCGCGGATGATCTCCACCAGCGCCATCATGGGCACGGGGTTGAAGAAGTGCATGCCAATGAACTTGTCGGCCCGGCTGGTGGCGGCGGCCAGCTTGGTGATGGAGATGGATGATGTGTTGGAGGCAATGATCACCTCGGGCGCCACCAGCGCATCCACCTGCTTGAGGATCTTGAGCTTGAGCTCGTAGTTCTCGGTGGCGGCTTCGATCACGAGCTGCGCGGCCTTCAGGTCGTCGTAGCTGGTCGAGGTCTTGATGCGGGCGAGCGCGGAGGCCTTGTCGGCCTCGGTGATCTTTTCCTTCTTGATCAATCGGTCCAGGCTGCCGGCCACGGTGGCCAGGCCCTTTTGCACTGCAGCATCCGAAATATCGACCATCACCACGTTGATGCCCGACACCGCGCAGGCCTGCGCAATGCCATTGCCCATGGTGCCCGCGCCGATGATGCCTACGGTCTGAATCGTCATATAGAGAGCCCTCTTCAAAGTGAAACGGATGGGCAGGATGGTAAGCCGAATCGCACGGTCGTTCGGTTATCGTGGCCCCGGCCGCCTTGCGAAGGGGCGCAGGAGACACCACAGCATGTTCGACTACATCATCATCGGCGGCGGCTCGGCGGGCTGCGTGCTGGCCGGCCGCCTGAGCGCAGACCCCGCCGTGCGCGTGTGCCTGCTGGAAGCCGGCCCGGCCGACAGCAGCGTGCTCATCCACTGCCCTGCAGGGCTGGCCGTGATGGCCAAGTTCGAGCTCAACGGCTGGGGTTTCAACACCACCCCGCAGGCCGCGCTGAACCAACGCCAGGGCTACCAGCCGCGCGGCAAGGTGCTGGGCGGATCCAGCTCCATCAACGCCATGGTTTACATCCGCGGCCAGCATGCCGACTACGACCATTGGGCCGCAGAGGGCAACCCGGGCTGGGGCTGGGAGGACGTGGAGCCCTACTTCCTGAAAGCCGAGCACAACGAGCGCGGCGCTGATGCCTGGCACGCCCAGGGCGGCCCTTTCAATGTGGCGGACCTGCGCAGCCCGCACCGCTTCAGCCACCTCTTCACCGAAGCCGGCGTGCAGGCTGGCGAAGTGCACAACACCGACTTCAACGGCGCCACGCAGGAAGGCGTGGGCCTGTACCAGGTCACCCACAAAAACGGCGAGCGCCACAGCGCGGCCAAGGCGTACCTCACTCCCCATCTGTCGCGGCCCAACCTGCAGGTCATCACGGGCGCGCATGCCACACGCATCCTGTTCGAGGGCAAGCGCGCCGTCGGCGTGGAATACCGGAAGGGCGGCACGCTGCAGCAGGTGCGCGCCGCGCGCGAGGTGCTGCTGAGCGCGGGCGCGCTGCTCTCGCCGCAGCTGCTCATGCTTTCGGGCGTGGGGCCTGGCGCGGACCTGCAGCGCCACGGCATCCCGGTGCTGCACGACCTGCCGGGCGTGGGCGCACACCTGCACGACCATCCCGACGTGGTGCAGGTGCTCGACGCGCCCAACCACCGCGACCTGTTCGGCCTGTCGCTCACGGGGATGGTGAATGCAATGCGCGGCATCCGCGAATGGCGCCGCCACCGCACCGGCATGCTGACCACCAATTTCGCCGAAGCGGGCGGCTTCATCAAGAGCCACCCGGCAGAGCCTGCGCCCGATCTGCAGCTGCACTTCGTGATCGGCAAGCTGGTGGACCATGGTCGCAAGACGGTGCTGGGCCACGGCTACTCGGCCCACGTGTGCCTGCTACAGCCCAAGAGCCGCGGCGCCGTCAAGCTGGCGAGCCGCGACCCGATGGCCCTGCCGCTGGTGGACCCGAACTTCCTGGCCGACACGGACGACCTGCAGCGCATGGTGCGCGGCTTCAAGCGCCTGCGCGAAATCCTGTCCCAGCCCGCGCTGGCCCGCTTTGGCGCCAAGGAGCTGCCGGCATCGGCCGCCGCGCGCACCGACGCCGAGATCGAGCAATTCATCCGCCAGTACGCCGACACCATCTACCACCCCGTGGGCACCTGCCGCATGGGCCCGGGCGCGATGGACGTGGTGGATGCCGATCTGCGCGTGCACGGCCTCGCGGGCCTGCGCGTGGTGGACGCTTCCATCATGCCGCGCATCGTGAGCGGCAACACCAATGCACCCACGGTGATGATTGCGGAAAAGGCCGTGGACCTGCTGCGCGCTGCCGCATGAGGGCGCTGGAGGGCGCATGAGGTGCGTGACGTAATTCACGTTTGCCTCGCTGAACGCAGCTTTTAAGGTTTGCAGAAGGTCCGTTTAAGGAGTTTTTAACAGGCAGAAACGCGGCGGATTTCTAGACTTCCTGGCATGGAAGCGGGTGCATGGTGCGCCCGGCCCGGCGCCCAAAAAAATGGCGCTGAGAGGCCCCGAGAGGCCATGAAAGAAAGTACCCGATGAACATCGATGCCCGCGAAATCGCCGCACTGACCCAAGCCCAGCCCGCCGCCCCCCGCATGGACATGTACGCCACCATCCACAAGGCGCTGCGCGCCTTCATGGCCGACACTCTGCTGGGCCTGGGCCGCATGGATGTGGAAGACGACCTGGAGTTTGCAGAGACTTGCAACCGCGTGATGCAGCTGCTGGACCTGTGCCGGTCGCACCTGCGGCATGAGAACAACTTCGTCCACGCGGCCATGGAGGCCCGCCGGCCCGGCTCCAGCCAGGCCATCACGGGCGAACATGTGGAGCACGAGCAGGCCATTTCCGCGCTGGCGGACGGCGTGAATCACCTGATCGCTTGCGCCAAGCCCGCGCGCCCTGCAGCAACCCAGGCGCTGTACCGCCAGCTGGCGCTGTTTGTGGCGCACAACTTCGAGCACATGCACGAAGAGGAGACAGCCCACAACCGCGTGCTCTGGGAGTGCTACACCGACGCGGAGCTGGCGGGCGTGCACGATGCGCTGGTGGCCTCGATCCCGCCGCAGGAGATGATGCTGGTGGCCCGCTGGATGGTGCCTTTCATGTCGCCCGCCGAGCGCACGGCCATGCTGTCCGGGATGCAGCAGCACGCGCCCGCCCCGGTGCTGGCGGCCGTGCTCGCGCAGGTGCAGCCCCACCTCACGCAGCCCGAGTGGGCTAAGCTCATGCGCAGCCTGGGCCTGCCCGTGGTGCCAGGGCTGGCGCACTGACCCTCACGCGTCTTCGAGCAACACGGGCCGCAGCACGCACAGCCGAAAGCGCCCGCGTCCCGTCCTCTCGATGTGGATGTGCGGGCTGTTCTCCTGCAGGCGGCGTTGCAGCAACAGCAGCCGGGCCTCCAGGTTGTCGGCCACGTCGGGCAGGCGCAGGGCCGGGTCCAGGCGGAGTTCGCGGTTGGTGAAATCCACGCGGCCCGTCTGTTGGTGGTCGCGCAGCAGCTTCCAGAAGATGGCGCCTGCCACGCCCTTGATCAGGTAATCGTCGTTGATGAACACGCTGTCGTTGGCCGCAAAGTGCCGAACCCGCAGGGCGCTGCCGGTCACGGGCGGCGCTGCGGCCAGGGAGGACGCAGGCTCGGGTGCATCCGGCGCCGCCTGCAGCAGGTCGATGGCGGCCGCCAGCTGGCCCGCCAGCGCCACCAGCGCATCTTCATCCTCGAAGCCAAAGCGCATGTCCTCGGGGCTCTCGGCAAACAGCACGCCCAGCAGGCGCGCGGCCGACACCAGCGGCACTGCCACCTGGCTGTGGGGTTCGGGCAGGCCGGGGTAGGGGATGTCCAGGCCGCGCAGCGAAGGCGCATCGGGCGCGGCATGCGCGTCCATGCTCTCGCGGATGGCATGGCTGTACAGCGCTGCATGCGTCATGTGGCTGATGCGCACCGGCGTCCGCTCGCGCGCCGCCATGCCGATCACGCCCTGGCCCAGCCGAATTTCGGAACCCACCCCCGAGGTGGCATAGCCGCAACTGGCCACGGTGTAGAGCTGCTGGGTGCTGGCGTCGAGCATCAGCACCATCGCGTGTTCGATACCCAGCTGTTCCTGCAGACCCGCGAGCACGCCTTGCACAAGCTCGTCCAGTCCTGTGCAGCGGGCGATGCGTTCGCTGCAGATGCGCAGTGCGTGCAGCAAGCCGGAGCGCGGCGGCTGGGGCGGCAGGCCATCGCCCGCCACGGATTCGATGCGTTCCACGGCATAGATGTCGGCCCCCTTGAGTTCAAACACCCCGGCCATGCCCGCGTGCGAGGCAATGCCCGCCAGCTGCGCCCGCATGCTCTCGAACACCGGGCCGCTGTCTTCCGTGCGTTCGTAAAGCAGGTGCAAGCGGTAGAACCGGGCGGTGACGGGGTCCAGCACCAGCACCGCCGCGTGCGGGTTGCGCAGGATGTTCTGCCGCGTCTTGTTGAAAAACTGGAACGACAACGCCACATGCGCTTCGTCCACGTAAACCACCTGCGAGATGTAGGCCACGTTGGGCGTGCCGTCCGGGTCGCAGGTGGCCGCAATGGCGGGAATCGCCCCCTCCAGGCAGGGGCGGATGGCGTGCAGCGAGAGGGCGTCGCCGTGGTTCATGGCTGCGGCGGCAACGCGGCCCCAGCGCGGGGGCCCGGCGTCTGGTCGAAGGCGGTCTCGGGGCGGAAGCTCACCGCCACCACGTCGTGCAGCGGCGCAGCCAGCATGGCAGCCACGTAGGGCGGTCCGTAGCCGACACGGCCTACCTCCTCCTCCATCGACCGCAGGTAGGCCTGCAGCACCGGCAGGTCCTCTTCCGTGGCCGGGCGCTGCGTAGCTTGCCGGGCCTTGAGCTGCAGCGTCTGGTGCGTGGAGGGCACGCTGAAGACCACGGCGATCTCGCCGGTCTGGGCGATGTCGCCGAGAAGCTGCTCGGATTGGCTGCGCCGCAGGTACACCGTGACCTCGCGGCCGTCGGCGCTGATGCGGCTGCCCACGGCCCGCATGATGCTCGGCCGCAGGGCGGCATCGCGAGAGGCCACGATGGCCGAGACGCCTTTGGCCACCAGGGCAATGTGGGCCGGGCCGAGCAACGCGGTCATGCCTTGAAACGCTTGCGGGTCAAAGCCAGGGCCACCCAGAAGGCCACGACCGTGGTCACTACCAGCACCAGTCCGTGGCGCAGGGCGTGTTCGGGCCAGCGGTCCATGAACAGCGGGCGCACCAGCTCCACGGCGTTGGTCAGCGGCAGCCAGTCGGAGATGGCGCGCACCACGGGCGGCAGCTGCTCGCGCGGGAAAAACACGCCCGAGAGGAACATCATGGGCGTGAGCACCAGCGTGAAGTAGTAGGTGAAGAAGTCATACCCCTTGGCCAGCGCGTTGAAGATCAGCGCAATGCTGGAGAACATGATGCCCACGAACAGGAGCACCGGCCAGGCCACCAGCAGCTTGGGGCTGTGGCTGATTCCCAGGGCCAGCATCACGCCCAGGATGGCGGTGACGGTGAAGAGGGCCTTGAACGCGGCCCACAGCATCTCGGCCAGCACCACGTCGTCCAGGCTCACGGGCGCGTTCATGATGCCGTCCCAGGTCTTTTGCACATGCATGCGCGAGAAGGCCGAGTACAGCGCCTCAAAGCTGGCCGCGTTCATCGCGCTCATGCAGATGGAGCCGCTGGCCAGGAACAGGATGTACGGCACGCCCTGGCCGCCGACCTGCACCTCGCCCACCAGCGCGCCCATGCCGTAGCCAAAGGCCACCAGCCACATCAGCGGCTCGGCGATGTTGCCCACCAAGCTGGGGATGGCCAGCTTCCGCCACACCAGCAGATTGCGCAGGAACACGGGCCACCAGCGCGCTGACAACCCGGGGGGTCGCCAGGCCGAGGGCGCCGGGGGCGTAGTGGCGACCTGCGCCGGGGAGGGAGAGGAAGGGCGGGAAGAGGGGGTGGCATCCATGGGGCTATTGTGCGGCGTGTGCTGCCCCGCGTTTGTCGGCGCAAGCCGCCTGCGGGCACGGCCATTGCTTGCCCGGCCGGCATGGCTGCCCATGTGCTTGAACTCCCCGCCGAAGCTGGTGCGCTGTGGCGCAACCGCCTGGGCCTGCTGCTGGAATCCACCGGCGAGGGGGTGTTCGGCATCGACCTGGCGGGCAACTGCGTATTCATCAACCGGGCCGGCGCCCAGATGCTGGGCTTTGCGCCCGGGGAGGTGATGGGCCGCAACATGCACGCGCTCACCCACCACAGCCACCCCGACGGCAGCCCCTATGCCGACAGCGACTGCCCCATCTTCAATGCGTTCCGCCAGGGCCTGCCCTGCCGGGTGGACACCGAGGTGTTCTGGCGCCGCGACGGCACGGCCTTCCCGGTGGAATATTCCAGCCACCCGCTGCTGGAGGGCGGCCAGGTGCACGGTGCGGTGATCGCCTTTGTGGACATCACCAGCCGCAAGCGCGCGGCCGACGAGCTGCAGCGCGCGCACGATGCACTGGCCCGGGCCAACAACGAGCTGGAGCGCCGCGTGGCCGCGCGCACGCAGGAGCTGTCGCAGGCCCTGGCGCAGCTGCGCGAACTGTCGGCCTACTCGGAGCAGGTGCGCGAGGAAGAGCGCACGCGCATCGCCCGCGAAGTGCATGACGAGCTGGGCAGCCTGCTGGTGGCGCTGAAGATGGATGTGAACTGGCTGCACAAGCGGCTGGGCGAGCAAGGCGCCCGCACCCCCGAGGCCGCGGGCGACATGCGCACGCAGATGCGTTGCAAGTGCCAGAACATGAGCCGCCTGATCGAAACCGCCGTGGACAACGTAGGCCGCATCATCACCGACCTGCGCCCCAGCATCCTGGACCACCAGGGCCTGTGGGCTGCGCTGGAGTGGCAGGCGCAGGAGTTCGCCCAGTCGGCCGAGCTGCGCCTGGCCTGGCGCATGGAGGTGCCGGACACGCTGCACCTGCCCGAGCCCGCGGCCATGGCCGTGTTCCGCATCTTCCAGGAGATGCTGAGCAACGTGGGCCGCCACGCGCAGGCCAGTGCGCTGGACGTGGGCATCGAGGTACAGGGCGAGGTGCTGCAGTTGCGGGTGCAGGACAACGGCGTGGGCGCCACCCGCCAGGCGCTGGAGGCACCCACCGCCTATGGCGTGATGGGCATGCGCGAGCGGGCGCGCCAGCTGGGCGGGCGGCTCAGCATCACCAGCGAGCCGGGCGCCGGCTCGTGCCTGCAATTGCTCATACCCCTGGAGGTTGCATGAACCACTACGCCGGGCCGGTCCGCGTGCTGATCGGAGACGACCACCGCATCGTGCGGGAAGGGCTCAAGCAGGTGCTGGGCGATCCGGCCAATGGCGTACCCGAGATCGTGGTCGCGGCCGAGGCCACCCAGGGCGCCGAGGTGCTGGAGCAAGTGGCGCTACTGCAGCAGCAGGCGCCGGGCGGGCTGGGACTGGATGTGGTGCTGCTGGACATCGCCATGCCCGGCATGGACGGCCTGGAGGTGCTGCAGGCGCTGCGCAAGGCCTGGACCGCGCTGCCGGTGCTGATGCTCAGTACCTATCCCGAGCGGCAGTACGCGGTGCGCTGCATCCAGATGGGCGCAGCGGGCTACCTGCACAAAAGCGCCGATCCCGACGACATGGTGGCCGCCGTGCGCAAGGTGGCTTCCGGCGGACGCTATCTGACCGAAGCCACTGCATTGGCCCTGGCCGGCGCGGTGCAGCGCACTGGCGTGGTGCGCGCGGCCTCCGGCGGACCGCCCATAGGGGTGGACGCGCTTTCGTACCGCGAGCACCAGGTGTTCCGCCTGCTCACGACGGGCCACAGCGTGAGCGAAATTGGTGCGCAGCTCAAGCTGGCCCCGAACACGGTGAGCACCTACCGTGCGCGCATCCTCGAGAAAACCGGCGCCCGCAACGACGTGGAACTCGCCTTGCTGGCGCGGGGCACGCCCGCAGAGTGAATGGGGCGCATGGCGCGCCCGATTTGTAGTGCTGGCCCTACACGCTGTAGACACCACACCCACGAATTCGTGACAGCGGGGCGGCCAGGGCTGCAACTGGCCCGCGCTTTGCGTAATGCCTGGCACCAACTCTTCGAGGTGTGCCATGTCCGAATTCTTCTCGCCCTACGATGCCGACCGCCCGTTGATGCTGAAATGCAGCTGTGGCCGCGACCACACGGTGGCCGACCACCATGCCGAAGTCGCAGCCGACGCTGCCGCCGCCCAGCTGCGCGAACGCAGCCTCACGAGCGAGTTCGAGGCCTACAGCAACGAGTTCATTGAGGCCACCCTGGTCAAGGCGCTGTTTCCGCAAGACGCAGTGCGCCGCCGCTTCATCAAGGCCGTGGGCAAGGGCACGGCCATGGCGGCCATTGCCAGTGTGTTGCCCGTGGCCAGCATGCAAGCCATGGCGCAAGAGAAACAAGGCGCGCTGGAGAAGACCAACCTCAAGATCGGCTTCATCCCGATCACCTGCGCCACGCCGCTGATCATGGCCCACCCGCTGGGCTTCTACAGCAAGCAGGGCCTGAATGTGGAGGTGACCAAGACAGCAGGTTGGGCGCTGATCCGCGACAAGATGATCAACAAGGAGTACGACGCCACGCACTTCCTGAGCCCGATGCCACTCGCGATCTCCATGGGCCTTGGCTCCAATGCCACACCCATGAACGTGGCCACCATCCAGAACGTGAACGGCCAGGCGATCACGCTCGCCCTGAAGCACAAGGACAACCGCGACCCGAAGAACTGGAAGGGCTTCAAGTTCGCGATCCCATTCGAGTACAGCATGCACAACTTCCTGTTGCGCTACTACCTGGCCGAGGCGGGCTTGAACCCCGACACCGACGTGCAGCTGCGTGTGGTGCCACCGGCCGAGATGGTGGCCAACCTGCGCGCGGGCAACATCGATGGCTTTCTGGGCCCCGATCCGTTCAACCAGCGCGCCGTGTTCGAGGAAGTCGGTTTCATCCA
>Ga0307408_100000802_pt1 | contig 25169 bp, 16 predicted proteins | sample 322Cmetagenome_FD_202116 | JGI IMG/M metagenome (GOLD analysis project Ga0307408, IMG submission 202116) | Maize rhizosphere microbial communities from greenhouse at UC Davis, California, United States - 322HYB-C-3 | ecosystem: Host-associated > Plants > Roots > Rhizosphere > Soil | place...
CGGATCAAAGGATGCCGTTAATGGATAAGGCAAACTGCGGCGTACAAAGGTGTAAATACTGCGGCGCTTATGATCGTTAGGATCTTTTGCCTCTTCCCAGAGTGCTCCACCCTGGCCATTGTTCAGCACATTACCAGCCACCAAACTGCTCGGCACTTTCGGGAACACCGCTGGCCCACCAATAGTTTCGTCCAACTCGCCAGAAGCGTAGAGCAATGAATCGCGCAACTCTTCTGCTTCCAAACGTTTGCGTGGATAAACCGCTAACAACTTATTGGCAGGATCAACGGCAACCACATCGGCGCGCTCATCAGATGCCTGGCGATAAACAGCAGACAACACAATTTCACGCTGCAGTTTTTTCGGGCTCCAACCATTTTTCACAAAATTAGCGGCGAGATAATCCAGCAATTCCAGATGAGTTGGCTTTTCACCAGCGCGGCCAAAGTCTTCCACAATCCCGGCGATACCCTTGGCAAATAATTGCGCCCATATACGGTTGACATACACACGGGTTGTCAGAGGGTTCTCTTCACTGACTAACCAGTTAGCCAAGGCCGTACGGCGACCGGTGGAGGTAGCAGTAGGGGTAATTTGCAATTGGGTGTTATTGCCAGCCCAAAGCTTTGGCAAACCGGGCTCAACCGCTTCCAGTGGGCGCTCATGAATACCATTAAAACGTACATGAGTCGCAGGTGCTTCGGTACCTAACTCGGTCAACGCGGTGTAAGTTTTGGAACCACGGCGCGGGCGCAGGTTGTCGTACTTTTTCAACTCTTCAGTGAGTTTTTCATACTCCGCCCAACGCTCAACATTGGCTGGATCATATTGCGAATGTCCTTTCTGGGAGGTTTCGCGCAAATAACCCGCAATATCTCGCTCCGACGCTACTGCATTCAAGCGCGCATTGACCCACTTATCCAAAGGCGTCCATTGCTCTTTCGGTTTGAAAATAGCTTCGCGGCTATCCGTTAAGTAACGCTCGTTATGATATTTACGTCCCTTCTCGCGCACCTGGTCGAGAATCGCTTTTTGTTGATCGGTAATTGGTTTGATCGCAGCTTGGTACACCGACTGCGCGGTAATAAAATCGATATCCCATTGCGTTTCACTGCCTTTGGCTAACTCAATCCGTTCATTGTTAAAGGTGTTAGCAAAAAAAGCTTGCAGTTGGAAATATTCGACCTGGCTAATCTTGTCGATTTTATGGTTGTGGCATCTTGCACAACCGATAGTTGATGCAAGAAAAGTTTCGCCAACCAGATCAGTCATGTCAGTAGCAATTTGGTAGTGACGCTGAACCAAATCGCGCGAGTTAAAGTTGTCGGGGTAACCCGCCAACAATCCAGTTGCGATTTTCGCTTCCTGACTATCTGGCCATATTTCATCACCGGCAACTTGCTCACGCACAAATTGGTTGAATGGCTTGTCTTCATTAAAAGACTTGATGACATAATCGCGATAGCGCCAGTTGTTTGGACGCGTTTGGTCGTTCTGGAAACCAGCGCTGTCGGCGTAGCGAGCCAGGTCCAACCAGCGTCGCGCTTGGCGCTCACCGAAGTGTGGCGATGCCAACAAGCGATCTACCAGCTTTTCATAAGCATCAGGCGACTTGTCTTTCTCGAATGCCTCAACTTCTGCTGGCGTAGGCAACAGCCCCAGCAAATCCAGCGTGACGCGGCGAATATAAGTTGCGCGATCTGCTTCTTGCGATGGTTTTAAACCATATTCATTCAAACGCGCCAACACGAAGTTATCGATGGGCGAGCGAACCCACTTACTGCTACCAGCATCCGGTATAGCAACATTGGTGTTGACCGGCAAATAAGCCCAATCCTTGGCAGCAGTACTGGTGATAGGTTTAACAGTTTCTTTTTTGGCAACCGTTGGCGATTTTTTTTCGGGCGCTGGTTTGGTGTCGCTCGCTGCCCAAACCGAAGTAGATGCAGCAAGGATCAGCCCCCACAATAACGTTTTCTTTTTCATTAACTCACTCCTGAACTAGCGCTCTAACAAGGGCTAAGCGCCCCGTTACCAATGCCGAATTATTTTTGAATAATCAACAGTTAATAAATAACAACAGGGTAATTGCAACTTGCAAGCCAAAATCGAATTACGATAAAAATATAAATTTTTAAACTGATACAGATGATTGAATCTATGGGAAAAAATATTTTCTTGATGATGTTAAAAGAGCGCTGGATTTTTTATTTGGCACGCAAGTTGCGAAAACCACTTCTGTTGAATTACATAAACCAGGAGTTTTTTCATGAGTTATCGCCGTAACGTTTATTCGCCAACATTGGCTGCTCGCTTCGCAACAAGCAACCATGGCTTTTCCATCAAACCAATTGCTATTTTCATCGCCGGTGTATTTTTTTCATCAACTGCTGCTGCACAACCAGCAACTACCACCCTAAACGCCACTGCGCAAAACGCAGCGGCGACCACAACAACTGCACAAAACGCAACTGCTGAAAATAAACCACTGGTGTTAGGTGTGGTCACTGTACGAAGCCGTAACCGAATTGAAAAACTGCAAGATGTTCCGCTATCCGTATCAGTTGTAGCAGGTAAAGAATTAGAGAAATTAAATGCAACGGATATCAGCGCCCTCACGCAGCGCCTCGCAAACATTTCATGGAATCAGGGCAACCAAAGAACCAGCAGCCTTTCCATTCGCGGTATTGGCAAGCAGGGGCAAACCGAAGCGCAGGATCCTGCAGTTGGTTTGATTGTGGATGGCGTCAACTACGCTTATAACGCACTCTCATCCAGTTTTGATTTCACCGATATCGAAACCGTCGAAGTAACACGAGGTCCACAGGGAACATTGCTCGGCAAGAACAGCAGCATCGGCGCGATTAATGTCACCACTAAACGTCCGTCGTTTGATCCGGATTTTAATTATTCAATTACGCTCGGCGAGTGGGACACAGTACAAGGCCGCTTTGCGGGCGGAGGTGCGGTGATTGAGGACTTACTCGCATGGCGCGGCACACTCAGCGTGAGCAAAGGCCAGGGCGATATTAAAAACGCCTACAACAGCGACGAGAGCATCTCGAACAAAGAGCGAGTTTCCGGCCGCGTACAATTTTTGCTAACACCGACCGAAGATTTCAGCGCACGTTTTGCATTTGATGTGCAACCACGCTCAGGCGAACGCACTAATGGCCGCACCATTTACACACCGACACCGGAAACCTATTCAGATGGTTCTAAAAACACATTGGGTAGTGATGCCAAAACTCGTCTGGAACGTCGCTGGTTCACCCAAAGCCCCAATTACAATTACGAGGATAGCTATCTCTATGGCGGCGGCGAAAATGAATACAACACTGACGGTCGCCGCCCGTTAATCACCGGCAGTAACGGCGCGACTATCGATCTGGATTGGAAGCTGGAGAGCTACACACTTAAATCCATCACTGCTTACAAGGATTATCATTTCAATGCCGTCAACGATGAAGGCACTCCTTTTGATATCCAGCGAAATTCAGGTGGATTTTTTAATGACTACAAACAAATCAGCCAGGAGCTTCGTTTAAGTTCACAGCAAGGTGGGTTTGTGGATTATCAAACTGGACTATTTTATTTGGATGTAAATAACGTTGCTGAATATCAGCGTGTATGGGGCAATGATGCCGGTGCCTGGTTTGCCAGTAACTCACAATACAACACGCTGGATAAAGACGGTGCAGGCCGTTATTTATTAATCAACTCACTCTCTGGTTTGGATATAGCGTGGAACAGCCCGGCGGGATTCCAGGATATCAACAACGAAAGTATCGCTGCATTTGCACAGGCCAACTGGAATTTTACCGAGCAGTTTGTGTTGACGACTGGTTTGCGTTTTACCCGCGAAGAGCGCACCAACCGCACGGCCACCTATATTAAAGATGGCGGCTTTGGGGCCGAATTAAACCCGGCAATTGTGAATGGTGTTAACCTCGGCGGTTTTAGTTCCAACAATGCCGGTGTTCTAGGTGCTGGCAACTCCCTCACGCAATTGACACTTGCCGACCAGGTTGCGTTTAAATATTTTGGTATAGCAGCAGGTGCAACACCGGGAGCGGCTTACAACAGTTTGACCAGCGCACAGAAAGCTCAAGTGGGAGCAGCCAAGTCATTACGTCAATCGCAAATCGGGGTCGTGTTTGACGAGTTCGATGTAGAGCCTTACGAAAAAACGCTACCGGCATTTGTGCTTAGCCCTACCTATAAAGTCAATGAAAACCTGACCACCTACTTCTCCTGGCAACACGGTGAGAAAGCCGGTATCGCACAGGCGACTAACGGCATTTCCAATCTGGTAACCGAAGAAAAAAATGATGCATTTGAGCTGGGCGTGAAATCATTGCTGCTCGACAATACGCTCGTATTTAACCTGGCAGCTTTTGAAATGAACATCAAGGACTACCAACAAACCAGCCGCGTATTCGACGAGTACAGCACCAACCTCGCCCGCCAAGCTGACCCGAATGCGAATGACGTATACACCAACGCTACCGCGAATATTCCCGAAGTGCGTGCACGTGGTATCGAGATCGACGGTGTTTACTCCGGTATTCCCAACACTACGTTGCGTTTTGCTGGCGCAATTACCGATGCAAAATACATAGAGTTCACCAACTCACCGCAACCTTCTGAAAATGGCTACGCCGGTGCACCCCCTTATCAAGATGTAAGCGGAGAAACCCTGCCCGGCGCTTCGAAATACTCGTTCAACATTGGCGCTGACTACCGCTTACCTTTTGGTAATGGGAAAGAATTCCATACCAATTTAAACGCGCAATACAACAGCAAATTCAACTCGGATAATTCCTTGTCATCTTACGGTTGGATTGAAGGTAGAACACTGGTGGACTTTGGTATAGGTATCGGCAATGCAGATCAAACCTTTGATGTCAGCTTGATTGTCAAAAACCTGTTTGATGACGATACGCCGAGCACACGGACATGGAATAACTACACACCAGCTAATCCGCGTTGGGCGGCGATTAGTTTTAGTGGCAGGTTCTAACAACATTAGATTTTTATCTAACCACCTATCAATTCATCCTGGTAATTCGATAGGTGGTTAAAATGAAAATAGCGTTTATAGAAGGCACTACGTACAAACAATTTTTTCCTTCTCAAGAATTAAAAGAAGTAGTTTTTCTTCACTGTTTAACGCCGGTTCTTTTTCCGTCGATCCACCATTTTTTATTTTTTCAAGATATGTATGCAAGGCGTTATTTTCGTACAAATAGGTGATGACAGGATGTACATAATACTTTTTACATACCGTACGCGTGTTACCCAAGTGTTTAGCGACCATATCCATTGCAGCAACGATATTGCGCTTGATATCAGTAGCACTTTCCGCCGCAGCAATTTCCTTGAAGGCACTTATGGCCTGCACCGTACCTGACCAAGTCCTAAAATCCTTTGCGGTAAAATCCTTGCCGGTTAGGGATTTTAAATAGCCATTGACCATTCCAGAATCAATATTTTTATGGCTACCATCCTCCGTATAATATTGAAATAATTCTTTCCCGGGAATTTCACTACATTGCTTTACGATTTTTGCCAAGCGCTTATCGGTAATACTGATGTTTTGTGAAACACCCTTTTTCCCCTTGAATGCGAATTGCATCTTATTACCGGAAATTGTGACATGGCGGTTTTTCAAAGTCGTTAAACCAAATGAGCCATAGAGCTTTTCATACATCTCATTACCGATCCGCATACCTGTCTGATCCATTAAACAAACCACTGCTGCTAATACCTTTTCTGCCGGTAATCCAGGCAATGACAAATCGTTAATCAGTTGTTTACGCATAGACGGAAGAGTTTTTCCAAAATCGTATAATCGATAAAACTTGGTGTGATTACGCAAAATATTCCAATGGGCATGGTACCGATATTGCTTTCGTTGTCGTGCATCAACCCCGGTAGCTTGTAAATGCCCATTATCCAGGCTGCAAATCCATACATTTTCCCATGCGGGTGGGATAACTAATTTACTAATCCGTTCCAAGGTCTGTTTGTTGCGCAGCTTTTTCTTTCCAGCAAAATAGTGAAAGCCCTTCCCCTTCTTTACGCGCGTGATTCCCGGCTGGCTATCTTGCACATAAACGAGATTAATCGCTTCGGCAGCTTTCTCAGCATCACTCAAGATGGACTTTATTGTCTTATTAGAAAGCTTTACACCATCTGCCAGATCCAGCATATACCACCTTTTACGTTAGACTTCAGGTGAAGGGAGCAAGCAAAACCCCAGATGGGTATTTTTATATGAAAAAAGAATGGATTACTGTTCGCTATCACTCATCAGCATGCGTGTGGTAACGAATTAAGTTCTTCCACCGCCTCAGCCCAACTGTTGATTAATCAACTCAAACCAATCCTATCTGCTTAATTTCCAACATAAAAATCTAATATTTCCCAGACCAACCCGCATAAATCCTGCAACAACCAAATGGCGCGGTTATTGCTGATGGCTGTTGAATCACCTGTTAACTGTTGAATGTAAATCTATAGAAACCGCCCTGCCATGTGGATTGTTCAAATTGCCTTGCGCCGCCCTTACACGTTTATCGTGGCGGCACTTCTGATTGTATTAACCATGCCATTTGTGTTGAGCAAAATGGCGACGGATATTTTTCCGCAAATTAATATTCCGGTGGTTGCCGAGCTGTGGGAATACAAAGGGCTGACAGCGAAGGAGATGTCGGAGCGGGTTACCTCCGCAGCGGAGCGGGAGCTTGGGCAAGCGGTGGATAATATTGAGCACACCGAATCTTTTTCGGCTGCAGGGCTTGGAATTGTGAAAGTATTTTTCCAGCCGGGTACCGATATCAATACCGCACTGACGCAAACTACCATGAGTGCCAATGGCGCAGCGCGCGGTATGCCGCAGGGAACACAAGCCGGGCGTGTGCGCGCCTGGTCTGCTTCGGAATTGCCGGTGGTGCAGCTGAGTATTTCCAGCGATACCTTGTCAGATATTGAAATTGGCGATGCAGCGGGCACGGTATTGCGGCCGATTGTGTCGAGCAAAAAAGGCTTGTCACTCACCTTCCCTTACGGCTCGCGCTCGCGCCAGGTGGCGGTAGATCTGGATGCAGGCGCCCTGCTCGCCAACAATCTCACACCGGCTGATATCGTGGCTGCTATGGGTGTGCAAAATTTAATTTTGCCCACCGGCACTATGAAAGTGGGCGATAGCGAATTTGATGTAAAACTCAACGGCGCTATTGCGACAATTGATGAGATAGGTTCTATACCGATTCGCACCGACAAAGGCCGCACATTGTTGTTGCGCGATGTGGCCAACGTGCACGATGGATTTACGCCGGGCACTACTATCGCGCGGCAAAATGGTTCGCGCAGTGTATTGAATTCAGTACTGGCGTTTGGTGGCGTGTCCACCATTGAGGCCGTCGAGCATATTAAAAATTCCATTCCGGAAATGCTGGCCAAAATGCCCGAGGGAATTGATATTAAACTGATGTTTGATCAATCGATTTTTGTAAAAGCCGCGATTAGTAATGTGGTGCACGAAGGTCTGATTGCCGCTGCGCTCACTGCGACATTGATTCTGCTTTTCCTCGGCAACTGGCGCAGCACTTTAATTATTGCGGTATCAATTCCACTTTCAATTATGGTGTCATTGATTTGCCTGTATTTAATTGGGCAGACCATTAACCTGATGACCCTCGGTGGCCTTGCGCTGGCCGTGGGCATTCTGGTGGATGATGCCACCGTAGAAATTGAAAATATCGAACGGCAAATGGCCATGGGTAAAGACCCGCTGCAAGCCATTCTGGATGGCGCCCAGGAAATTGCAGTACCGGCATTTGTATCCACCCTGTGTATTTGTATCGTATTTTTGCCGATGTTTTTCCTCAGCGGCATTGCGCGCTATTTATTTGTGCCGCTGGCAGAAGCGGTGATATTTGCGATGATCGCATCTTATATTATCTCGCGCACCCTGGTGCCTACGCTGGTGATGTTTATGATGAAGAATCATCACCAACCCAAACCCGCTGCTAAAAATCCGTTGGTGATTGCATGTATCAATCTGCACCACCGTTTCAATGACCGCTTTGAACAATTCCGCCATCACTTCTCACAATTTCTGGCAGTGCTATTACATAAACGCAAACAATTTATGGCAGCTTTTTTTGGTTTTTGTTTATTTTCGCTGGCAATCTACCCCATGCTGGGACAGGATTTATTTCCCGTGGTAGATAGCGGCCAATTGCGGTTACATATTCGCGCCCCCTCAGGCACACGCCTTGAACAAATGCCACAACTGGTGGATGAAATCCATAAAGAAATCCGCGCAACCGTACCCGCAGAACAGATGGGCGATATCCTCGATATTATCGGCGGGCCTTACAGCACCATTAACACCTTGAACGGCAATTCGGGCACAGCAGAATCTGCCGACTCGGAAATCATGTTCAGTTTTACACCGGGTGAATTCAACAGCGCCGACATTATGAAAACCCTGCGGGCCAGTTTGCCGGAGCGTTTCCCCCATGTGGAATTCTTTTTCCAACCATCAGACCAAATCAGCCAGACATTAAATTTTGGTATTCCCGCTCCGATTGATGTGCAATTTATTGGTGGCAAACCGGCCGACATAATTCCCCTTGCAACCGCATTGAATAATGAACTGCGCAAAATTCCCGGCATTGTGGATGCGCATGTGTATCAACGCTGGAGCAAACCAACACTCTCACTGGAAATGAACCGCACGCAATTACAGCAGCTGGGATTGAACGCGCGCAATGTAGCAGAAAATATGATGATTGCCCTGAGCGGCAGCATGCAAACCACACCGACTTATTGGTTGAATGAAACCAATGGCAACACCTACAACATAGGTGCGCGCAGTTTGGAAATCGATATGGACAGCATCGATGAACTTATGGGCATTCCCATCGGCAAGGGCAGCGATGGCAAACAACAATTGTTGGGCAATGTTGTTACCTACAAACGCACGGCGCAAACTTCAGCGGTAAATCGCTACAACAACGTCAACATGATTAATATCCACGCCAACATTCAAGGGCGCGATTTAGGTTCGGTGAGCCGCGATATTAATAAACTGGTTGAACAAGCGCGTAAAACATTACCGCGTGGCGTGGATTTAAAAGTGCGCGGCCAAATCGAAACATTGGAGATGGCATTTGTCGGTTTGGGTGTTGGAATTATTGTGGCGATTGCACTGGTATATCTATTGGTGGTAGTCAATTTCCAGAGCTGGCTTGACCCATTAATTATTATCAGCGCACTGCCCGCTGCGCTCGCCGGTATCGCCTGGATGTTATTTTTATCCGGAACTACACTCAGCGTGCCTGCATTGACCGGCACCATCATGACCATGGGTGTTGCCACCGCCAATAGCATTTTATTAGTGTCATTTGCGCGCTCGCGTTTACAGGAAGGTATTCCGCCTCTCACCGCTGCGCTTGAAGCAGCATCAACACGCTTGCGCCCGGTATTGATGACTGCATTTGCGATGATCATGGGCATGCTGCCCATGGCACTCGGCCTTGGCCAGGGCGGCGAACAAAACGCACCGCTCGGCCGCGCTGTGATTGGCGGACTATTATTTGCCACAGTATCAACGCTGATTTTTGTTCCGGTGGTATTTGCCAGTTTACATAAACGTTTGGCTGACCGTGCTGCAGCAAATTCCTTTCACGCCATTTATAGCAAGTCACACTGAGTAGTATTTGTATGAATGATTTTCACCCGCTTCCGGTTGATCTTCCCGCACCCCAAACGCAAAAGAGTCAGGAACAACAGGGGCGATCACAACCAAGCCACGTCTACGCCAAGCGAGCAATCTGGACTGTTGTTGCGTTACTGATTGTGGGTGGCAGTGCGCGCACATTGGTGAATAGCCAGGAGGCAAAAGCGCTGGCAGCTTATACCAACGCAACACTGGAACGCACTGTACTCACCACTAAAGCGAAACCCGGAAAACTTGAACAAACATTGCGCCTGCCCACCACATTACGCGGCAATAGTGAATCGGTAATTTATGCGCGCACCAGCGGTTACATCGCTGCATGGCATAAAGGTATTGGCGATTACGTCAAGCAAGGCGAATTGCTAGCCACCATCGATACGCCCGAGCAAGAACATCAATTGGCAGAAGCGCGTGCCGAACGCGAACAAATTGCCGCACGTAGCCAACTAGCCAAAACAACATTGGCTCGCTGGGAAGCCTTGAGTCAAAGTGAAAGCGCTATTTCGCAACAGGATCTGGACGAAAAACGCAGCGCATTGCGCCAGAGCGAAGCAGATTTGAATGCGGCGCAAGCCAATGTTAAACGGCTGGAAAATTTAGAAAACTATCGCAATATTGTTGCGCCTTTTACCGGCATCATTACGCGGCGCAGTATTGAAGTGGGCGATTACATTACAGTGGGCAGCAAAGAATTATTTGCGCTGACACAGACCGATCCACTCAGGGCAACAATTTGGATTCCACAGGCCTACGCGGATAATTTGGCAACGGGCACCAGCATCGCCATTAATTTGCGCGAGCAACAAGGCCAAAACCTCAATGCGCAGATTGAACGCATCGCGGGCGGTATAGACCCCAGCACGCGCTCGCGCCAGGTGGATTTAATTTTACCCAATCCCGGCGCTGCTATTTTACCGGGCGCTTATGCCGAAGTTTCCATTCCGGTTACCAGCAGTATTGAAACTCTGGTGACACCGGCGGCTACCTTAATTATCCGCGACCAAAACCAACGTATTGCGGTAGTGGACAGAGACAACACCATTAGTTTTCGCAACGTGAAATTAGGCCGCGATCTCGGCCGCGATGTAGAAGTATTGGAAGGCATATCCAAAGACGACTTATTAGTAGTGAGTCCACCGGATCAATTGGTGGAAAATGAATTGGTGAAAACCAGAGAGTGGAAGCCAGCGGCGCCAGCGGGCAGATAAAAATTCAATAAAAAGACAAATAAAAAGCCAGCAAAAATGCTGGCTTTTTATCGCTGCAAAACTATGCCCATTAATGAGTTGGAATCTTATCCCCCGGATACCAAAACTGTGAATGACAGCTTTCGCAGGCGTGTTCAATAATTCCACCCACCTCTTCCAAACGGTCAACATTTTTTGCATCAATCGCGTCCACCGCTAAATTAGCGGCATCATGCAATGCGTGGGCGCGCAAGATAAACTCCGGCCATTGCGCAGCAATCAGTGCTTGAATAGCGTCGGCTTGCAATTCAGATTCGTGACTGGAGGTATTTGCGTGGCTATGCGCTACAGCGCGCCCTTCAATCATTAACAAATTGGACACTTCGCGCAAACTAATCGCATGGTTGCGCAAAGTCGCCCAGTCTTCATCTGTTTCAGGGCGTTTTTCAACTGTCCCTTCCGCCGTAATTTCCGTCGAAATAGCATTCCAGATAGGATCAATATTCGGGTCAATTACCGACAACATAATTTCTTGCAAAGTCGCTGAGGGTTTAAAATAATTTGCGTTTGCTGATGGCACTGCCGTAACGGGTGCCGCCGCAGTTGCCTCTGCATCCGGCTGCTGGTTGCAACCGGACACAACTGCTAGCAGCGCAATTAGTGTTACAGGGATTAATTGGCGCCGCATGATTTACTCCAATCGCACTACAAAAAAATTAATTTGCTACGAAGCAGTAAAATAATCCAGCACCACCAGTGCCCACCAAATTTTCCTGGCTGCAACCACGGCTCGCATGTGCGGAGTTCCAGGAAGCATTACCGCCACCCGTACGGTCAAAGTGGCCAACTTGTACTGAGCCATCGGTTGCGGTGCTGGTGTAATTTTTACAGGTGTGGTCAGCCGCATCGGTAAATGCAGTGCCATCCGTTTTTGAACCAGTGAGGATATCGTGTTGGTTTGGAGTGTCACCTGCACCTAATACACGCTCGCCTTTTTCATTCAGTGCCTGATTACGCGTGAGGTTACTACCCAATTGCGCTTGAGCCAGAGTATCACCATGCAAGTGCGCAACATCATTAGCAATCAACGCACCCTTCACGTTATACCAAGGGCCTTTACCGATACGGTCGCGCGCGTTAATCGCGGGCTTGCCACCCGCTGCTTGCGTGCTTAAATAAGCACGCCAGGTTTTATTGCCTGCACCAGCAGCTTTCGCGAGTGTTTGGCAATGCGCATCTGCACCAGCCAAACCACCTAAATCAGCGCCTTTGCCCACGCCAACACTGGTCACAAAAAAACTGAATTTTTGCAGTGCTTCTTCCGGGCTAATAACCGGGCGCTGTTGTTGCGCAGGCGCGGGGGCAGCACTTTGTGCAAGCACAGGAACGCTTGAAAAAGCGATGCTGGCGCCGAATAAACCGGTACAGATAGCAAGAGCCTTAAGTTTCATTGATATTCCTCTTTATAGGTTAGATAAATTATTGATGGTTAATGATGAAATAAAACAGAGTGTAAAAATTGATGCTATCCAGTTACTAAACTATGCAGCGACGTACTATGCAGCAACAAAACCAATCGCCCTGCCCGCGAGACCAACACTGAACCACAATAATAGCGATATGATGGCCGTGCTTATTGCTAATAACCGATTCGGCGTCTCTGTTTTGGTGACGGCACGATAAAGCGTAAATTGGATAACCAATGCAACCGCAAATAGTTTTAATTTTATCCAAAAGGCAGGATTAGGCTCATAGAGTGCAGCACTGGGAGCCAACATAAATACACCAGACAGAATTAAAAAAACCAATCCAGTGTAGATAAAGGGTTTGGTAGATTGCGCTAATTGCGGAGCAGAAAAATAGGTGAGGCCTACACCTAACAAGCGCAAGTTCACCAACAGGATAGAGGTGAGCAGCAATACCAAACCGCTGATATGAAACAGCTGCGCCAGAATGCCGAAAAAAATATGCGCCTGTCCCAACGCAATAGCGACATCACTATTTTGTACCGCTTGAAATAATTCTTGAGTGCTCATAATAAAGATACCGGCCCTTTTAGTTAGTAGCGAGTAGTAGTGAGAAATTCTTGGGAAAAAGCAAACCCTAGAAACCCGAATCCAAATAGGGAATTAATCGCCCTAGAATAACCACCAGGCTCCACGACACTAGCGATATCCAACCGGCCAGCTTTGCTCCAGCAGGTAGTACTACGGTGCTACCCCAACCGATAACACTGCGGCCAAATTTAAATTCAAACCACAATGCGTTTAAACCGGCAAATAAAATCAGTAATAACTTCAAGGGAAAAATGGGCGAGTCAACCAGTCCAGGGCCAGCGGCAAAGGTCAGCAAAATACCGGTAATAAAGGTGACCACAAATCCACCCAATAACCAGGGGCGTAATTGCTGCAAAACAATACTGACAGGAACATTGCGGAACACTGCGTCGATCAAACGTAAATCCGTTAGTACAATCAAACCAAATGAAAATGCAAGGCTGAGCAAATGCACACCTTCAACCAGCGGATAAACATAAAGTGACTCTGCGAGTGATGTACCCAAGGGCGAGTCATACATGGTTTGTAATAATTCAGAAGCACTCATTTTTAGCGGTAACTCTTGCGATTTTTTACATAGATAATTCGTCGGTGGGTAGTGGGATATTTCCACGCCCACCCGATTAGTAATTGATTTAGCTCTTAGGTGCAGGAGCAACGATTTTGCTTAACGTACCGCCTTCAGCTTCGTAGTCTTGAACACCTGCTGCACCCGCTACCTTGAAGCCTTTATCCGCTAACAAATCAGCACCTCTCAACGCGCGGCCAGCGTGGTTTGATACGGTGATGATGGTGCGGTCTTTCGGAATAAACGCCAGGCTTTTTTCGAGGTCAGCCAATTGAATGCTGAGATAAACCGGGAAGCCGCCGATTTTGGTGAGCTCATCGGGGCGACGCAGATCAATAAATACCAACTGCTCTGGCTTGGTTAATAACTTATCAATTTGTGCGCGATTTAATTTCGGGCTTTTGGCTTCATATTTAGCGGCAGGTGCAGGTTTGGCAGCTTCTGTTTGCGCAAATGCCAACTGTGTAAGCGAAAGCGGAGCAACAAATACAAATACCAAAGAAAACAATTTAACTAACGATTTCATAACGCAATGTCCTTCAATAAATTGGGATTCCCCATTGCAACTTGGGCAACCCAGAAACACTCTGGGATAAATGCACTAGAGCAACATGCATACCATTGAGTTAGCGGCTGTTGAATTTCCTGCAAATAATTTCGTTTTTGTTTTAGTGAATTGATTCTTAAGGGGTTTTTGTAATAACCAATGGTTTGCACTACGAAACCAAATGATGTAAAGAGGGGAGTTGTTTTTATATCAACAGTTTGTTTTTATTGGTCTGTTTGATAATCATCAGATAACTGCTGATTTTTGCAGAAATAAAAAACCCTGCAGGATTGCTCATGCAGGGTTTCTTAATTTATTCACCAGATGCGTTGAATAACAGACTCGCTAATAGCGCATTAATTATCCACGTAAATGTTTGTTGAAGAAATCGACCGTGCGCTTCCAGGCCAATGCGGCAGCTTTTTCATCAAAGCGCGGGGTCGTATCGTTATTGAAACCATGCTGGGCATTGGCATAAATATGCGCTTCATATTTTGTACCCGCCGCTTTAAGCGCAGCTTCATACGCAGGCCAACCTGCATTAATACGCTCGTCCACACCGGCATAATGAATCAACAAAGGCGCTTTAATTTTTGGTACATCTACCGCTTCTGGCTGACGACCATAGAAGGGAACTGCAGCCCCCAGATCCGGCAAACGGGTAGCAAGGAAATTGGAGATACCACCGCCATAACAGAAACCTACCGCACCCACTTTGCCATTGCCTTCCGGCAGTTTTTGCAGATATTGCGCCGCAGTCACAAAATCTTCCTGGGTTTTGGTTTGGTCGAGTTTTTGGAACAACTCGCGCGCTTTGTCTTCATCACCTGGGTAGCCGCCTAACGTAAACAGCGCGTCAGGAGCGAAGGCGATAAAATTATCCAGCGCTAAACGACGGGTAATATCTTCAATATGCGGATTTAATCCGCGATTTTCATGCACGACCAATACCGTCGGCAATTTACCTTTGGCGTTTGCAGGGCTCACCAAATAACCGCGAATTTTGCCGTTGCCTTTGGGCGAATCAATTTCTACGTAGCTCGCCTTAATACGGGCATCATCCGGCTTCACTTGCTGCGCCTCGGCAAATTGCGGGCTGAGTGCAGTCAGTAGTCCTGTCGCGGTTACACCGGCCAGTGCAGCATATTTTGCTGCTCCAGTTAAAAAATCGCGGCGCGATGCTTGCCCATGTACATATTGGTCGAACAGTTTTAATACTTCCGGATGAAAATCATCAGCTGTTTTGCGTGTCATTGCAGGATCCCTCAAGTGGATTTAGTCAATTGATAAATTCAGTCCCTGTCATTGCTGCTAGTGCATACCCGCATTCGCGGGTATGACGAGAGCGAGTTTTCCAGCGATTATTTAACGCGGCCAGCAAAACCGGGAGTGAGTACTGCAACTTTATACGCTGCGCCGCGGCCAACAATGTAGAGGGTTTTCTTATCTTTACCGGCAAAGGCGACATTTTGTGGTTTGTGCGGCACAGGAATGCCACCGAGGAATTTGCCCTGCTCATCAAACACATCAACGCCAGCATTAGAGGTCACATACACGCGCCCTTCGGCATCAATTGCTAAACCATCTTGTCCACTGGATAAAACACCCTGCTCATTTTTTTGCAATCCACCAGGAATTTTCGCAAAGTTTTTACCTTCGCCTAAGGTGCCATCAGCCTTAATCGGATAAGACAAAACATACTCACCGTTGGTGTTGGCAACATACAATGTTTTTTCATCGCGACTTAATTGAATGCCGTTAGGACGGGTAATTTTATTAATATCCACTACCCGCTTGGTTTTGCCTTCCGGATTAATATAATAAACCCCGGTGCGTGGCTCTGCTTTTACATCCCCACCTGGGCCACTATCGGTAAAATAAATACCGCCATTTTTCGCCAACACCAAATCGTTAGTGCGTTGGAATTTCTGGCCTTCAAAATCGGTGGAAAATACCTTTTCTTTACCTTTTGGATAAATAATACCAACCTGATTATTGTTTACCTGAACGGTAATCAACTCACCCTTATCATTAAAAGCGAGACCATTGGAACCATTAGTATTTTCCAAAAAGGTCGAAATACTGTTATCAGCAGCAATTTTGGTAATGCGGTTAGCACGGGTTTCAGTAAACAACAAGCTGCCATCTGGCGCTGCGATGGGGCCTTCAGTACCTTCAAAACCTTCGCGGATAAATTCTACTTTTGTACCCGCCGCAGTAACGCCGGGAATTGCTGGTGCTACAGCATCTGCCGCAAAAGTGCCAGATGAAAGTAAAGCGGAACCTGAAATAGCGGCTACGGCAATTCCATTAATAACCTTGGCCAGTGTTGCTGGCAAAAATGCCACAGAGTGTTTCATTGCTGTATTTCCTCAAGAGATCAGTTGAATTGCCAGTAATCAAAAACCGAAAAAAGACCGGCGCAGGTGTTGTGAGCCTTTGCCGGTCAAGATTAGCGTTCGGCGTCGCCATCATCCCTGTGCCCGTAAAACTTTATCGAGCAACAAGTACAACCAGCTTTATGGGCTAAGGCTTGCTAGCGTTGCCTTGCCGGTCATTAATCGGCATAGGCACTTCGCAAAAGTCGCGCCAGATAGTGGATTCATTTGGGAATAAAAATTAACTTATTGATTAATAAAATAATTTTTAATAATCAACGCAATATGAATCAAAAAAGCCAAAGTAATTCACTCATAATAAATGAGTAAATATCAGCAGAAGAGGTGACGACTGTTAATAAATCAGCAGGGGATTGTTGGTGTATAAATTAAAAACGAGCCGTATTACGGCTCGTTTTTTGGAGGACAAAAATATTGTTTCAAAAAGTGAACACATTAACCCGCGTATTTAATGGAGCAACCGTATGGCGCAGTGCTTGGGTTAGGGATTTTCTTACCAGCAGCCAAGGCTTCCAGCGCTTCTTTCACGTAAGGAGTTGCCTTTGAAATATCTGCTGGATCGGCAGTTTTAATACTGTCGATGCCGCCTTTATAAACCAGGGTGCCTTCAGGATTGATAACAAATACATGCGGAGTAGTTTTTGCGTTGTACAACTTTCCGATAGTGCCGTCTGCATCCAAAATAGTATTGGTCGGTGCCGCTCCGCGCTTTTCATTCAAGCTAATTGCAGTGGCGCCATCAACATTACCCTGCTTGCCGGGTGCAGAAGAAATAACTTGTAACCAAACAACATCTTTACCGGTTGCATCTTTTTGCAGGCTCGGGATATTGCTACTCTTATCATAATGTTTAACAACGTAAGGGCAATCGTGGTTAGTCCACTCCAGCACCACGGTTTTGCCTTTCAAATCAGCGAGGTTAATGGTTGAACCATCAGCAGCTTTGCCAGAAAAAGTGGGCGCGGCTTTATCGATAATGGGTTCTGCCATTGCGTGTGAACTAACAAATGCAAATGCAAGGCTTGCGGCGGCGATTTTTAAGAATGACATAATAAGACTCCTATCAAAGTTATTAAGCAAAGTTATTAAGGTTAGGGATTGAATTGACGACAGACTGTGTTTTTTATGGCGATTACTCCTTTAGCAAGTTAATGGGATGAAGAATTAGTCACCGCCGAAATAACCATATCCGGCGTAAGAATTTGCGGCAGCTCTGCCGGTTGGTCTGACTTCCCTGCCGGATAAAACACATACAGTGGTACACCACTGCGATTAAACTTTTGCAGGAATTGGGTAATCGCCAGATCGCGATTGGTCCAATCGCCTTTTAAATAGGTAATGCCTTCTTGCTTGAAGGTTTCCTTTACTCTGGCATCACTCAGCGCGACACGCTCATTCACCAAACAACTGATGCACCAGGAGGCGGTAAAATTCAGGAACACTGGTTTCCCCTCGCGCAATAATTCATTCAAGTGTGCTTCGCTATAGGGTTCCCAATTTTGCTCTGCTGTTTTTTCCGAGCCATTTTTTGTTGAATTTACAACACTAGCGCTGCTGGAATTGATACCCACATAACTAGTTCCCAAAACGAGCAAGAGCAGTGCCAACGCCGATACAGCTCCTGTGTTGCGCACGTGCGTACTGGATAACAAGGTTGTGTTGTACAACCAGGCAGCAAAAGCGATCAGCAACATGCCGCCTAATGCAATCACAATTGAATTAACTCCTGCCTGCTGCACCAATACCCACACCAACCAGATAGCAGCGGCATACATTGGAAACGCCAATACTTGTTTGGCGCGTTCCATCCACAATCCAGGGCGCGGCAACCAGCGCTGCAAACGCGGCCAGCAGGTGAGCAATAAATACGGCAGCGCCAAACCCAAGCCGAGGCTTAAAAAAATCGCCAACAATTTTGCTGCAGGCTGCGCAAGTGCATAACCTAATGCCGCGGCCATAAATGGCGCGGTGCAGGGAGTGGCAACAATAGTCGCCAGCACACCGATAAAAAAACTGCCGCTATAACCCGGTTTTTCTGTCAGCGACGAACCAACACCCGCCACTGAACCACCTACATAAAATACGCCAGATAAACTCAACCCCACCGCAAACATTAAATAAGCAACTGCCAACACAAATAGCGGCGATTGAAATTGGAAGCCCCAACCGATTTGCGCACCGCCCGCTTTTAACACAATCAGCAGTAGCGCCAGAAACGCAAAACTCGCTAACACACCCAAGGTATAAACAACACCGTGCGCGCGAATTTGCGCCGCACTTTGGTTGCTGTGGCTGACCAGTGATAAAGCTTTAATTGATAACACAGGAAATACGCAGGGCATCAGGTTTAAAATAATGCCTCCGACCAGAGCGAGAAATAGTGCAGTAAAAAAACCAGTCGCAGTACTGGATGTAGTGTTGCCTGCAATTTGCACCACACTATTCACTTCAAATCCACGCGCAATTTTTTGTGCAGCCGCATCCCCTGACCGCTCGGTAATCACTAATACACCGGTTGCTGCATCGCCAATGTTCAGCGGTGCTTCACCGGTTTTAATACGCAATTCAATTCCGCCATCAACCTGTTTGCGCAACTGTTCGCCGCTTTGCTGGATACGCCCCCACTCATAAGGGTAAAACCAAATATCGCTCACCTGCGCGAGTTGAGCATCTGACAATGGAATATGTAGTGTTAACTCACCCTGATTAGTTGCGGGATCAATTGCACTCTGCGTCGCGCGAATTTCCCAAGGGCTGGCAACAGGCAAACGCGCTAGGGCATCATCGATACGTGGATCACCTGCACCGACAGATTCACCTGCTGCAACAATCGGTAAACTTAACGCCAACTCTACCGTCTGCGGAATACATTCTTCTTCACACACCAACCAATCGACCAATGCCTGCGCGGTAAATTGTTCACCGGGTTGTGCATTGGCAGGAATTTTTATTTTGGTCAGCAGGGTGACATCATTTTCATAGGCGTAATTGGTAATAGGTCCCATCGAAAAACGGCTGGGTGCGGGCCAGATAATATCGCTCGCTGTCGCACCGTCTGGCAACGTCCATTCAATCGTGGTGGCATTACCTGAATCGCCCGGGTTGCTCCAATAGGTATGCCAGTGGGGAATAATTTTTTGGTTGATGCCCAGATAAATTTCAGTGTCAGGTGCAACGCTAGCTACTGAAGCGATAAGTTGCGCTTGTACTTGTGGTGTTACTGCGCGGTCAGAAATCGCCAATGCATTTGGCGAGCCCATAAAAATTACCAGCGCCCCCAACCAGAGCGCTTTTGAATAAAGCGCACGGGCAGTTAAATATCGTTTCCCTCTATGTAACAGATTGATCATTCATCACCGCGATAAAAAGAATTATCAAGAAAAAGCAGCGGCGAGTCGCCTCGCCGTTGCTACGTGAATTAACGAACTTACGAATGTCCCATAACATAACGCTAAAGTTTCGTAAGCATGAATCACTTTACCTTTCTTAAATAATGTTTTGTCGCCAAGAGATATCCATCTGAAATAGCAATTAACCCTTCGCTTCAGATGGTCTTTATGACGACATCACGATTACAAATTGGCACGGAACGCCAGACTGAACGCACGTCCATAACCCGGTTGCTCTGTCACAGCGTTAGCACCGCTGTAGGTAGCTGCGCCTGTTTTGTAATCTTCGTCAAATAGGTTTTTAACGATCAGCGTTAATTTATATTTACCATTGCCGCGATCCAAACCTATGCCGCCGTCAGTAACGTTGTAAGCTTCTTGCAATGAATTTTCAGATTGGCTGGGAATTAAATACGCATCCGAACGATAGGCATTGTTCAGGAACAAATTAAATGCATAGCCATTGCCCAGTTGATGCGTCCAATCAAAACCATAGGTCAGGGTTACCTTGGGTGCACCGTGCAATTGTTTACCAGAGTAGTCTGCTATTTTGGTATCAGAAATATCGGGAACTGTAGTGAAAAACTCATCATAGGTTGCACGGTTGTAAGCGCCCGCCAGATTCACACTCAGCCCCGGTGTTACCGCAAATGCTGTTTCAAATTCGATCCCGCGCGCAGTAACACCCGGAATATTGCCCAGATAACTGCGCAGGCCGGTAGGCTGGGTTTCATCAATCACCGTGAGGTTACTTTGGTAATCCGTAAGCTGTGTGTAATAGAGATTGGCGTTCAACAATAAGCGACGATCAACCAATAAACTCTTGAAACCCAACTCTGCATTTTCGGCTTTTTCCGGTGCGACGTTTAATGGTTGGCCATAATCGGGGCTGGCTGAATCGGTATTAAATTCTACTGCACCCGATTTTTCGCCCGACGCAAGTGAGCCATAGAGCAATACATCATTGGTCAATTGATAACTCGGGCTAAGCAACCAGGCAACAGAGTTGTCACTGATCGAATCACCTTCGACCCAATCATAAATACCTTTATCGCCCGCACTGCCGGTACCGATTGCACTGCGATATAAAGATTTAGCAGCATTCCACGCAGCAAGATCGGCTGCGTTAGTGAGGTCAAGCCCATAATTAGTGGCTTTGGAATTATCGCTACCAGTAGCATTAGTAAGACCGGTTCCGGTGCGATCCAATTCACGACGATTGCGGCCGGTTTTATTTTCCTGGGTATCGCGCAGGCCGACGGTCAGCGTTGTTTTATCGCTGAAGTGCCAGTTCAATTGGCCAAAGGCGGCATAACTTTCGGTGGTGGGATTCAACACATAGGAACGATAAACACCGCGCTGGGAATCGGTTAGCAAGCCGCGATACTTAGGTGCTTTTAATGCATTCCACTGTGCATTGCTGGCATTAAAGGCGCCCGCGTCCGCTCCAAAATAGGTGGGGTCATCACTGTAGACTTCAGCATCCAGGTAATACAAACCGACTTGATAGTCATAATTTTTTTCGCCTTTATAATTCAGGCGGAATTCCTGTGATGTCTGGTCGTTCCATAATTGCTGGCCACCGTTGCCGATATCAAAACGCGTGACGCCACCGTTTTTGATATCGAAGTGTTGCTCGCGATACGCAGTGATAGAAGTGAGCGTGTATTCATCGCTTAATAATTTTTTCAATTCAACCGAAACGCCACCTTGCTCCGTACGTTGTGGGCGCGCCTGTGAATCTTCAATCTTATTGTCCCCGAAGACGGGCACATACTTGGTGCCGTCAGGGTTATTAAAATAGTCGCGCTCCAATCGGCTTTGGAATGTAGTGTTTCTCACTACACCATCATTAAATTTTTCTGGGCCATTGCTCACCAGCAATGATTTATTACCATTCTCTACTGATTGGATACTATCGAGAATAATACGGGCTGAAAGGGTTTCATCTGGTGTTACTAAAAATTGCAAACGTCCACCAACGCGGTTAGTTTCGTTCCAGGTTTCAGGACCCGATTGCCACACGTTATCGAGCACACCGTCTTTCTTATTAAAGAAAATGGAGCCGCGATAAGCCAGGAGATCATCAATGATCGCGCCAGTCCCTGAAAATTTCCCGCCCAACTCATTGTAATCGCCATAGCGGGCTTCGTAGGTATAACCGGTTTTAAAACTCGGCGCCTTGGTCACAATATTCACGACACCGAGCGTGGTGTTCTTACCCAGCAAGGTGCCCTGTGGGCCACGAATGACTTCAATACGATCCAGATCGATAAAATCATTCCAGGATTGACCCACATAAGAACTCACTACACCATCGACAATCACACCAACACTTGGCTCCATCGTATCGTTAGCAGCGTTCTTACCAATCCCGCGCAATGAAATACTGGTCTGACGTGGGTTGCTGCCAAACACGCCGAGGTTGGGCACTTTTTTTACCAGGTCATTTACTGATACCACATTATCGCGATCCAATGCTTTGCCACCGACAACAGATACGGGCAGTGGAACTTTTTGCGCAATTTCTTCGCGGTTACGCGAGGTAACCACCACTGTTTCTAACGCAAAGGTCGGTTTCTTTTGTTCTTGCGCAACAACGATTTCCGGAATAATTACGGTAGATCCCAGGACTATACCTACTGCAACACTAAGCAACTTGTGTTGAAAAGGACGCGCTGTTGATAACAATGATGACTGCACTGACGACGGCAGATGCGCTGAACGCAAAGCTTTCATTAACTTTCTCCAAAACAAAATGTGTGTGTGAATTGCTGACAGCAGGCATTTAGCAACGGCTATGCCAGATGTTGAAAAAACATTTTTATAAAGGGGAAACTGTCTGGAGCCGTGCAGAAATAGAGGCCACAAGAGGAGTAAGTGTTCAAAAAAACGCTTCGGAATGGCATGGAATATCGGCCGATAAAGTGTTTTTAATTAAACACTCTCGCCGTCTGGCGTGCTAGAAATTCAACAAAAAAACATTTTTTGCAGTGTATTTTTCAACACTTTAGGTTAACAATTTTAAAAATTAAATTTGATATTCCGCGTTAACGTTAATAAAGGGATTATAGTCAGTCACACCAAAATCGATTCGCGCCCAGTAAAATCAAGGGTGCAAGCCTTGTCGTTTTTACTTATATCAATTTGTTCGTCGCTTAAAACAAAGTGTTTTGAAACAAACAGAATATTTTTCAAAAAAACTCTGGCATAGATCTGGCTTTAGCGGTGTTACACAGGATTTTTCACAGCGCAACGTGAACGACAAGGACTGTACTCGATATTAAAAAAACACCGGACATTAATCTGTAGATCTACCATCCAAAGGAAACACTATGAAATTGTTAAGTAAACGCGCTGCACTGTTTGCAGCAACTGTCTTGCTCACCTCCGCAAGCTGGGCAAAAGACGTTACCTTGTTAAATGTATCCTATGATCCTACCCGCGAGCTTTATCGCGAATTTAATACCGCCTTTGCCAAACACTGGAAAGCCAAAACCGGGGACGATGTCAAAGTGGAACAATCCCACGGCGGTTCTGGCAGCCAGGCGCGCGCAGTACTGGATGGATTGAAAGCTGATGTGGTGACACTCGCACTCGCTGGCGATATAGATCCACTCGCAAAAGGCCAATTGCTTGCCGACAATTGGGCATCACTGCTGCCGAACAACAGCGCCCCTTATACATCGACCATTGTTTTTTTAGTGCGCAAGGGAAATCCAAAAGCCATTAAGGATTGGAACGATCTGGTCAAGAGCGGTGTGGAGGTGATTACCCCCAACCCTAAAACCTCAGGTGGTGCGCGCTGGAATTATTTGGCGGCTTGGGCTTACGCAAAAAAACACGAAGGCACTGATGCCGCTGCACAAGAGTTTGTGAAAAAGGTTTATAAAAATGTACCTGTATTGGATTCAGGTGCACGCGGCTCAACCACAACATTTGTACAACGTGAAATTGGTGATGTGTTGCTGACTTGGGAAAATGAAGCGCATTTGGCGATTCAGGAAGCTGGCAGTGACGCGATCGAAATCGTTTACCCTTCTTATTCAATTCTCGCGGAGCCACCGGTTGCCGTGGTGACTAAAAACGCAACTGCCAAAGGTACCACGGGTGTTGCAGAGGCTTACTTGAATTATCTCTACACCAAAGAAGGCCAGACAATCGCCGCGAAAAATTTCTACCGCCCACGCGATCCGCAAGTTGCCAAGGAATTTGCGAAAAACTTCCCTACCATCGAATTTGCGACCATCAGCGACTTTGGCGGCTGGAGCAAGGCACAACCAGAACACTTTGGTGACGGTGGTATTTTCGACAAAATTTATGCAAAACCCTGATTTTTAAATCGGTATAAAAAGCAACCAAAAACAACACTCGCCTCGTGCGGGTGTTGTTTTTTAAGCACAATAAAAATGAATTTGCTGAATTTAAAACAGTTGAGTGTTGGCAAATAAACTTTCCGCATAAGGCTTATAAACTTCGTTATAAGCTAATAAAAAATCAGTATTTTTCGTTTTAAAACATCAACCCTATGATTGCGCCGACTTCAGGAAAAAGTACCTGTACCCCCACCTGAATAACGCATTGATTAATTCCTGTGAGGTTAGTTATGGGAACCCATCGTCCAGAGATAGAAAGCACCACCGACGAAGTGTTAGCTGAAATCAAACGCCAGCTAACACATATCCGTTACGGCTCAGTAGAGATCCAGATTCACAACGGCCATATCGTGCAGTTGGAAAGCAGAGAAAAAAAACGTTGGGACAAAGGCGTAAACGCCAGATAACCCACCGTGTTTAAAAAGTAGTACACCTTGTTTTTAACAACACTGAATATTGATTTACATAACCTAAATAAAACACTGACCGGACCACCGGAGGTGATATGTCTTTTTTGGAGATTAGCATGTCATTAGCACGTACCCGGTCAGTTACTGGCTCACAACACACCAAGAATTCTTTTACCCGCACCGCACTGGGTGCCGCCGTAGGCGTGGCGCTTTCTGCCAATGCATTGGCTGGTTTCCCCACCCTTTATGGCAAGTTGCAATTGACCGCAGGCCAGTACGATTTTGAAAAAATTGCTTTTGCACCCACCGCTGCCGGTGCCACCACCTATCGCCATATTGGCGCAACCGATGTTACTACCGAACTGGACAGCTTCACTGTTGAAAGCATTGGTTCACGTTTGGGTGTACAAGGCGATTTTGATGCAGCCGCCGGTGTGAATGTGTTCTACCGCGTCGAATACGGCGTGGATGCGGACAACGGT
>Ga0307408_100000803_pt1 | contig 25130 bp, 27 predicted proteins | sample 322Cmetagenome_FD_202116 | JGI IMG/M metagenome (GOLD analysis project Ga0307408, IMG submission 202116) | Maize rhizosphere microbial communities from greenhouse at UC Davis, California, United States - 322HYB-C-3 | ecosystem: Host-associated > Plants > Roots > Rhizosphere > Soil | place...
TCGGTGAACAGGCTCTTGGCTTCGGTCACGACCGGGTGGCTATCCGTAAACGAATCGATGAAACGGTGCAGTGCGATCTCGTTCGCAATCTCCGGCGCATAGTGATCCCCGCCGTTCGCCTTGACGAAATCGCCCAGCATCGCCCCAACCATCGCCGCTTCGCTATGGCGTGCCAGGTAGATATGTGCGAGGTAGTTCATGCCCCATTCTAGCGCTGTGGATAAAGATGTGTAAAAGCCAGTGCAATTCCGCCTGAAAACCATGGGAAAGGCATTGGATAAGCACGAAGTGGTATGCCTGAATTATTCACACAGCAAGCATTGGCACGGCAATTGTGGAAAAGCCTGGGGAGTATTTGCGTATAACTTTGGATAACCAGAAATTGTGGATAAGGGTGTGGGAAACCCCGGGGAAAACGACTGAATATGCGGCGCGGAACGCTGGATAACTGCATCTGGCTTATGCGCATTTGTGGAAAAACTTGTGCATAAGCCTGTGTTCAGCCCGGTATAAGCCGGGATAAGTTGTTCAGACCGGGATGCTGGTTTCAAATTTGCTGCGGAAGGTGGAAAAGTAGGCTTTGACGTTGCGCACATTGGCTTGGCCTGCGAATAATCGGTGGGCCAGAGCGTGATAGGCCGGCATATCAGCCACCTGGACGATCAGCACGAAATCTGGCCCGGGCGACACGCGGTAACACTGCAGCACAGCCGGTTCCGGCGCCACCAGCGCCTCGAATTCCGCCATCCGTTCGGCGGCCTGGATATCCAAGGAGATTTCCACAACCGCTGTCAGGTGCGCGCCGACCTTGTCTGGCGCCACCAGGGCCACCTCGCGCTCGATTACGCCGGAATCGCGCAAATGCTTGACCCGCCGCAAACAGGTGGGCGCCGAAACGTGTACGGTGGCAGCCAATTCGGCATTGGTTTGGGAGGCATCCTTCTGTAAGGCGTTCAGGATACGCCGATCAATTTCATCAAAGTCCATAATTTGAAAGAATATTTCAATGACCGCATAGTGAGAAATATTATTTCATGGTAGCGACAAATGAGAAAGCAAATTTCTTCACGACTGCTCTAGCATGCATCCATTAACTCTTTAAGAATGAGGTTTCGTATGTGCGGTATCGTCGGCGCTGTCGCCCAGCGCAATATCACCCCTATCCTGGTTGAAGGCCTGAAGCGCCTGGAATACCGCGGCTACGACTCCTGCGGCGTCGCCCTGCACCTGGACGGCAAGCTGCAGCGCTCGCGCAGTACCTCCCGCGTGGCCGACCTCGAAAAGCAGATCAACGAAGGTGGCCTGAACGGCTTCACCGGCATCGCACACACCCGCTGGGCCACCCACGGCGCCCCAGCCTCGCATAACGCCCACCCGCATTTCTCGCCAAGCGAATCGGCCGCCCGCATCGCCCTGGTCCACAACGGCATCATTGAAAACCACGACGAACTGCGCGCCGAACTGACCGCCCTGGGTTACGTCTTCACCAGCCAGACCGACACTGAAGTGATCGCCCACCTGGTCGACCACATGTACAACGGCGACCTGTTCGACACCGTGCAGCACGCAGTCAAACGCCTGCACGGCGCCTACGCCATCGCAGTGTTCTGCCGCGAGGAGCCGCACCGCGTGGTCGCCGCGCGCCAGGGCTCGCCGCTGATCGTCGGCATCGGCCAGGGTGAAAACTTCGTCGCTTCCGATGCGATGGCGCTGGCCGGCACCACCGACCAGATCATCTACCTGGAAGAAGGCGACGTCGTCGACCTGCAACTGGGCCGCGTCTGGATCGTCGATGTCGACGGCAAACAGGTACAGCGCGAAGTGAAGACCGTGCACGCCCACACCGGCGCCGCGGAACTGGGCCCATACCGCCACTTCATGCAGAAGGAAATCTTCGAGCAGCCACGTGTAGTCGGCGACACGCTGGAAGGCGTGACCGGCATCATGCCGGAACTGTTCGGCGACGGCGCCTACAAGGTGTTCAAGGAAATCGACCGCGTGCTGATCCTCGCCTGCGGCACCAGCTACTACGCCGGATCGACTGCAAAATACTGGATCGAATCGATCGCCAAGGTACCGGTCAGCGTGGAGATCGCCTCCGAATACCGCTACCGCGACAGCGTACCGAATCCGAAAACCCTGGTAGTGACCATCTCCCAGTCCGGCGAAACCGCCGACACCATCGCCGCGCTGAAGCACGCGCGCAGCCTGGGCATGGAGCACACCCTGACCATCTGCAACGTGGCCACCAGCGCCATGGTGCGCGAATGCAAACTGGCCTACATTACCCGCGCCGGCGTGGAAGTCGGTGTGGCATCGACCAAAGCCTTCACCACCCAGCTCGCCGCCCTGTTCCTGCTGACCCTCAGCCTGGCGCAAGTGAACGGCCTGCTGACCGAAGAACAGGAAGCCGCGCACCTGAAGGCCATGCGCCACCTGCCGTCCGCCATCGCATCCGTGCTGGCGCTGGAACCGCAGATCATCGCCTGGGCCGAAGAATTCGCGCGCAAGGAAAACGCCCTGTTCCTGGGCCGCGGCATGCACTACCCGATCGCCCTGGAAGGTGCGTTGAAGCTGAAAGAGATTTCGTACATCCACGCGGAAGCTTATCCAGCCGGTGAACTGAAACACGGCCCGCTGGCGCTGGTGACCGACGAAATGCCGGTCGTGACCATCGCCCCGAACGACGCGCTGCTGGAGAAGCTGAAGTCGAACATGCAGGAAGTGCGCGCCCGCGGCGGCCAGCTCTACGTCTTCGCCGACGTCGATTCGCGCATTACCTCCGGCGACGGCCTGCACGTGATCCGCCTGCCGGAGCACTATGGCCAATTGTCCCCGATCCTGCACGTAGTTGCGTTGCAGCTGCTGGCGTATCACACCGCCTTGGCCCGTGGCACCGACGTCGACAAGCCTCGTAATCTGGCGAAGTCGGTGACTGTCGAGTGAGCCAGTTTGCGTCTTCTTTTGGGTTAGTAAAAGACGCAGCAGTGCGCCGCCGCAGCGGCGCACCATCACTTAAGCGATCTTCTGCATCTCGTAGAGCTGGAAGTCCGCAATTGTGGGGCCACCAGTCCTTTGGAAAATCCTGATACGCTCACTGCTCATGTGAGCGTGCCAGGCTTCGTAAGACTCCCACTCCTCGACAAACGTCACCAGTGCCGGGTCATGATTCGACAGATGCAGCTCGTAGCGCAAGCAGCCCGTGGCGCTGCGCGTCGCCTCCACCAACAGGATCTGCGCGGCGATCATCCTCTGTTCCAAACCTGGCTTGGCGCGCGCGTGCGCCACAATAGTCAGCGTGTTGGCCATAAACCGTACCTTAACGCTGCTGCTTGATTGCAGTGACAGGTGGGTACTTGTCCAGGTCATCAATCGACGGGCCACCCTTCAGCCAGTTCACTACCCAGCCACTTTCCAGGATGTTGACCGTCTGTGAGCCGGCCGGCAGCCAGGCTTCGTGTACCACACCTGGCGGAGCGCGGAAGAAGCCGCCGTTGTCCACGTTATAGCGCACACCGTTCGATTCGAAGACGTGGGTGCCGCCAACCAGCACCACATGGGTCTCGGCCAGGTCATGTGTGTGAGGCTTGATGCGCACCGCTACCGGGGTGCGGAACATGATCATTGTCAGTTTGGTTTTTGGGTCGCTGTGCAGGATCGCGTATTCCGGCGAGCGGTCGCCTGCTTCGGGAATGGTCTTTTCCCATTTCAGTGCGCCCGGGTTCAACAGCAGTGGCGCGACTTCCTTCATTTGGGCATCGGGCGAGTGCGCCAGGGCCGGCTGGGTCATGCCGGAGAATGCGAATGCTGCCAGCAGCACGGCGCTGGCCTGTTTGAAGAAGCTGATCTTTTTCATGGTGTAGTCCTCGGTTAGTTGCGGCAACCCTTGCTGCCTGGACTGAAGTATGGGTTCCCGCCGTGCCCCGAAAAATCCCTTCCGTGGAACATCTCCTTTGAATCCATTTCACTGATGTGAACAATTGGCGAACCGGATTCACAGGTCTTGTTCCCGGGGCCGTATTTTTCCTTTGCTGCCACGGTCCTAATCTTCGGTCTCGTCTTCAACTCACACCCATCGAGGAAAACATGAACCTGGACCTGAACAACAAAACCGCCCTGGTAAGCGCATCCACATCCGGCATCGGTTACGCCATTGCGGACCGCCTGCTGCAGGAAGGCGCCACCGTCATCATCAATGGCCGCAGCGAAGCCACCGTGGCTCCTGCCGTAGCAGCGCTGGCCGACAAGCATGGCGCAGACCGCGTGCTGTCCTTAGCCGCAGACCTGAGCGTGCCTGGCGCGGAAAAGCAGGCGGCTGCCAAATTCCCTGAGATCGAGATCCTGGTAAACAACATGGGCACGTACGCGCTGAATGACTTCTTCAGCACCACGGACGCCGACTGGCAAAGCATGTTCGAAACCAACGTCTGGAGCGGCGTACGCCTGGCCCGCACATACATGAAACCGATGCTGGAGCGCGGCCATGGCCGGGTGATCTTCATTTCGAGCGAGGTGGCCCTGACGCCAATGGCCGCGATGGCACATTACAGCGCGAGCAAGGCAACCCAGCTTTCCATCTCGCGCAGCCTGGCTGAACTCACCAAAGGCACGGCGGTCACGGTCAACTCGGTGCTGCCCGGACCTACTGAAACCGAAAGCCTGAAGTCCTTTATCCAGTCTGTGAGTCCGGGTCTGTCCTACGCCGAGGCGGAGCGCAGATTCATGGATGAAAATCGTCCGTCTTCGCTGATCTACCGCCTTGCCAAGCCGTCGGAAGTCGCCAACGTCGTCGCGTTCCTGGCCAGCGAACGTTCCGCTGTGATCAACGGTGCCGCTATCCGTGCTGAAGGCGGCACGGTACAGACCATCGCCTGATATGACTGCTGCCGTGAAGAGTTCTCAGAAAAAAGGTCGGTACGTCGCGGCTGCAGCTTCATTCGCTTTGGGCTTTTGGAGCGGGATGGCCGCGGCCGCCGACCAGGGCGGCGTTTCAATGTATGGGCGGATTGCCGGGGGGCTTGATTACGTCACGAACGTCGGGGATGCCAACGGCAATCCAGCCAGCATCAGCCGCTATAGCAACAGCCAGTGGGGCACCAGCCTGTGGGGAATCAATGGCAGGGAGGACCTGGGCGGCGGGCTCGCGGCAGTCATCAAACTCGAAAGTGCGTTTGATACCGGCTCTGGCCAACTTGGTGGCCCGATGTGGGGGCGTTACTCAGTGGTCGGCCTGTCCAGCAACAAGTACGGCACGCTCTGGATTGGCCGCGCCATGGCCTTGCCAGATGGCGAAGTCTACGCAATCGACCCAATGGGCATGCAGGCCACCGGCGCGCCTACCCTTCATGGAAACCGGAGTTGGGGGCCACGCAACAATGCGGTTACCTACAATTCGCCCCAGCTAGGCCCGCTCACGTTCCGCTTGCAGGCTTCATTAAACGAGCCTGGATCCTCGACGGGCCGCCTGCTGGCGGGCGTCGTGACTTGGCAAGATCGCGGCTTGCTGTTGAAAGGCCTGTACGAGGAAATTCGTGACCGGGACGGCAACTTCTCCAACCTGTACGGCGCCTCGCGCCTGGCGACAATCGGCGCAACCTACGATCTCGGTGGCCTCAAGCTGTACCTGGCCAGAAGCCAGGTACAAAGCGACAAATCTGTTGTCGCTGACGCGGAAAACCCGTCTGAAGCTACGCGCCAGGACACAACCTGGTTCGGAGTGAATTACCAGGCGACTCCTGCCCTCAGCCTGATCGGCGGCGCCTATCGCGCGGTGACCGACTTGAAAGGTGATACGGGGACACTGCTTGCGCTTGGCGCCAATTACTCGCTGTCGAAACAGACGATGCTGTTCGTGACTACTGGCCGCGTGCACAATGGCGCCAATGGCGTGTTTCCGGTCGAGGCGAATGGAGGGCGCCCGCCTGTAGGGCTTCACCAGCGAAATGCCTACGCTGGTATGATTTACTGGTTCTGATGGACGTCAAAAAGAGTTAGGAGCAAGCTTGGATAATCGCAGCGGGGAAATGCAGGTTTTTGCAAAGGTGGTGGAAACAGGAGGGTTCTCCGCAGCGGCCGAATTGCTGAACATGTCGCCGTCGGCGGTCAGCAAACTTGTCTCGCGGACGGAAGCGCGCCTGGGCGTGCAGTTGTTCAAACGCTCGACCCGCAGCGTGACCCTGACGCCTGAAGGCAGCGAATTCTACGGCAACTGCGCCCGCATCCTGCAGGACATCGAAGATGCCGAACTGAGTGTAACGAAGGGTTTTGCCCAGGTGCGCGGCCTGCTGCGCGTAAACGCCTCGCTCCCTTTCGGCCAGCATTACCTTGTGCCACTGCTGCAGGAATTCAAAGCGCAGTATCCGGAGATCAGGATCGACATCTCCCTGACCGATTCCAAGGTCGAGCTTCAACGCGATGAAGTCGATGTCGCCATTCGCATGGGCCCACTGCACGATGCAACCTTCCGCGCGCGCAAGCTAGGCAGCAGCCGGAAAGTGGTGGTGGCGGCGCCATCCTACCTGAAGAACCATCTGGTACCGCAGGCCCCAGCGGACCTGCAGGACCATAACTGCCTCAATTTCAACTTCCGCCGATCGCTCGATGAATGGCCGTTTGTCGTCGACGGAAAACTGGTGCATCTCGCCGTCGATGGCGAAACACAAACCAATAACGGCGAAACAATGAGGCAACTCACCCTGCAGGGCCTGGGTGTGAGCCGCTTGGGCATGTTCCACGTCTTCGACGACATCCAGCGAGGTGACCTGGTCGAATTGCTCCCACAATACAACGCCGGTGACATCGAAGAAATCACGATCATCTACCTGAATCAGAAGCACATCCCGCCGCGAGTGCGGGTGTTCATCGATTTTGTCGTTGAAAAGCTGTCGCCAATACTTGTGCTCAAAGGGGATGCCGACGCATCGGTGAAACCTTAACTGCGCTTCATGCTCAGTTCAACATCGCCGGGCAACGGCAGGGACAGGTAGTTGCCGTCCGGCTCGCGCACCACCGACATGTATTCAGGGCAGTAATCGGCATTGTCAGCGATGATCAAGGCGCCAGGCCGCAGGCGGTGCTCCACCAGGCGCAGGATGTCGAAGTACAGGCCTTTGGCGCCATCAAGCAGCAGCAGGTCGATCTGTTCCGGCAAGCCGGCACGCAGGGTTTCCAGTGCGTCGCCCTCGCGGATTTCGACCAGGTCAAGCAGGCCGCCTGCCTCAAGATTCTCGCGGGCGCGTTGTGCCTTGGATGGCTCGAACTCAGTGGTGATCAGCAGGCCGCCGCCGTTGTCGCGCAGGGCTGCGGCCAGATGCAGGGTCGAGATGCCGAACGAGGTGCCGAATTCGACGATCACGTTCGCCTTCGCATTGCGCGCCAACATGTACAGCAGCAGGCCCGTTTCGCGCGACACCGGGATAGCGGCGTCTTTCAAGTCCGCGTAGATTTCGCGATAGCCGGTCTTGCTGCTCATGATGCGCACGCGTTCCTCTTCTGGCAGCGCAGCGAAGGCGGCGATCGCCGGCACCCGTGTGTTTTTGGATTCGTCAAACAGGCGGTTCAGCAGGGGCGCGACAGGTGCAGAAGTCAGGGTAATCATGGGGGTATTCCTTTCTTGTGTAAGAGCAGGAATAATATGAAGAATCCTTCACATTTCATATTCGCGTTCCCAGGACCCGCCATGACCGATAGCAAAAACGCCCGTGTTTCCTCGCGAAGAAGGCCAAAGCAGGCCCGCTCGAATGACCTTGTCAGCGCGATCCTGCAGGCAGCTATTCAGGTTTTGGCGAAAGAAGGCGCCCGCCGTTTCACCACAACGCGGGTGGCGGAGCGTGCGGGCGTGAGCGTAGGCTCGATCTACCAGTACTTCCCCAACAAGGCTTCGATCCTGTTCCGCCTGCAAAGCGACGAGTGGCAGCAAACGTCGGCCATGCTGTTGGAGATCCTGCAGGATGCAGAAAAACCGCCCCTGGAGCGCCTGCGTAAGCTGGTGCATGCCTTTGTGCGCTCGGAATGTGAAGAAGCGGCGGTGCGTACGGCCCTTAACGATGCGGCGCCGCTATACCGGGACGCTCCGGAGGCCATCGAAACCAAGGCCTCCGGCGACCGGATGTTCCGCACCTTCATCGACCAGGTACTGCCCAACGCCACCAGTGCGGAGCGCAACTTGGCAAGCGACCTGGTGATGGATACGCTTAGCGCCGTCGGCCAGCAGTTTTCGCAGGAGCCCCGTACTGACAAGGAGATCAAGACTTACGCTGGCGGCCTGGCCGATATGCTGTGCGCCTACCTGGCCGGGCTGGCGGATCAGAACACGGCGCGCAAAGTCAAACGCACCGTGCGTGGTTCACCGGGGTGAAAGTGGATGTCGGAAACGCCTTCCGCTGGCTCGCCTGCGAGGCGTGAGGCGTAGTAGTAATCGACATCGTTTGCCTTGCGGTCAAACAGGTTGAATACATCGGCCGTCAACTGCCAGCGGCGGTCGAAGCGATACGTGGTGCGCAGGTAGGCTAGCGCCGTGCTGGACGAGCGAACGCTGTTGTCTTCCACCAGCGGCCGCGGGCCGAAGTAGCGAAGCTGGAATGCGCCGGACCATGGGCCGATGTCGTTCAGCGTTGCGCCAAACGAAGCCACTTTTTCGACGGCGCCCGGCACACGGTCACCAGCGACGTCGAACTCCGTGTAGCGCGCACGCGAATAGGCCAGGTCGAAGTCCAGCAGCACGTGCTTGGTCGCGGCGTAGTGGTTGTTCCACTCGACGCCGGAACGCTTGCTGGCGCGGCTTGGCGCCGTATCGCCGGCATCGCCGGAAAATACCAGTTCGGACCCTGAACGCAGGCGCCACAGCGCGACCGAGCTTTGCAGGCCGGTCACGAACTCGCTGCGGGCGCCGACTTCCGCACCGCGCGTTTTCACCAGTGGCGTCACAGGATCGACAGGCTCACGTTCGCGTGGCGAGAGACGTGCCGTGGTGCCGCGCGCATCGTTGCTGTGAAAACCTTCGCCGTAATTCATAAAGAACTCCGTCTTGCTCCAGGGCCCGAGCACAAGCGAGATCTTGGGTGATGCAATGTGATCGTTTACTTTTCCGCTGTTCTCCGCGATAGAGCTGCCGACATTGAAGCGGTAGCTGTCGTAACGCACGCCGGCAATCGAGCGCAGCCAGTCCGTCCACTGCACCGTGTTCTGGAACCATGCGGCCACGCTCGCCTCGGTAACGCGCGATTCGGCGATCGGGTGCCGCACCTGCTGCTGCGTTGTTGCGTACAACCCGACTGGAGCAATGCGGTCGAAGCGCCCTTGCACGCCGATGCTGTTTTCCATCGAGCGTTGGCCGAGTTGGCCGAACCAGGTTTGGGTCAGGTCGAAACCCGTCATCTTGCGGCGTTCCGTCTGCAGCACCTGGTCGCCGTTGACAGGATCGTCGAGGAAGTAGGTGACGTCGTTGTACAGCGCGAGATCGTTGCGTACCATGTAGGCGTGCGCCTCCGTCAGGGTGTCGCCAGCGCGCTTGCGCCACTCGGCGGAAAGGCTGTAGCGCGCGGTGCGTCCGCCGTCGCTAGGATCGGCTGCCCCGAATTCATCCAGCCGTCCGTCCAGTACCGCGCGCAGCGGAATCTGGCTGGTCGCGTGCCAGCCGGCCTTGTAAGCCATGCCGGTAATGCTGAAACGCTCCGCGCTGTTGCCCGAGCTGTATCGCAGCACTCCCGTCGACTTGTGGAAAGCTTCCGGCATCTGCCAAGGGCCGTCGTTGTGGCCCAGATCGAGTGCATACAGCAGGTTGCCGTTGCCAACTTCGGTGGAATTCGCCACCACGCCGCGGCGATAGTTATCCGCGCCGACAGTGAGCGATGCGAAATTTTCGTTCAGCTTATCGGCCAGGCCCATATGCGCGGCGCCGGCCGACGCAAAATCGCCTTCGTCTGCGTAATAGGGGCCCTTGCGGTAGCGGATGCGGCTCACCAATTCCGGAATCAGGAAATTCAGGTCCATATAACCCTGGCCGTGGCCGTGCGTGCGCATATTGACCGGCATGCCGTCGACGAAGGTGGCGAAATCGGTGCCGTGGTCCAGGTTGAAGCCGCGCAGGTAGTACTGGTTCGCCTTGCCGTCGCCGCTGTGCTGGGTGACGATCATGCCCGGCACGAATTCAAGGATCTCGCCGGGCCGCAATGCAGGCCGGTTGGCGATCAGTGCCGAGGTGATGGTTCCTTCGCTGGCTGCGTCGGAAGTGCGAATGCCATTGTCGTAGTGGTGGCCAACGACGTACACCCTGGCTGGTGTGTCTTGCTCTTGTGCCTGCGCGACAGCGCACAAGGCCCCCGCGATCATGGGGATCAGTTTCTTTTTCATTATGGATGTTTGAATCGGCAATCCCGCCCACCTCCCCGTGAGCGCGACCGAACAGCACGCGCATCTTGCCGATGCGTGCACCACCTGTCTGGCCGGTATCCGGGCTGGCAAGGCAAACCGTCTTGCCTTCCCATGCTTGCGCACAGTGGCTTGTGTAGACGGCCTTCGTTGGAGAACGATGCTTGCTTACCGTTGCGGGGGCAGCACACCCTGGCCTGCCGGCTGAACCAGCACGGCCATGTGTTTCCCGTTTAACTGCACGCTTGAACGCGCGCGAGGCACCAAACGGCGGCGATTATACGCTATGCACTGTTGTTATCCTGCCACCGGTCGGTATAAACCAGGTCGGCCAGCTTGCCGCGCATGGCCCATCCCTCGAGTTCCAGCATCGGCTTGGGATAAAAGCCGGCGACGTGGCCCAGGCAGATGATGGCGACCGGCTTGCCGCCCTCCGGTATACCCAGCAAGGCGGCCAGCTTGAGCGGGTCGAACAGCGACACCCAACCCATGCCCAGGCCTTCCGCCCGGGCGGCCAGCCACATGTTCTGGATAGCGCAGGCTACCGAGGCCAGGTCCATTTCGGGCAAGGTACGGCGGCCGAAGATGTGCTTTTCGCGATGGTCCATCAGGGCTGCCACCAGCACTTCGCCGCAGTCACGGATGCCTTCGACCTTCAGCCGCATGAACTCTTCGTTGCGGTCGCCGAGAGCGGCGCCGGTGGCCCGGCGTTCCTCGTCAACCAGCCGATACATCTGCTCGCGCAGCTCGGGGCTCTGGATGCGGATGAAGCGCCAGGGCTGCATCAGGCCGACACTTGGCGCCTGGTGGGCCGCCGCCAACAGGCGCATGAGGAGGTCTTCATCGATTGCACCAGGTACGAAGTGGCGCACGTCGCGCCGTTCGGCAATCACACGATAAACGGCATCAATTTCTGCCTGGTCAAAACTGCTTTGCACTTCTACTCTCACTGTTGATGGAACACGATTTCCTCAACGGCCTGTCCATTGCACAGGTGTTGCTCGATGATGCGGTCCATGTTCTCGGGAGTGACATTGTAGTACCAGGTGCCGTCCGGCTGGACGCAGGCGATTGGGCCGCCCTTGCAGGCCGCGAAGCAGCTTACCCGGCTGCGCTTTACGCGCAGTTCGCCTTCATTCAGGCCGGCGGCCTTGAACTTGTCGCCCAGGCTGTCGAACAGGGCCTGCGACTGGCCGTCGGCAGCGCAGCGCGGGCCGGTGCAAATCAGCAGGTGGCGGTGGTAGCTGCTGATCTTTGGTTTTACCGGGGTGTCGCTCATGCCTCGCTCCCTTCCGCTTCGGCGCTCGTTTCGGCCTCCCACGGTTCGTCGAGCGTGGCGCGGATATAGTCGGGGGGCAGGCGGTACTGTGCAGCCAGGTCTTCAATGCTGGCGCCGGCGTCGTGTTCGGAACGCAGCGTATCGAGCCATCCCAGCAGGCCTGTCGACAGGGAGCGGCCCGCGCGTTCGCCTTCGCGCGTCGCGCCACCCTCCTGCATGTCGTACTTGTTGGCGTAACCGCGCGGCGTGACCATCAGGCCGTCGCGCACGAAAGTGTTGCTGTTGCCAATCAGGACGGTGCTGAGCATGCCGATGTCGGCGTCGGCCATGCTGTCGAGGGTGGTGAACACGATGCTCTCGCGGCGGCGGTATGCGCTCTTGACGATGGCGACCGGAGTATCGGGACGGCGGTGACGCAGGAACAGTCGCTGTGCTTCGACGATCTGGCGTGTGCGGCGGCCGCTTTTCGGGTTGTACAGTGCCACCACGAAGTCGGCCATCGCGACAGCATCCAGGCGGCGAGCAATGGTTGGCCAGGGCGTCAGCAGGTCGGACAGCGAAATCGCGCAGAAGTCGTGGGTCAGCGGTGCGCCGACCAGCGCTGCGCAGCTATTCAGGGCCGATGCGCCGGGGATGATCTCCACTTGCACCGGGTCTTCCGGGGTCCAGCCGGACTGGAACAGCACTTCGTAGGTCGGGCCGGCCATGCCGTACACGCCGGCGTCACCGGACGAGATCAGGGCCACCTTCTTGCCGGCACGCGCGGCTTCCAGTGCGCTGACGGCGCGGTCCAGTTCTTCCGTCATCGATTTGCGGATGATCTCCTTGCCTTCAATGAGGTCCGCCACCAGCTTGATGTAGGTGACGTAGCCGATTACCACGTCCGCTTCGGCGATGGCGTCGCGGGCGCGTTGTGTCATGTGGTCCACGCTGCCGGGACCAATCCCGACCAGCATGATCTTGCCCGCGGCAGCGGGTTGTTCGAATGGAGCGTTCATGGATCCTTCCTTGCGATTGAGACGGTGACGTTGCGGTTGTCCATGCCTCGGAGTTTGAATTTTTCGACCACCAGGGCGGTCATTGGCGTGCCTGGGCCGGCTGCCAGCAGGGCGGCAGCCTCGCTTACCGATGGCGTGCCGGTGTAGCGGCGCACGGTTTCCGAAGGATTCGGTACCGGAACGGCCGCCAATTCTTCCGGTGCGTAGAAGTGCAGCGGCCAGCCATTTTCTTCGGCGAAGGCGAGCAAAGCTTCTTCATCGCGTTTCAGCGTGATGCTGGCGGCGGCGCTTACCCGCCCGGTCTGGGCTCCGGCCTCGCGCAGCGCTGCATGCACGGCCTCACGCACCGTTTGCAGCATGGCGCCACGGTCGCAACCAAGGCCGATAGTGAATGTGCTCACGCTGCACCGTCCAGCGGCGGGCGATACACCACCAGTCGTTCGTGGAGGGCGTTCCAGCGTTCTTCCGGCACTTCGGCATGGGTTACCCACAGCAGCGCGGTGTAGCGCTCCAGCAGTACCTCGTCGAAGTGCTTGAAGAAGTGGATGTTGTCCGGGAGCGGCGTCGGCCGAGTCCACCAGTCAGGGCTACCGGCCTCCTGTATGAAGGCGATCGGTTCGCCGTTCACGACATGTGCCGAGACTCGCGTGATGTTGATCTTGGGCGCTTCCACGCGCCAGCCGAGGTGCCGGCCGAGGATATCGACGGGAATGGTGCGTCCGACGTCCGACGCCGTGGTCAGCACCGGTGCTGCGCCCAGCAGGTCGGCCACGCGCTCGCTCCATTCATTGGCGCCGCCGACGTGGCCGGACAGCACCGGAATGACATACTGGCCTGCGTCGTCGACCACGATCACGCCGGGGTCTTCGTCCTTGCTGCGCAGGTGGGGTGCGATCAGGCGCACCACGGCGCCCAGCGACACGAAGAACACGATCTGGTCGTAGCTTTCAAACAAGGGGCCGATTTCATCACGCAGCGCGCCGTCGTAGGCGCGTACGGCATTCGGCAGGCCGGCAAATTGCGCCGCAAACTTGGCGGAAGTGCAGATGTCGGCGCCGGGCAGGTCGGCGGCCAGGCGTGCAGCTTGCGCTGCGCCATGCTTCGTGATGGCTACCAGGCATAAGCGCGGTGCCGCTGTGTCGACAATTGATAAGCTGCTCATGCAGTCTCCAGGGTTAAGGGTTGAGGTCCGGCCTTCTTGAGGCAGCCCTTGATGCGTTCGCCGCGAACGCGCTGTCCGTGCTTGACGATCAGCAGGGACAGGTAGCTGACCTTGGTGCCGCGCAGCGCCAGGATGTCGGATCCGCTGAAGCGGCGCTCGTCCGGAGCGCCGACACGTTCGATAAAGTGCGCGCCCTCCAGCAAGTCCTTGCGCTCAAGCCAGTCGATCAGTTCATCGAGCAGGGGCTTCACCTTCATCAGCACCAGGGTGTCGAAGTCGGGCAACAGGCGGTCGATGGAGCTGACGCCATATGCCGCCGGCACAATGGCGACCGTATCATCCTGTTCTGCGAACGGCACCGGCACTTCGGCGCAGGCGGCAGTGAAGGCGTTGACGCCGGCGATGACCTGCACCGGTACCTGTTCGTCCAATGCACGCACCGTGCGCGCCAGGTGGCCGAAGGTGGCATAGGTGCTGGCGTCCCCTTCGACGAGGAACAGCACGTCGCGGCCCGCGCGAAGCCAGGGCAGCACGGTTTCGGCGGCTTTCATCCAGGCTCGTGCGAGTTTCTCGCCGTCGTGCGTCATGGGGAACAGCAGCAATTCATGCTTGTCGGGCGGCGCAAGGCCGGCCCGTTGCACGATGTCGAATGCGTAGCTTGGCGTCTTGCCGCTACGGGCCGGATAGACCCAGATCGCATCGCGGCGCTGCAACGCTTCCCAGGCAGATCGAGTGATCAGGCCCGGGTCGCCGGGGCCGAGGGAGATCCCCCACAAGGTACCGCTCATGCCGGTCCTCCTGCTCGGCGTGCGCAAACAATCCACACAGGGTTTTCGGCCGCCATGCGGTGCATGTGCAGGATTGGCTTGCTGCGCGCGGCCTGCAATTGCAGTACGTCCCAGCTCACGCCATCGCCCTCCAGCGCCTGCAAGGCGGCAGTGGCCGTGGCAAGGTTCTCCAGCGTGACGAAATTCATCACGAGCGTGCCGCCCGGGCGCAAGCGTCGCAGCACGCCGGTAATCAGGCCCGCCAGTTCGCCGCCGGAGCCGCCGATGAATACGGCGTCCGGATCGGGCCAGGCATCCAGCATCTCGGGCGCCTTGGCGTGGTACAAGCTGTAGTTCGCAACGCCGAATGCGGCGTGGTTGCGGCCCGCGATGGCGCAGTCTTCCTCGTTCTTTTCGATGGCAAACACATGCCCCTGTGGGCACAAGCGTGCCGCTTCCAGGCCTACCGAGCCGGAACCGGCGCCAATATCCCACACGACGCTGTCGGAACGAAGCTGGAGCCGCGCCAGGCTGACGGCACGTACTTCCTGCTTGGTGATCAAGCCCTTCTCAGGCTGGCGCTGCTCGAATTCCACATCGGCCAGGCCAAAGCGCACGGGGCGAGGCATTGGCGTCACGCGCCACAGCAACACGACGTTCAGGGCCGCGAACTGCATGCCCGCCGCTTCGCGTGGACTAAGTTCGGCCAACACGCGTTCCTCAGGCTGGAGCAGGTTTTGCGCGACCGCCATGTGGAAATCATCGCCCAGGCCTTCCGCCAGCAGCAGCCGGGCAATGCGGTCCGGACTGTTGTCAGGACTGGTCAGCACCAGCAGGCGCGCATGCTGGCGCAGCGTCTGGGCCAGCGCATACAGGCCGTGGCCCGGCGTGCTGCCGCGCGACCATTCGCCGGCGTCCCGCGTGTGGACCGACACGATGCGCGCATCCTGCCAGGAGAGCCCGATGCGCGCGCAAGCCAGCTGCAGCGTCGACAGGTTGGGCAGGATTTCCAGCGCTTGTACGCACAGGTGTTGCGCCAGGTAAGGCGCAATGCCATGGCACAGTGGATCGCCGGTGGCCAGCACCACGCAGCACAGGTTGTCGGCACGCGCGGCGCGCACCCATTCCGGCACCTCTTTCAGGCGCGAAGTCAGGTCGCGGCAGACGGCGCCTGGCTTGAATTCATTCTTCAGCAGCGCAAGGGTGCGGGCGCCGCCGATCACCACGTCGGCATTGCGCAGCCAGGCCAGTGCTGTCGCATTCAGGCTGGCCGCGCCATCATCCAGCACGCCGATCACGCGGCAGGGGTTGGGATCAGTTAAACAGGTATCCATTGATTTATTCGGTAATTGGCTCGGGGTCGATATCGAGGATGTGGTCAATGCCGATGCGCCTTGCGTCGGAAGGGCGTTCTTGCGGGAGCACAGGCGCCGACCAGACGTCGGCCACCTGATTGCCGCTGAAATCGCACACCAGCACCCGCAGCTGGAATGCGCGGCCATAGCGCTCGGGCGCGGTCAGGGTATCGATGGCGGCTTGGGCCAGCGCGTGGTGGAAGACGTCGCCCAGTCCGCGTTCGACCATCAACTCGGCTCCAAAGCGCGCAGTTTCGGCTGCCGCAATGGCGGCGCAGTCCTCGGGCGTGGCGCCGATGCGGCGCGCGATCTCCGCCACCAGGTCGGTATCCACTTCGCTGCGGTTGGCGTGGGTGATGGTTTCGCCTTGCGCGATCTTGGTCAGTTTGCCTACCATGACCGCGAGCACAACGAGCCCGATGCGCTGCGAGGCGGCTTCGTCCAGCGCATAGCGCAGGAAGTCGCCCATTTGGACGAAGCAAGCCGAAGGCAACTCGGGACGTTCGGCGCGCAACGTGGCGATGGCAAAGGTCTCCGTGCGGCCGCCGGTAGTCAGCGCGACTACCTCGTGCCCGGTGGTCGCAGCCACCTGCACGCCCTGCACTACGCTGGCGCGCCAGGCGGCCGTCGAATATGGCCTGACGATGCCGGTGGTACCGAGGATGCTGATGCCGCCCAGGATACCCAGGCGGGCGTTGGTGGTCTTCTTGGCCATCACTTGCCCATCCGGCACGCTGATGGTGACTTCGATGCCGTGTTCCTGCAGCAGGGCGGGTGCTGCTTCGCGCAGGTTGTCGGCGATGTTACGGCGCGGCACCGGGTTGATCGCCGGTCCGCCTACCTCCAGCCCGAGGCCGGGCATGGTTACCGTGCCGACCCCATCGCCGGCCACGTACAGCACGTCGCCGGCGCGGCCGGGCAGCAGGCGCAGGTCGACCGTCAGGTGTGCGCCGTCGGTGCAATCGGGGTCATCGCCTGCGAATTTGACCACCATGGCGTGCGCAGATTGCGCGCTGCAGCCGCCGTCGTGCACGGCAAAGCGCACCCGGCTGCCGTTCGGCAGCAGGCTTTCGATTTCTTCCGGCACCCGGCCTGTTGCCAGGCCAAGCACCGCTGCGCGCGCCGCGGCGGCAGCACAGGCGCCGGTCGTGAAACCGGTGCGTGTGCCGCGTTCGGCCGCTGCTTTTTCCTTCATGCCTGCCCTGCCTTCTGCTTTGCCTCCGCCAGCGCCAGCAGGGCGTGCAGGGCCGCGACCACAAGCGTTGAGCCACCCTTGCGGCCGCGAATGACGATCCACGGCACTTCGGCCACCTCCGCCATCAGGTCCTTGGATTCGGCCGCGGAGACAAAACCAACCGGCATGCCAACCACCAGCGCAGGGCGCACGCCTTCTTCGCGAATCAGGCGCACCAACTCGATCAGCGCGGTCGGCGCATTGCCGATGCCGACGATGGCGCCCTCCAGCAGGCCAAGCCGGTGCGCCTTGCGCATGGCTTGTACGGCGCGCGTTGTGTTTTCGAATTTGGCGGTTTCGATAACGTCGGCATCGCTGATGAACTGGTGCGTCTTCATGCCGAAGTGCGCCAGGCGTGGTTGCGACAGGCCGGAGCAGATCATTTCAACGTCGGCAACGACGGGCGTCGAGCCGGCCAGCATGGCGGCGATGCCGGCCCGCACCGCTGCTGGATGGAAGTCCGTCAGGCCGTTGAAGTCGAAGTCCGCGTTGGCGTGGATCATGCGCCGTACGATTGGCCATTGCGATTCGGTATAGGTATGTGAGCCGACTTCAGCGTCGATGATGGCGAAGCTGTCATGCTCGATTACCTGGCCGGCGCGTGTCAGCTGCTCGGTGACGGTGTTGATGGTGCTCATGCTGGCTGCGCCTCGGTGTGATCGTGTGTGTGCGCATGGGAGTGGCCGTGGCCATGGTCATGCGCAATCTCTCGGTAAGTGCAGCCGTCGCAAGGCAGGCGGCTGTCCGGCACGCCAGCGCGCAAATCTTCCACGCGCTGGTCCATCAGTTCGAAGATCTCGGCCTCGAACCCGAAATGCTCGGTGCAGGCGAAGCGCACTTGCGGGTACTGGCCGCGCAGGTGTTCGACCTGGCGGTGGATGCGCTGCATCAGCGTGCCGGTGTAGAGGTAGTACGGCAGCACCACGACCTGACGCATGCCCAGCATCACCTGGCGCTGCACGACTTTTTCCAGGCGCGGCCAGGTAATGCCGGTGAAAGCCAGGTCCACCAGTTCGTGGTCGCCCTCTTCCAGCAGCCAGCGCGCCATCTTGGCCATCTCGCCGTTGGCGCCGCGGTCGGAAGAGCCGCGTCCCAGCAGCACGACGCCGGTGGTGGTCGGATCGGGCATGTCGAGCGTGCCCATGGCCTTGCGCAGGCGGCGTTTGAGGATGGCCAGTACCGGGTCGCAGGCGGTCAGGTGCGGCGCCAGCAGGAATTCCGTCTGCGGCCGGGCGATGCGCGCGCCTTCGATGGCCTCGGGGATCTGCATCTTGACGTGGCCGGCGGCATTCAGGATCAGCGGCACCACCAGCACGCGGCGCGAACTGGCAGCAACCTCCAGCAGGCTGGCATTCAGCTCTGGTGGAGCGAATTCGATGAAGCACAATTCGATGCGCCAGCCCGGCCGGCGTGCGCGCCACATGTCCACGAATTCACGGATTTCCTGGTTGCCCGACTCTTCGCGGGAGCCGTGGCCGACGACGAGGATGGTATCGCTCGCTGCTGCAATCGCTGGCATCATGATGGATTGGTTCATGCGCTGGCCTTTCTGAAACGGTGGGTAAAGGTTGGGTCGTACAATTTGGAGCGCACCAGGGTTTCCCAGTGCAGGGCGCCCAGGGTGGGGCTGGCGACGATCATGGCCTGGCTGGCTACGCCGGCTTCGCGGCAGCGCTGCTTGATGTCGGCCAGTGTCCCGCGCAGGATCTTCTCCTCGCCGGGCCAACTGGCCTTGTGCACCACCAGCATTGGCGCGTCCTCCGGCCAACCGGCTGCACGCAGGGCCGCTTCAACCTTGTACATCAGGGTGATCGACAGGAAGATGCACAGCGTGGTGCGGTGCGCAGCCAGGCTGGCCAGGTCTTCGCCTTCCGGCATCGGCGTGCGGCCCTCGACGCGGGTAAAGATCACGCTTTGCGTCACCTCGGGCAAAGTCATCGATTCGCCGGCTGCTGCCATCGACGCCATGGCCGACGAAACGCCCGGCACCACGGCCCATTCAATGCCTTCCGCAGCCAGCGGACGCGCCATTTCGATCAGGGCGCCGTACAGGCCGGGATCGCCGGTCTGCAGCCTTACCACGGTAGCGTGGGTGCGCGTTTTCTCGATCAGCCAGGCCGTCATCTCCTCCAGCGTCATGTCTTTCGAATCGCGGACGACGCAGCCAGGCGGCGCGTAGAGCGTTGCGGCGCGGTCGACCAGCGAGCCGGCGAACAGCACGGCGCCAGCTTGTGCCAGCAGCTTTTGTCCCTTTACGGTGATCAGTTCGGGGTCGCCGGGGCCGGCGCCGACGAACCAGACTTTGCCAGCTGTCATATCAGTATTTCTCCTTGGTGTTTGTCGACAGGCTGCGCGCGCAGCGCGGCCAGCAAGGCCTCCACGCTGCGCGGTGCGGCGCCGGCGGGAAGCAGGCCGCGCCGGGCCAGTTCAGCCTGCAATGCCAGCGCTTGCGGCAAGCGCTGGCCTGCGGCGTGCAATGCTTCGCGCTGCGCATATAGTTCCTGCGCAGGAGCGGAAGCAATGCAGAGGCCTGCGGCCATCAAATGGATTTCGTCGGACCAGCGATACGCAAAGTCGACGTCGTGCGTGGACAGGACGATGGTTACGCCGCGTGCGGCCAGGCGGTCGAGCAAGACCTCAAGGTCGGCCTGCATCGGTGCGTCCAGGCCTGCCATTGGCTCGTCGAGCAGCAGCACTTCAGGTTCCATGGCCAGCACTCCGGCAATGCAGACGCGCTTCTTCTGGCCAAAGCTCAGTTGGTGCACTGGGCGGCGGCCGAACGCACCCAGCCCCACCGCATCAAGCGCTGCGGCCACGCGGCTGCGCACCGTGGCCTCGTCCAAACCGAGATTGAGCGGACCGAATGCGACGTCCTCTTCGACCAGGGCCGAGATCAGCTGCCGCTCCGGATTCTGGAATACCAGGCCCACGCGGCTTCGCAACGCTGTCAGGCCGTGGCGGCCGTAGTCATAGGGATGGCCGTGCCAGAGCAATTGGCCAGTCGTCGGACGCAGCAGGCCGTTCAGGTGCAGTAGCAGCGTGGTCTTGCCTGCACCATTGGCGCCGAGCAGCGCGTGGCGTCGGCCCTGCGCCAGCGAGAGCGTGCAGTTGTGCAGGCCCGAGCTGCCGTCGGCAAATGCGTGCTCCACCGTATCCAGTTCGATCAGCGGCGTCATAGGCGGTCCCGCAACGAAAATGCCAGCAGCAAGCTGCTCGCCAGCAGGGATAGCCCAATCTGGCGCCGCGCGTTGGGGTACAAAACGGGCAGGAAGCGCAGCCCGCCCTGGCTGGAACGCGCATCGGCCGCCATCTGCAAGGCTGAAGCACGCTGCCACACCTGTATCGCCATCTGCCCCGCCAGAAGGCCCATTGAGCGCCAGCGCGCGCGCAAGCCGCGATGACCGAGCCGCGCGGATTGCGCTGTGCTGCCTTCATCCCATGCCTGGCGCAGGACGAACAACATGCGGTAGCACAGCGCCATCAGGTCCAGCAGCAGCTCGGGTACGCGCAGCCGGCGCATCAACGCCAGCAGGTCGGGCATGGGTGTGGTCAGCACGAGGCCGAGTACCGCTGCCAGCGTGGCGAACGAGCGTAGAGCGATGTGTGTGACATTGGGAAGCATCTCGGGCGACCACTGCCAGCCGCCAGGGCTGGCAGGCGTGACCAGCATCGTCAGGCAGGACAGCAGCAGGAAGCCAAGCGGTGCGACGGCCAACGACAGATAGGTCAGCACCGGCACGCGCGCGCCGGCCAGCGTTGCGAACATGGATAGTAGCGTGAGCCCTGCCAGCGTATCCGCGCTGCTGGCAAGCCAGGCAGCGGCGATCCCGCTCAGGGCAAATAAGGCCTTCGCGCCTGGCGCCACGGCATGCCAACGGCACTTGTAGGCGGCAGCATCAATCCGCATTGGCATCCCGTTCGGGCGCATGCTTGCGTTCGCGCTCGCGTGCCACCGACATGCCGAGCCAGAAGCCGAGCACGCCGGCGCCAAGCGCCGCCTGCAGCGCGAACAGCAGCGACGCGATTTCTCCGCTGGGCGGCTCGAACAGCGGGGCAAACCACGGCTTGTAGTTTGGCGCGATCGTGCCGATCGCCTGCTGCGCGTGCGCGTCTGCGCCACTGAATGCCGCAGGCGCCGCGCTCCCCGGCTCCGCCGGCGGCGCAACAGCAAACCACAGCGGCAAAACGGTCAACAGGATGATGGCTGCCCAGGTTAAACCGGTGCGCGCCTTCATGCTGCTTTCCCTTTCGCCAGCGCCATCACTGGCAGCAAGCGCAGCTCGTGCGCATTGAAACGCGCCATCGCATTCACCACCAGAACGGTCAGCAAGCCTTCGCTGATAGCGATCGGCAGTTGCGTCAGCGCGAAAATGCCGGCGAACTTGGAGAATGAAGCACCGAGGCCGCCGACCGGGTCGGGAAATGCCCAGGCCAGCTGTGCGGAGGTGGTCAGGTAAGTCGCCAGGTCGCCGAGGCAAGCCGCCATGAACACCGCCGCGGAGCGCGACAGGCCCAGTGCGGCCAGCGCACGAAACACGCCATACGAAACAAACGGGCCGACGACCGCCATGGAAAACACATTTGCGCCGAGCGTCGTCACGCCGCCGTGCGCCAGCAGCAAGGCCTGGAACAGCAGCACGACAAAGCCCACCGGCACCATCGCGGCGGGACCAAACAGCAGGGCGCCCAGCCCGATGCCGGTCGGATGCGAGCAGCTGCCGGTTACGGACGGCAGCTTCAGCGCAGACAGGAGGAAAGCAAAGGCCGACGCAACGCCAAGCAGCATGCGCCGCTCGGGGTGCGCCTGCAAGCCGCGCGCCATGCTGCGCAAGCCCCAGGCCAGGAAAGGAATGGATACGGCTGCCCAGCCCAGCGCGTGCGCGGGCGGCAGGAAACCTTCCATGATGTGCATTCGAAACCTCCCGTCGAATGGTCAATGGGAGCACCACCAGGGGAGAATCGGGAGACGGTCGACAGGGGGCAGGCGGACAAGACGCAGGAAGCCGGTCGACAGCGGCTTCCCTTCACCCCGGAGAATAGTGCTGGCAGTATCGGGCCGGTATTCTGGCTCGCCTTCATCCTCCTCCGGGCCTTCCCGCGCGCTGCGCAGTGGCGTGTTTCCGGATTCGTCAGGCTTACAGCAGCGGGGGCTGCACCGGAATGGCTGCACATGGCAGCGTCACCGGTTTCCCGTTTAACGCGCATCCAGGACAGGACGCGCGCACCCAATTGCCGAATAGTACATTAAAGAACTCTCGCGTGGCAAACGCCTGCCACCTCGGTCAGGAAGGCGGCCATTGCCTGTACGCGCAGGCTCGCTTTCAGGTCGCGGTGACAGACCAGCCACAGGTCGCGCGACACTGGTGCGGCCTGTCGCTGCGTGCGCAGGAGCGCCGGTTCGGCATCGCCGATGAAACACGGGAGCATGGCGGCGCCCACGCCGGCGCGGGCCGCGGCGATCTGCGTGGGCAGGCTATTGCACGCCAGGACCGGTGGTACGCCGTCGAACGAGGCGCGCAGCGAAGCCGCCATCGGCAGGCCGTCCCAGGCGCCGTCCCAGCTTATGTAGTCTTCGCTGTCGCGCGGAATACCGGCTGCGCGGTAAAGGGCGAAATCGACCTTGCCGATACGCTTTGCGATGTAGTCGCCGGCGCCATCGTCCGGAGCCGCCATGCGCAGCGCCAGGTCGGCCTCGCGCCGCGACAGGTTGACTGCGCCCATGGCGATGTCGAGCTCCACCCTCAGCGCCGGATGCTGCGTACGCAATGCCGCCAGACTGGGCGCCACCAGGTATTGCGCCAGCATTTCAGTGGTCGCCAGCCGCACCACCCCGGACACTTCCTGCTGCGCCGGCCGGTGCGCAGCATGCGCCGCGACAGCCATGGCCTGCTCCACCTGCCCGGCCTGCGCCAGGAATTCATTGCCCTCATCGGTCAGCGCATAACCGCTTTGCTGGCGCAAGAACAGCTTTCGGCCGGTGCGGCGCTCCAGCGCATCAATGTGGCGCGAAACCGTCGATGCACTGGTGCCGAGTATCGCAGCAGCGCCGCTCAGGCCGCCGCTACGTGCGACTGCGAGGAAGAATTTCAGCTCATTCCAGTCAAAGGAAAGATTTTTCATTATCGGAAAATCGTTTTCTGAAATCGTCAAACTACGTCCAAATCTGGAAACCTATACTAACTCCAATCTCAACTTCCGGAGCCAAGCCATGACCGTCCTGTATGGAGAATCCGCCGGCATCGCCGTAATCGCATTGAATCGCCCCGAGGCGCTGAATGCCCTTGATCTGCCGACCTTGCAGCGCCTGGAGGAACTGCTGGACATGGCAGCCGCCAGCACCGCAGCCGGCGCCGTGATCCTGACGGGCACCGGTTCCAGAGCCTTCTGCGCCGGCGCCGACATCAAATACCTGAGCCAGGCCACCCCGCTGGAAGTGCGCGAATTTGCCCGACTTGCGGTCCGCATCACCCACCGCATCGAGAACCTGGGCAAGGTCGTGGTGGCAGCCCTGAACGGGCATGCCTTGGGCGGCGGGCTGGAGTTGGCCGAAGCATGCATGATCCGCATCGCAGCCAGGCACGCAAAGCTTGGTCATCCCGAGGTGCGCATCGGCGCCGTTGCCGGCTTTGGCGGCACCACGCGCCTGGCGCGGCTGGTGGGGAAAGGCTGCGCGGCAGAAATGCTGCTGCGGGGCCGCGCCATCGATGCGGAAGAAGCGCTGCGGGTCGGCCTTGTGCAGCAAGTGACCGGTGCCGACGAATTGATGGATGCTGCGCGCTCCCTGCTATATGACATCCTCGGCCAGTCGCCGGATGCGGTGCGCCTGACGTGGGAGGCACTGCACCGCGGCCTGAACATGACGCTGGAAGAGTCGGCAAGCCTGGGCGCCGATTATTTCGGCCTCGCAGCCTCGACAGAGAACTTCCACATCGGCACCAATGCTTTCATTAAAAAAGTCACGCCCGACTTCATTCGCCAAAGGGTTAAAGAAAACCGACAAACGTGCGCACAATAGGTTTTGCTCATCCATTTCTAGCTATACTGCACCCTCAAGGAAATTTCCGAGGGGCAACAATGGACGACACAATCGAGAATCATGAGGGCGCGCTGAAGCTCTCCGCGACCCTGGCCGCGGCAACCCTGCTGACTGCCTGTGGCGGCGGCGGCAGTGAAAGCACGGGCAGCGAAGGCGGCACCACCTCGCCGGTACCACCGACCCAGGTCGAATCGATTGCAGGCGCCCAGGCCGCACGTTTCCTCGCCCAGGCTTCGATGGGCGCAACGCATGAACAGATGTCCCGGGTCCAGGCGCTCGGCTACAGCAAGTGGCTGGACGAGCAAATGGCCATGCCAGCTTCGCAATCGCGCTGGGATTGGCTGATGGCGAAAGGCTTCAACGCCATTGAGAACAAGAACACCCAGGCCGGCATCGATGCGGCACTGTGGGTCAAGCTGATCGCGTCCCCGGATACCCTGCGCCAGCGCGTGACACTGGCACTGTCCGAAATCGTCGTGGCTTCGCTGGACGGCTTCACCGGCGCCTGGCGCGCCTTCACCGGCGCCGCCTACATGGACATTCTGGAGGCCAACGCCTTCGGCAACTACCGCACCTTGCTGCAGCAGGTCACGCTGTCGACCTCCATGGGCGAATACCTGACCTATCGCGGCAACGCCAAGGCCAACCCGAAAACCGGCTCCATGCCGGACGAGAACTACGCCCGCGAGATCCTGCAGCTGTTCACCATCGGCCTGCTGAAGCTGAACCAGGACGGTACGGCGAGCGAACAGGAAACCTATACGCAAGCAGATATTTCCGGCCTGGCCCGCGTGTTCACTGGCTGGGACTCGGACCTGGCGGGCGGCACCAACGACACGCCGGACTACCGCAAGCGCCCGATGGTCCAGGTTGGAACCAAATACGAGCCGGGCGAGAAGACCTTCCTCGGCACCACGATCGCCAGCGGCGT
>Ga0307408_100000804_pt1 | contig 25110 bp, 23 predicted proteins | sample 322Cmetagenome_FD_202116 | JGI IMG/M metagenome (GOLD analysis project Ga0307408, IMG submission 202116) | Maize rhizosphere microbial communities from greenhouse at UC Davis, California, United States - 322HYB-C-3 | ecosystem: Host-associated > Plants > Roots > Rhizosphere > Soil | place...
GCGCTGACCAGGATGGCCATGCCCATCTGCTGAAAGGCCTCGACCCTAATAAAGACCAAAGTTACTTTTTACATGCCGTGGGCGAAGCTGAATTCGCCAAGTCCCTATTTCCTGTCGGCGAGCTGGAAAAGCCGGAAGTACGCCGGATTGCGGAAGAACACGGTCTGGTCACCCACAACAAAAAAGACAGCACCGGGATTTGTTTTATCGGCGAGCGCCGTTTTAAAGACTTTTTACAACAATACCTGCCCGCACAACCCGGAGAAATTCAAACTCCCGAGGGTAAAGTGATCGGCGAGCATATGGGCTTGATGTATCACACCATTGGCCAGCGCCAGGGGCTTGGTATTGGCGGTGTAAAAGGTGCGAATGAAGAGCCCTGGTTTGTTGCACAAAAAGATTTAACACGCAATGTGCTGATAGTGGTGCAAGGTACAGATCATCCCCTGTTGTATACCAATCATTTAATTGCCCAACAAGCCCATTGGATTAACGGCACCCCGCCCTCATCTACCTTTACCTGTACCGCCAAAACGCGCTATCGCCAACCCGATCAGGAGTGCGTTGTAACCCTCATGGAAGATGGCACGCTCGACGTGAGTTTCACCCAAGCGCAGCGTGCGGTGACTCCCGGACAATCGGTCGTTTTTTACAGTAATGATGTGTGCCTTGGCGGTGCAGTGATCGAATCTACCGACAATCGCTAACCCGTTAAACAAGTCCCTTTTTAAGTAGCTGAGAGAATTTCGCGTGAGCAAAAACTGGCAAGACATTACCCTCGCCCTTGCAGGCGTATTTCAGGCAACTGCATTAGTGGAACAGGTTGCAAAAACAGGCCATGTCCCGCCCGATGCCTATAAGTGCAGCATTGAAAGCATGCTCGACCTCAACCCCGAGAGCACACTCGCCGTTTACGGCGGAAACCTGGAAAACCTGCGTACCGGGCTCGAAGTCATGCGAGAACTACTGCGCCCCGGCTCGCAAAAATACCGGGAAACATTACGCTATGGTTTAGGTGTGTTGCACCTACAGAAAAAACTCGCTGGTCGACGCGATATGCTCGGCGTTATTGGCAGCCGCTTGGAACAAGTCGCACAACAAGCCCAACATTTTTCATCTACCCATGAGAACGTTATCGCCAACTTGGGCACGCTCTATACCGAAACACTAAGCACCTTCCGTTTTCGCATTCAGGTCAATGGCGACTACAATTATCTGCAGCAACAACGCATCGCCAACCAAATCCGCGCCCTGCTGCTCGCCTCAGTGCGCTCCGCCATCTTGTGGCGACAAGTGGGCGGCAATCGTTTACAACTGCTGTTTTATCGCAAGCATATTGCGCAACAAGTAGATGATTTTTTACGCCGGATGTAATCAATCCATCGCTCATCCCCACACAGAATTCGCATTGTATTTTTATCTTTTAAATCTTTAAACGAGAAGCACCATGGACAATTCATTTAACACGCTCACCGCACTTAACGCGGTATCTCCGGTCGATGGCCGTTACGGCAGTAAAACGATTGCACTGCGCAGCATTTTCAGCGAATTCGGTTTGATCCGCTTCCGCGTAGAGGTGGAAGTGCGCTGGCTGCAACAACTTAGCCGCCTTGCGGGAGTACCCGAAGTACCAGCGTTTAGCGCAGCGACAAATTCGATTCTCGATAAGATCGTTGCCGATTTTAACGAAGCCGATGCGCAAGCAGTAAAGGATATCGAACGCACCACTAATCATGACGTTAAAGCAGTTGAATACTTTCTCAAAAATAAATTCGCTGGCAATGCCGAACTCGAAGCAGTTTTGGAATTCGTGCATTTCGCCTGCACCTCGGAAGATATCAACAACCTCTCGCATGCATTGATGCTGCGCGAAGGCCGCAAAGTATTCCTGAAAGATGCAGAAGCGATTATCGACGGAATCGCCCAACTCGCACACGATTACGCGGCAGATTCCATGCTCTCCCGCACTCACGGCCAAACCGCATCTCCCACAACTGTGGGTAAAGAAATGGCCAACGTGGCTGCACGTTTACGTCGCCAGTTAAAAACCATTAAAGAAGTGGAATTGCTCGGCAAAATTAACGGCGCCGTTGGTAACTACAATGCACACTTATCTGCGTATCCGGATGTAGATTGGCAAACCAATGCTAAAGAATTTGTTGAAAGTTTAGGCCTGAGCTGGAACCCCTACACCACCCAAATCGAACCGCACGATTACATCGCCGAATTGTTTGATGCGATTGCACGCTTCAACACGATCGTGATCGATTTTGACCGCGACATTTGGGGTTATATATCACTCGGTTATTTCAAACAAAAAACCATTGCGGGTGAAGTGGGATCATCCACTATGCCGCACAAAGTCAACCCGATTGATTTTGAAAACTCGGAAGGTAACCTGGGCATCGCCAACGCCATTTTTACCCACCTCGCACAAAAATTACCGATTTCTCGCTGGCAGCGAGACCTGACCGACTCAACCGTATTGCGCAATATGGGTGTTGGTTTTGGTTACGGCATGATTGCTTATGCATCCACCTTAAAAGGGATGAGCAAACTGGAAATCAACCGCGCACGCCTCGCAGAAGATTTGAATAATTCCTGGGAAGTATTGGCCGAGCCAATCCAAACTATTATGCGCCGCTACAACGTCGCTGAACCCTATGAGAAATTAAAAGCGCTGACGCGCGGCCAGACGATCAACCGTGAAGTGCTCGCCGCTTTTGTAGAAACGCTGGATATTCCTGAACACGCCAAGCAGGCAATGCGCGATTTAACGCCCGCCAATTACATTGGCAATGCGGTGGATCAAGCCAAGGCGATCTAAACCGTGAAAAAATAAAGGGCTCTTAAAGAGCCCTTTCTTATTTTGATTCCCATTTTATTTTCAGGTAATAAAAATGACCATTCCCCTCACCCATCTTGGCGATATGCCAATCGAAGAATTTCTGCGCGATTACTGGCAAAAAAAACCACTGCTGATCCGCAATGCATTTCCCGGCTTTGAATCGCCCATCTCGCCTGATGAATTAGCAGGTTTGGCGCTGGAAGAAGAAGTGGAATCGCGCATCGTATTGGAAAAAGGTGAAACGCCCTGGGAATTGCGCAACGGACCTTTTGACGAAAAAACCTTTGAGACATTGCCAGAAAGCCATTGGACATTATTGGTTCAAGCAGCCGACCAATATGTACCGGAAGTAAACCAGATGCTCGATGCATTTCGTTTTATTCCCAACTGGCGACTGGATGACATCATGATCAGCTATGCACCGGATCAAGGCGGTGTCGGCCCACACTTTGATTATTACGACGTATTTTTATTGCAAGGCTTGGGCAAACGCCATTGGAAAATTGGCCAGATGTGCGATAACAATTCACCGCGTGTAGAAGGCACCCGCTTAAAAATCCTGAGCGAGTTCCACACTACCAATGAATGGGTTGTAGAACCCGGTGATATACTTTATATCCCGCCGGGTATTGCCCACTGGGGTAATGCACAAGGCGATGACTGCATGACCTACTCAATCGGTTTCCGCGCACCCAGCCATGCCGATATTATTTCGGAAGTCGGCCAGGAAATTGCGCTGTCAATTGCGGATGATTTGCGTTTTAGCGACCCGGATTTGAAATTGCAGAATAATCCTGGCGAGATTGGTGCTGAAGCTATCGCGCAAGTACAGAAAATTTTGCAGCAGCATTTAACCGCAGAAAATATCGCCCATTGGTTCGGTAAATTTATGACCGAACGTAAGTATCTGGATCACACAGACGAAGAGCCGATGGATATCGATGCCGATGAATGGCAATCAGCACTTGCCGATGGCGAATTACTTTGGCGCCATCCTTCTGCTCGCCTCGCATTCCACAGCGATGCAAAAGGCACTTTGCTATTTGCCGATGGCGAAGCGATTTGCTGTTCACGCGAGCTAGCTGAATTAGTGTGCAAAGAAGTGGAGATTAGTTGGCGCGAACTCAAAGAGTTAGTACAAGATCCACAAAACCGTGCGGCAATTACCCAGTTGGTAAATCAGGAAACATTGTTAGTTGATGAGTAAATTAACGCTCTTAATTTTTAAGATCGCATCTGCAACCAATTGATCAAGAAGGATACGATATTTCTTCCGAGACCTTGTCTGGCATGGATGCCACACTCGAGCCTACAAGGACGTATTTACGGCGAGTCTCGTAAGGAATAGCGGAGTCCTGACCTGCGAGTAACGCCATGCCCCATAAAGTTATTCTCACGAACTGGCAATCCCGTCAAGCTGATTTAACAAAAATCCGCACAGCAGTATTTATGCAGGAACAGCAAGTTTCTGCAGCAGATGAGTGGGATGGATTGGATGAGCAAGCGATTCACTTTTTAGCCTTATCAGCAACTGGCGAAGCTATAGGTTGCGCCCGATTATTGCCCGAAACATCGGGCGAACAGAATCTTTATCATATCGGCCGTGTTGCCATTCTCAAATCCTATCGCAACCAAGGAATCGGCCATCAATTGATGCAATTTGTAATCGCTCATTGCAAAAAAACGGCACCCGGCAATACGATTTATTTACACGCGCAGACTGAACGTCGGCACTTCTATGAAATACTCGGGTTTATAGCAGAAGGGGCTGAATTTATGGATGCGGGAATACCCCATATCAGTATGCATTTGGCATATTAAAGGAGCAACAAGATGGCTGAGCAATCATCTGCAAGTGAAACGCTATGGCTGTTGGATGGAATTACTGATTTCCGCACCTACAGCGAACAATTGATCACCCAAAGTCGCCGTTCAATTGCCATTCTCACACGCGACCTGGATGCGCTTGTCTACGCCACACCTGAATGCGTACAACACGTGTCAGACTTTGTGCGCTCCAGCCGCAACGCACAAGTGCAAATACTGATTAAAGACACCAAACCTGCGATTGAAAGCGGACACTTGCTTGTGCGGCTCGCACAGCGACTTTCATCCAAAATCCTCGTGCGTAAAATGACCGTTGAACCCAACAATAAAGAGATGGGTTTTATGCTAGGTGATACGGACAAGCTACTCTATAAAAATGATGATGCACTGCATCGCGGTTTTTTTAATAGCAGTGCCGCCAGTGAGATAAAGTCCTTGCGCGAAGAGTTTAATTACCTTTGGCAATACGGCGAGCTTGAGCCTGAATTCCAGGTACTGCATATATAAGCTGCACACCTGCCCCGTAATACCCACAAAAACTGTTGCCAAACTTCACAACGCGTAAAAAAAGCAGTTTTTGCCGGAAAAGCAGCATATTTTTTGTTGCCGATTACTTTTTTATCCTATATATATAGCGTCAATCCGCATGTAGGGTCGCTTAAGCCTACAAATGCAGGGCTTTTTGTTAAAAAAGTTGTTGTACGAGTATTGTCAGGATCAACCAGACTCTGCAATTCACGTTGTTGCTATACGTAGTGACTATAGTTAGTTACTACGTTATTACTACACGAGCATCTTTGTTCAAAAGATAAGCATACCCACTCATCAATAAATAGAAGGAAACCAATATGGCCGCCAAAAAACCTGCTGCCCCTAAAGCTGCTCCAGCTAAAAAAGCACCTGCTGCTAAAGCTGCTGCCCCTAAAGCCGCACCAAAAGCTGCCGCGAAAAAAGCACCTGCACCAAAAGCCGCTGCTAAAAAAGCACCTGCTGTTAAAGCTGCTCCAGCGGTTGTTAAGCCAATTGCTGAACGCCAAAACAAAACCCAAATGTTGCAACAAATTGCTGACTCAACCGAGTTGAGCAAAAAACAAGTTCAAGCCGTATTGGACGAGTTGACCAACATTATTGAAGGCCACATCAAGAAGAAAGGCGTAGGCGAATTCGTATTTCCTGGCCTGCTGAAAATAACCACTGTGAAAAAACCTGCTACCAAAGCACGTAAAGGTATCAACCCGTTTACTGGCGAAGAAGTCATGTTCAAAGCCAAACCAGCAAGCACATCTGTAAAAGTACGCCCGCTGAAAAAACTGAAAGAAATGGCTGTTTAATACTCGCTGCTTCTTGTAAAAAACCCGCAGGTTCACTTGCGGGTTTTTTCTTTTTTAGTACAGCAATTCCGCGTTAAAGAACCCTAAACCCCTCACCTACCAATGCATTTTGCAGGCGCTTGATACGCTCGGCAAATGCTTCATCAGAGTATTCCTTCGCAGGCAATTTCCCCCAAATCGGCTGCGGCCATGCGGGGTCATCGGTAAAACGGGCGATATGATGGATATGGAGCTGGCGCACCACGTTGCCAAGTGCCGCCACATTCATTTTGTCGGCGTCAAACACGCTGGTCATGACTTCTGACAAACGACAGGATTCGCGAATCAACTGCAATTGTTCGTCTTCTGCCAGATGATGTATCTCAAACACCTCTTCGCGCTTGGGTACCAAAATGCACCAAGGGTAATTGGCATCCCGGCTTAACAGCAGCAGCGATAAATCGAATTCACCGATAACAATAGAATCCTGGGCGAGACGGGGATGAAGTTCAAACATGATTACCTTCCTTTAATTTAACAACTCTATTTATCAAGATGGGCGCCGAAGAACGCGAGGCGCTATACCAATATCGCCAACCGCCGTAGAATATGCGGCTTTGAAACCCATTATAGCCACCAAGAAGTCATAACTATGCGTTCCAGCCGATTTTTAATTGCCACCCTTAAAGAAACACCTTCCGATGCGGAAGTTATCAGCCATCAATTGATGCTGCGTGCGGGCATGATCCGCAAAATGGCATCAGGCCTCTACAACTGGTTGCCGATGGGTTTGCGCGTACTGCGCAAGGTCGAAAAAATCGTGCGCGAAGAGATGAATAAGTCCGGCGCAATGGAAGTATTGATGCCAGTGGTACAACCAGCAGAATTGTGGGAAGAGTCCGGTCGCTGGCAGCAATATGGCCCGGAATTGTTGCGCATGAACGATCGCCATGATCGCCCATTCTGCCTTGGCCCAACCCACGAGGAAGTGATCACCGATTTAATCCGCAACGAGATCAGAAGCTACAAGCAATTGCCAGCGAACTTTTACCAAATCCAAACCAAATTCCGCGACGAAATCCGCCCGCGTTTTGGTGTTATGCGCTCGCGCGAATTTATCATGAAGGACGCCTACTCCTTCCACACCAGCGCTGAATCCCTTCAAGAAACTTACGATGTGATGCATGCGACCTACTGCAATATCTTCACCCGTTTGGGTTTGCAATTCCGTCCGGTATTGGCTGACACAGGCTCGATCGGCGGGGCATTCTCACACGAATTCCATGTGCTGGCCGAGAGTGGTGAAGATGATATCGCCTTTAGTAACGCCAGCGACTATGCAGCGAATATTGAAAAGGCAGAAGCCTTGCCTCCATCAACACCGCGCGCTGCTGCACAACATGTGATGCAGGAAGTCGCGACACCAGGTAAACACAGCATTGATGAAGTCTGCGAGTTCCTGAAAGTCAGCCCGCAGCAAACGGTAAAAACCCTGATCGTATTGGGCGAAGTATGTGAAGACAAAACCCAGCCACTAGTGGCGTTGGTATTGCGTGGCGATCACGAACTCAACGAAATTAAAGCCGAGAAATTAACCGGTATCGCAGCACCCCTGACCTTCGCGCCCGAAGCGCGCATCAAAGCCGAATTAGGTGTTGGCCTCGGCTCAATTGGTCCGGTCGGCCTGAAGATTGCGGTAATTGTTGACCATTCAGCAGCACATCTTGCTGATTTTGTCTGCGGCGCCAATAAAGATGGTTTCCACCTTACCGGCGTGAACTGGGAGCGCGATGTAGCCGCACCGCTGGTTGCCGATATCCGCAATGTAGTCACCGGTGACCCAAGCCCATGTGGCAAGGGCACACTGGAAATTAAACGCGGTATTGAAGTAGGCCATATTTTCCAACTCGGCACCAAGTATTCCGAAGCCATGAAAGCCAAGGTGTTGGATGTCAACGGCAAAGAGCAAACTATGATTATGGGTTGCTACGGTATCGGCGTGACCCGCGTTGTGGCCTCGGCTATTGAACAGAATTTTGATGAAAACGGCATCATCTGGGCGGATTCCATCGCGCCTTTCCATATCGCCATAGTGCCGATCAATATGCAGAAATCCCCCGCCGTTGCCGCCAAATGTGAAGAGTTTTACGCGCAGCTGCAAGAGGCAGGCTTCGATGTGTTGTTGATGGATGAAGACAAGGCGCGCCTGGGCACCATGCTGGCCGATACCGATCTGATGGGTATTCCTCATCGCATCGTGGTGGGCGATCGCGGTTTGGAGGCAGGCAGTATCGAATACAAGGGTCGCCGCGATGCGGAGAAACAGGAAATTCCGGTAAACGATATTGTGAGCTTCCTGAAAGCTACTGTGAAAGTGTAATTCCACTCCATCTGCGACCCCCGAATAATCGAGGGTCGCATAGTCACCTCGATCACTCGAATAACGTCCGCAATACCTTCGATTAACGCACACTTCTTTTCTACTATAAAAACTCGTACTTATTTTTTCTTCGCCACACACATCAATAACTACCTGCTTAAATCGACGAGCCAAAATCCGTTTGATTTAATCACGATAAATGTTGTGCAAAGTCCGCTTGTAATGTGCACTCGCGCATAAAAAATCCACTTTTTGTACCACTTCATAAAGTGGCAGTCGTCCGAATAAAAACGAACCTCGCAGGAAGAATTCCCACTTTAATTATTAACTGGCACCTTTATAAAGCTGTGATACAGGTTGCAACTGCCTTTGAAGCATGAATGTTAACGTGGCTTCGCTGTAACGCATGGTTGTATTGTTTTTTCTGCTGACATCACAATAAAAATATTCCATGCCTCCATAAAAATTCGACTTATCCAATCAATGGGCGATTGGGATATCGAATTTATTTCGCATTGATAGACTCATCACACAATAATTGAGAGGAAATGCAATGAACTTTCATCGCGTAAAAAATACCGCCAAGCATTTGTTGTTTGCCGGCATCACTAGCTGCGCACTTGCTAGCACCGCACAAGCGGCCACCGTTGATTTACTGGTCCTCTACGATAATTTCACAAAAAATTATTTTGGTGGAGATCCACAAACTGCAATGAACAGTTGGGTCAATCAAATGAATGCGGCTTATGCCGACAGCCAGATCGACGTGCAGCTGCGTTTGGTTGGCGTACGCGAAATGGAACAAGCGGGCGCAGACATGGGGGCGGTATTGGGCAACCTCCGCCTTAACAGTGCTGCCATCGCCCTGCGCGATCAATTGGGTGCAGACTTTGTATCCCAACTTCACCAGAAAGGCGCTTGCGGCGTTGGCTACGTGGCTGTCGATAAAAACTGGACGTGGAACGTTACCGCTCCCGGTTGCGGCCCTATAGTGATGGCCCATGAATTGGGGCACAACATGGGCTTGAATCACTCGCGCAAACAAGGCGACCAATCCGGCGCACGTTTCCGTTATGGTGTTGGTTACGGGGTGGATAATGTATTCGTCGATATCATGGCATACGAAGGCGTATTTAATACCACGCGTGTCAATCGTTTCTCCAACCCCAATCTCACCTGCCGCGGATTGCCCTGTGGCATAGCCGTGGGACAAGCCAATGAAGCTTATGGCGCCCTTGCTATTCACAACGTCCGCAATGAAATTGCAGGCTTCCGCCCCACAGCTGGCGCATCGGGTCCAGTGCAAGTTGCACAGCATTGCGATTACGGTGGCTATAACGTTGGCTTACCCGTTGGTAGCTACACCCTCGGCCAATTGCAGGCGCGTGGCATTGTTAACGATGATATTTCATCGCTCCGTGTTCAAGCCGGTCACAGTATTACGCTCTATCAAAATGACAATTTCAGCGGCAACTCCATCACTAAAACCGGTGACGACAACTGCCTGGTCAATGAAGGATTTAATGATACCGCCAGTTCGATTGTCGTGGCGGCGACCGGCGGCGTTAACATTCTGATCCAGGCTGAAAATTATTTTGCTAACAACGGCGTGCAAACTGAAACTACTACCGATACCGGCGGCGGCCAAAATGTGGGTTGGATTGAAGCAAATGATTGGATGGCCTACAGCAATATCACCATTCCAACTACCGGCACCTACACGATTGAATACCGTGTTGCGAGCCCGAGTGGCGGCAGACTTTCAGCCGATTTAAATGGTGGAGGAATTCTGTTGGGTGAAGTAGCCATACCGGCAACCGGCGGTTGGCAAAATTGGACCACCGTTACACAAACCGTCAATATGAATGCAGGCACTTATAATTTTGGCGTGTTTGCCAAAACCGGTGGTTGGAATATTAACTGGATTCGTATAAAACGCTAAATTAACCCAAGTTTGGGCATGCGGAATTGCCATTCATTTATGATGTCAATTCCGCGCTGCTTTTAAATTCACTACTACAATAACGAGTGAAATAGTTATGCAAACCCAACAATATTTTTGGCTAAAAACAGTAATTGCTGGCGGACTTGTAATGGGCGCTGCGTATTTTTTTACCCAACCGTCAAAAGAGGTACCAACAAATACTATCGATTCAGCAGCAGCTACCAAGAATTCATCCCCCACTGTCACCCATGGTATTAATCAGTTAAGTAATCAACCCAACGCACAGAATTCCTCAAGTACATCGTCGATCGATGAACAAACACTTACACCTGAATTGCAAGAGCGCTTGGCGGCCATGCAACAACGCAGGCCTAATCAGCAATTTTCCAATAGTGAAGTTGCCGCAGCAGTCAATCGCACTAGCAGCTGGACGCCAACGGAAGACATTCCGCGCGAACTGCCATTGCAACCTGAAGAATTTACCGACGGCCGTCAGTTTATCGAATTGGATAGTTTAAAAATTGAAACGCTCATGCCCGGCGATCAGGTCAATGTCCGTGTCGCTGAAAATGCCAAAGATTATAAAGTGACTATCGATAAAGTTGAAAAACACGACTACAACAGCATTAGCTGGTACGGCCATATTCAAGGTGATGATGGACAACAATACAGTGTGAGCTTTACGCGTGGAGAGCAGCTAACAGTGGGGGGATTAGATACACCGGATGGTCACTACGTTATCCAAGCACACGGCGATAAGGGTTGGGTGGCATCGAGCCAATTATTATTTAAAGCGGACACGTCAGTGAGCGACGCTATACACCCGGCCGATGTTGATCCCAATTACGCCACCAACCAAGGCACACCGCACAACCATTAATTATTAAGAAAAAGTATCGGCTCTTCCATGCAGAGCCGGTACATATTATCGGGACGAAACCTTCAGAAACTCAGCCGGTGATAACGCGCGCCTGGTGATTCGCACTTGCGTAATATCACCTTTAAACCAATGGACTTGATTCATGCGCGCGCCAATCGACGTTTTCGCATTGCTCGCAATCGGCAAATAGTCCACCTGCCCCACTAACTCCTGCTGTCCGTTTACGTAGGAAACAAAAGCGCGATTTTTAAATGTAATCGCTGCGTGTGCCCACTCACCAATGGGATGAACCTTGGCTGGATCAATCAAAGTAAATTGTGATTTTTCCGATTTGATATACGCATCCAAATACCACTGCTTTTTATCATTCAACCGCAATTCGATTGTGACGCGACGATTCGGGTTGTCGGGTGATTCAATATGAAAAAAACGCGGTTCCAGATTATTGGGATATGCATCCGCCGGATTGAAAATAATCTCGATGGTGAATTCGTTCGCATCACCCAAGGGATTTGCATCCACCAATAAACGGTCGCCATCACCATCAAAACGCACAGCAGAGCCCTGAGCGGTATTCACCACTTGAGGGTTTCCCAGGACCTCGGCCGGGGCACCGCCGATCCGGCTTAGCGAATTGATATTCCATACCGAAGCATCAAACGATACTCCCGCCGGCGAGGCACAAGCAACCAATAGCAGTGCGGCGGGAAGCAATAATAATTTCACAGTCGCTTGCATATTATTCATCATCGGTTCCAGTGTAGCGGGCTTGGTCTTGCAACAACTCGCGCTCTACATCACCAGGAGAACCCGTATTGCGCGCGAGTAAACTGTAAGCCACAGGAACTAAAAAGAGTGTAAGAAAAGTTGCAACCAATACGCCAGAGATTACTACCACACCAATGACAAAACGTGTTTCTGAACCAGCACCAGAGGAAATCACCAGTGGAATCGCACCTGCTACTGCGGTGAGGCTGGTCATTAAAATCGGACGTAAGCGCGCAGAAGCTGCCTCTAATAATGCTTCGGTAAATTCCACACCGCGATCGCGCAATTGGTTGGCGAATTCTACAATCAAAATGCCATTTTTTGCGGCCAGTCCAATTAACATCAACAAACCAATTTGCGAGTAGAGATTAAAACTACTGCCCGTTAAATAAAGCCCCAGCATTCCACCCAATATCGCCAGCGGAACAGTCAGCATAATCACAAGCGGGTGCACGTAGCTTTCAAATTGGGCTGCCAATACCAAAAAGGTAATTAATATTCCCAGCAAGAAAATAAACATGATCGAACCACCTGCCGTCTGGAAATCACGCGACAGGCCTTTGTAATCCACAACCGCGGTGGATGGCAGATGCTCGCGCACCAAACCATTTAGGTGACTAAGGGCATCACCCAAGGCGAGTCCATCAGCAAGGTTCGCTTCGATGGTGAGCGAGCGCATACGGTTATAGCGGTTCAAGCGGCTGGCATCGGCAACTTCTTTCAAGGTAACCAGATTCGATAGTGGAATCAATTCGCCCGAGCGCTCGGAGCGGACATACATATTTTGCAAACTGGTCGTTGTACGCTGCTCGTCGCGTTCGCCCTGCATGATCACATCATATTCTTCGCCATCATCAATGTACGTGGTTGCACGACGCGACCCCAACATAGCTTCAAGCGTACGACCGATATTGTTCACGCTCACGCCCAAATCAGCAGCGCGATTGGTATCAATCAGCACCTCAACTTGCGGTTTGGTTTCTTTATAATCCCAATCAATACCTGTTAAGCCCGGATTATTCTTTTCCAATTTCTCCAATAAAATATCGCGCCATTTCGCCAACTCCTCATAAGTTCCACCACCCAACACAAACTGCACTGGCTTGGTCGCTTGCGAGCCAAAGCCCTGGCGCATCACCGGCGCTGCGGTTACGCCGGGCAAGTCGGCAAGCTTTTGGCGAATTTCGTCCATCACCACAAATGCACCGCGGCGCTCACTCCAATCATTCATCACTGCGATAATCATGCCCGAGTTAAAACTCTCCACCGCACCAAAACCGCGTGGGGCACGTACCATTAAGCGATTAATTTCCCCCGCCTCTACATATTTCATCATACGGTTTTCAATTTCGGTCATGTACTCTTCCATGTAAGCGTAACTGGCGCCCTCAGGGCCGTTCACCATTACAAAAAAAGTACCGCGATCTTCACGTGGCGCATATTCGGAGGGAATTTGTTGGGCGAGAAAAAAGGTTCCCAGCAGCAGTAAGGCAAAACTCACAATAATTAGTTTTGCACGACGCAAACAAGCGCGGATGGCCTGCTGATAGCGCAGGCGCATACGCAACATTCCCTGCTCAATCGAGGTAACAAAGTTATTTTTATTTTCATTGCGCACCAACATTTTGGACGCAAGCATGGGTGAAAGCGTGAGTGCGATTAATGCCGAGAAGCCAACTGCAGCGGCCATAGTAATGGCAAACTCGGAAAACAAACGGCCTATATCGCCTTTTAAAAAGACAATTGGAACAAAAATCGCAATTAGTACTAGCGTCGTTGCGATAACAGCAAAACCTACTTCACGCGCACCATCATAAGCAGCAAGCAAAGGCGTTTTACCTTTTTCTTCTATGTGGCGCACAATATTTTCCAGCACCACAATCGCGTCATCAACCACCAAGCCAATCGCAAGCACCAGCGCCAACAATGTCAGCATATTTACTGAAAAACCCATGACCGCGAGCACGGTAAAAGTCGCGATAATAGAAACAGGGACAGCAACGGCAGGCACCAACATCGCTCGAATACTGCCCAGAAATAAATAAATCACCAACACAACCAAAGCGATTGCAATGCCAAGTGTGATGTAAACTTCGTGAATTGCGCGCTCAACAAAAATAGAACTGTCGTAGCTGTCTTCAAGGCTCATGCCCTTGGGTAAAATTGCATTGATGCGGTCGCGCTCTGCTTTTGCGCCCCGCGCCACATCGATTGTATTTGCAGTAGATTGTTTCACAATCCCGATGCCGACTTGCGTAACACCGTTGCCGCGAAATAAAGTGCGGTCCTCTTCAGTACCCTTCTCTACTTTAGCGATATCGCCCAAACGAATGAGATGGCCGTCATCCCCGCGCTTTACAACTAACTGGCTGAATTGATCGACCGTGCGATAAGAGCGAGCCATACGCACAGTAAATTGCCGTTCAAGTGACTCAATACTACCGGCTGGCAATTCCACATTTTCTGCGCGCAACGCGGTTTCAACATCATTGACTGTGAGATTGCGTGCGGCAAGCTCACGCCGATCCAACCATAAACGCATAGCGTAGCGCTGCTCACCGCCAATGCGCACACGCGCAACACCGTCGATCACCGAAAAGCGATCAATTAAATAGCGCTGTGCATAATCGGATAACTCAGGCATCGTCATATTTTCTCCGGCCAAATTAAACCAGAGAATAACGTCTTCATCAGAACTGACTTTCTGAACTTCAGGTGGATCAGCTTCATCCGGCAAATTACCTAAAGCACCATTTACACGGTCGCGAATATCATTGGCTGCGGAATCCATATCATGGCCAGTATCAAATTGCACCACTATGTTGGAGATACCATTTTCGCTGGAGGATTCTATAAAACGAATACCTTCAACGCCTGAGATACGATCTTCAATGACCTTGGTAATCCGCGTTTCAACAATACTCGCTGCTGCGCCAGGATAATTGGTGCGGATAGATACAACTGGTGGATCAATATTGGGATATTCACGCAGGGTCAGGCGCTCAAACGCCACTATGCCGAAGGCAATTAATAAAATGGAAATGACCGAAGCAAATACCGGTCGCTTGATGGAAGTATCCGAGAGCATCATTGCAGGTTACCCTCAGTTATTTTGTTGTTTGATTAGATCAGACAGGTGCGGGCTTTCTCCCGTGTGTTCAGCAGCAGGCTTTTCCTCTGCCAATACTTTTACTTTTTGTCCGGGGCGCACTTTTTGTAAGCCGTGGGTAACTAATTTATCGCCCGCATTCAGGCCACTTAGCACCTCCACCGATCCGGAGAGCCGCTCGCCAATGGTAATCTGGCGGCGCTCAACAATGCTGCCCGCGTCGTTAAGTACAAAGACGAAATTATTACTGCCCAGTGGTACCAGAGCGGATTCTGAAATAATTAATGCCTCACGGGATGCCGCCTTTAAATCAACCAACATCAACATACCCTGCTTTAATTCGTGATCTTTATTATCGAGCAGTGCGCGTACTTTAATTGAGCGGGTTACTTCATCGATTTGGTTATCAATACTAAACACTTCACCTTCAAAAACCTTATTACCTAAATCACGGCTCTTTGCAACAATTGGCAAACCCGGTGACAAGCTGCGCAAGTAAACTCCGGGCACGGTGAAATCCAGTTTCATTTTTGAATCGTCGTTCAGGGTAGTAATTTGATCGCCGGGTGAGACTAATGCACCAACACTCACCTCGCGCAAACCCACCACACCAGAAAAAGGTGCTAACAGCACCAAATCTTTCAAGCGCGATTCAGTGGCGTTGTAGCGCGCGCGCGCGGACTCATATTCGCGCACGCGTTGGTCAAGCAGCGATTGTGAAGCCGCACCACGTTTAGCCAGCTCTTGTACGCGGTCGAGTTGTTTCTTGGCTTCATCGGCATTGAAACGCGCTTCTTCTAACAGCGCCGATTCTTCGCGGCTGGTCATCTCTACCAACACCTGCCCTTTTTCTACTCGCTGACCATCTTCAAAATTAATGCGCGTCACTTTTTTTGTATCGTTAGACGTAAGCGTAATAGCTTCATTAGCGCGCAAGGTACCAAGCGCTTCAATGGTGGTTGTCAAACTTTTGATGCTGGCGGCTTGCACAATTACCTCGACAGGTTTATCTGCCGGAGGTTGTGCATAGGTGCTGGCGACAAATGCAAACGAGCTAACGGCAAGGATTCGCAATCTGTTTAATAAACAGCGCGAACCGCGTGATGAAAAGTGCGGATGTGAATTCATGGAATCTCCCTGGAAATAAAGCATCGCTAATATTTGATTAATTTTGCAGCGCTGCCAAAGAAAATAAGTAATAGAGCTATTTGATCTAGGGGTCTATTACGCACAGGTGTTGATAAAGGATAAACGGCAACCAGAAGGATCCTGCAAGTTTAACATTTGTTTACAAAATCAAACCTTTAGGCGCAATTGTGCAAGAAAAACAGAACGGCAGCCGGTTATTAATCACAGCTGCCGTTGCATTATTTTTCATCGGGTGAGAAGAGAATTGACGCTGAGTTGATGCAGTAGCGTAAACCGGTTGGCGCTGGCCCATCGGTAAACACATGGCCGAGGTGGCAATCGCATTTGCGGCAGACCACCTCTGTGCGCACCATGTAATGACTGGTATCCATATTTTCACGGATTGCCGTTTTATTGACCGGGGCATAAAAGCTCGGCCAACCGCAGCCCGCATCAAACTTGGTATCAGCATCAAATAAGAGTTCACCACAGCAGCGGCAGCGATAATCTCCCGCACTGAACTCCTGCCAATATTCGCCCGTAAAGGGGCGTTCAGTGCCCTTTTCACGGCAAATCCGGTATTGCTCGGGGGTTAATTTTTCCCGCCATTCGGCGTCGGTCAGGTTTTCGTTATCAGCCATAAGGATTTCCTTGACAGATCAACTAGTTAAGGTCGATTATTCGAGTGTTTTTCAACCGCAATCACGCACGACCGCAATCAAGGCATCTTACTGCAAATGAACCCGATTAAGAAATCCGACAAACTCAATGGAGTTTGTTACGACATTCGTGGCCCGGTACTGGATCACGCCTATCGCCTCGAAGAAGAAGGCCACCGTATTCTGAAACTAAACATCGGCAACCCTGCCCCGTTTGGTTTCTCGGCACCTGATGAAATTATTCAGGACGTCATCCGCAACCTCGCCAATGCCGAAGGCTATACCGCCTCCAAAGGCCTGTTTGCCGCGCGCAAAGCCATCATGCACGAATGCCAACGACTAGAAGTACCCGGCGTTGAAATTGAAGATATTTTCCTCGGCAATGGCGCCAGCGAATTAATCGTAATGGCCATGCAAGCACTGTTGAATAATGGCGATGAAGTCCTGGTGCCCGCACCGGATTATCCACTCTGGACTGCTGCCGTAAATCTCGCTGGTGGTAAAGCTCGTCACTACTTATGCGATGAACAATCGGACTGGTTCCCCGACTTGGCCGATATCGAAAGCAAAATTACCGATAAAACCCGCGGCATTGTGGTTATCAACCCCAATAATCCAACCGGTGCGGTTTACAGCCAGGAAGTCCTGGAAGCGATTGTGGAGTTAGCCCGTCGCCATAACCTGATTATTTTTGCGGACGAGATTTACAGCAAAATTTTGTACGACGATGCCGAATTTATCCCGATGGGCAAATTGGCTCAGGATGTACTTTGTGTAAGCTTCAATGGTTTATCCAAATCCTATCGCCTGGCCGGCTTCCGCTCAGGCTGGATGGTCATCAGCGGCGCTAAACATCGCGCACGCAGTTACATTGAAGGGCTGGAGATGCTCTCCTCAATGCGCCTCTGCGCTAACGTACCCGCCATGTACGCGGTGCAAACTGCATTGGGCGGCTACCAAAGTATTAATGAATTGATTATTCCCGGTGGCCGCTTGCGCGACCAACGCGATACCGCGTTAAAAGCGATCGCCGAAATTCCTGGCCTTTCCTGTGTCAAACCCAAAGGCGCACTGTACCTGTTCCCGAAACTGGATTTGAACATGTACAAGATCAAAGACGACCAGCAAATGATTCTGGATTTCTTGTTGCAGGAAAAAGTGTTGTTGGTACAGGGCACAGCATTTAACTGGCCAAATAAAGATCACTTCCGTATTGTATTTTTACCGCGCGAAGATGATTTGACTAAAGCCATCCAGCGCTTCGGTAATTTCTTATCGCGTTACTCGCAGTAATTGTTTATCGATTCAAACAATACAGTCGTAAAAAAACCAGCCTTGCGCTGGTTTTTTTACATTCAGGATATAGTCGCGGGTATTTGGTAAACCAATAGCTTTAATTGTTGTTCCAGGTCTATATCCGGAAAATCAGTATGAGGTTTTACGCGCTCAACAAATTCTGCCTGAGGACACTGTTCAACAAACTGCTGCTTTAAAAAGCCTTCACTCAATTCCGGCGCATTTAAACAGGCCAATACCAAACCACCCGCAGGCATCAATTCCGGCAACCGGCGAATGACTTTGGCATAATCTTTTTCTGCGATAAAACTGCCTTTTTGGTAAGACGGCGGATCTATAATAACGAGATCATAAGGGCCAGGTTTTTTGACACGACTCCAGGACTTGAGAATATTTTCAGCAACGAACTCACTTTTATTTTTCGCAAGATTGTTGAGCTGATGATTAGCTCGCCCCAGATTCAAAGCGGCACTACTCATATCCACATTAACGACTTTTTCTGCACCAGCGGCGATAGCGACTACCGAAAATGCACAGGTATACGCAAATAAATTCAGCACCCGATTACCAGCCGCATGCTGCTCAATCCACTGCCTGCCCGATTCCATATCCAAAAAGAAACCTGCATTTTGCTGCTGCGCAAGATGCAGGTTAAACAGCGAATTGCCACGGCGCGCATAAATTGATTCAGGTAATTCACCCCAAATAATCTCACTCGGGGCATTAGTTACATAACGGCGCTGCACCACTAACGTAGATTGAACCGATGCAAACAGCGGACGTATCTGCTCGACCAACCCATTCAACCATTGTTCAGGTGGTTCAGTAAAAAGCGTTATCAAAATAGCGGGTTGAAAAAAATCAACAGTCACAAATTCCAAGCCAGGAAATGTGCGGCCTCGGCCATGAAATACACGGTAGCTATCAATTTCAGTTTGCGTACGATTTTTTTCAGCGAGCAAGGCAAGGCGCTCAACAATAATCTGCATTAATGCTCGCCTTCTACGGAATAACCTACGGGATACATAATAGTTTCGCGATAACCAGTAATCACTGGGCGATAACCGCCGAATTCAATGTCCAACTCAGGATCATTGGTATCCACTAATAATGGACGACCATTCAGTGCTAGAATTTTGCCACGGGCGGCAATAATATGAATATTGTCTTTGCCAACGCGACGCAAAATTTCGGGGGTGAATTGTTGGTTGCCACGCCCAAGAATATGACCTTGCCCACCAATCGCAGTGATGATCATTTTTACTGGACCGGAGAACTGATCAAGCTGGGCACAAATTTGTGCAGCAGTGACATCTGTGGCAACCAATTCATTATTCAACAATAAATCTACACCTAATAAACTGCCATCCACACCAAGCTCTTGTAAAAAAAGATGCGTCGTTGAGCCTGGGCCAACCAGATAGAGCGTATCTGTTTGCAACTGTTCAATCATTCCCAGGGCAACATCCAGTTGTGCCAACTCATCGCGCTCAGTACCGGCATTTTTGACTTGCTGCAAAAATTGCGAATCTTCCGGCACTAACAAAGTACCGTAAAAACGTGCACGCACCTGACCATTGCGAAACGCGTCTTCATCAATATCTTTTACATCGCGTTCGACGATATTCACCAAGATGCCAGTTAATAATTGTTTAAGGATTTCACCCGCAGCTTCTGGCGCATTAGCATAAACACCGGAATGCATTTTCACACCGCAGGGAACCCCTAACACCGGTTGCGATGTGCCCACCACATCGGCGATTAATCGCGCAGTGCCATCGCCACCGGCAAATAAAATTAAATCGACATTCTGCTGCATTAATGCAGCGGCGGCTGCACAGGTATCTTGTGCGTTGCTGGGTTGCTGTTGTGCGGCACCTATAATGTGCGTGACAAAACCTGATGTGCGGGCACTGGTTTCACCCATTTCACCAGCGAAACAAAATACTTCTATTTGTTCATGCAAATGGCCAATTATTTGTAAGGTACGTTCCATACGCTGCAATGCACGCGGCTCTGCACCGCGCGCAATCGCTTCGGTGCGGATCGCATCGCCATCGGAACCTTTTAAGCCAACACTACCGCCCAAGCCAGCGTAGGGATTAATAATCAAACCGAGTTTAAACACAATGGAATCCTAATACCTGCAACCATTTCTTATCGGCCTCAGTGATATTTTCCACATGCACCTGGTAATTATGAAATTCACGGCGTACAGGATAATGCTTGCGCAAGCTATCGAAACCTTCAACAAAAATCACTTCACCTGCGAATGCCTGTTTAGCAAGTGCACGCAAACGCGCATCGTCTGCGGCGATATCGTAAACCTGTCTGATTAATGCTTTCACAATATTAAAAACACTAGTGTGCTTAACGATTTTTTCATCAACACGCAATTGATTATTCGCTAATGGCGGTACCAATGCAGTGAGGGACGATTGCGGAGCTTTATCGAGATGACGGCAGAGCGCTTGATAAATCATCTCAGTGCCGTTTAATTTTCCATCGTAACTGTAACCTGCAATATGAGGACTTCCAAGCAGAACCTTATTCAATAATTCCAGCGATATATCTGGCTCAGGCTCCCACACATCCAATACCACACGTAAATCGTCGCGCTCTACCAGTACATCCAACAAAGCTTGATTATTAATAACGGGGCCACGCCCACAGTTAATCAAGACCGCGCCACTTTTTAATTGCTGTAATTCTTTGCGACCCAACAAATGAAAACTTGGATGAGGTCCGGTAGTGATTAAGGGTGTATGCATACTGATTACATCGCACGCCAATACTTCATCAAGACTAGTGAGATCGGGATTTTGTGCGAGTGTCAGGTTAGGATCATAGCAGCGCACATTAACACCTTGCGCTTTAAGCCGTTTGTAGAGCAAACCGCCCACATTGCCACAGCCGATAATGCCAAACCTTACCGGCAGCCAATTAATATCCAGATGGCAGAGCGCTGCATAAACAAACTCAACCACAGAATTGGCGTTGCAGCCCGGAGCGCTGGACCAGCGAATCCCACCCGCATCCAACCAGGCTTGATCCAAATGATCGACCCCAATAGTGCAGGTTCCCACAAATTTAACCTTGCTCCCCTCCAGCAGCGCGGGGTTTACTTTGGTGACCGAGCGCACAATCAAGGCATCTGCATCACGGACATCAGCGGCCGTCATAGTACGACCCGGCAAACACACCACCTCACCCATATGGCCAAAAAATGCATTCACCAGTGGGATGTTTTCATCCGCAACTATTTTCATAACAGCTCGCTTAGGTTCGACATGGGTTCCATAGACTCAATCTGCGGTAAAAAGAAACGCCAGATAAACCTATGGAATAAAAAAGTTGCCCATAGCAGTTGTGCTTTGGGGATTTAGCATATACTTTATATAGTGATGGTGACGTTAAAACCATCGTTCGGCGCCTGATCTTCTGTCAGGTTCTGCCTCACTTTAGGGGGTGGTATTATGAAGACCTCGGACACTGGCCACAACATGGATAATGTGGTTGATCTCTTCACCAGGAAAACCTATTCGGCCCTTCACGATGAGCGCTTTATCCGTCTTGCTCCTGAATTGGACGGACTGGAAATGCTCTACTCCAACGATACCAGCTCCGAAAAACTCTACAGCCTTAAAATCCTTTGCTGGGGCTTACGCGCTAACGGCGAAGTTGTTGGCTTGGTGCCATGGCTCAATGACATAGTGCCCTGCCCCGATCTGTGCGACCCGTTAAATGGCCACTGGGAAGGATATTATGATCCGGGCATTGATGAGCTTTTCTTCGAGGCGCCCATGCACAAGATCATTGAGCTGGAAACCGCGGCGGAGTATTACGAAATTCAGTGCGACAGCGGCGATGATGTCATCCAGGAGCTACCCGACACTATCGGTACACATGCCGTGTTGGCCGTGCCCGATAGCAAGCGTTTGTCACTGGTAGAAGTTGTGAGCTGGAGCCTGCATTTTGATGGCAGCGTTTACGCCATGATTAGTGATCCGGCCAAAGTAGTCAGTACCCCGGTGTTACCGGGTGATGATTCTTTGTACGAAGCCCAAGCCAGCGAATCTTTCCGCTACTTCTTCCAACACCAGATTGCCAACAAGATCAAAGCAGAGGACCCGGAAGCCATGGCCGCAATATCCATGCTGGTTGATGGGATACAGTAGTTTTTTAATATTCTCTGCACCCTTGCAAATAACGCCGCAGTTGCGGCGTTATTTTTTTAGCGCTTCAAAAATATATAACTAAAAAATCGTAAGCCAAAATTCTTAGTTTTTACGAATATAAAAAAAGTAATGTTGTTCTGTTTCTTTTTGCTCGATCAAATCGTGACCAAGAAATAAACAGAATTTGGGAATATCGCGCAGCGTTGATGGATCGGTTGCAATTACTTCAACAATATTACCTGTTGTAGCCTCACGCATCACCTTGTGCAACATCATTACCGGCTCAGGGCAAAGCAGACCTGAAGCATCCAAACTTTTATCAATTGTGTCATTCATAGTTTTAAATCGTCTATAAACTTTTCGGCAAATAGCCAAGCGATTGCTATCATTAGGTCAACGGAAAAACATCCAGGAAAAGAGTTAACTACCGAGGAACCTCGTTCGATGTCTCGGATACCGATAAGCGATTATATGCCCGCCGATTTTTTTAGTCGCCAAGCCTTGGAGCTGACGTTTCGTCTTTTGCGAAACAACCATCCCTTGCTGGCGCATGCTGTCAAACAGACTATCGATAATACTGCAACTGTATCCTACGAGGATTTGCAGTCTGCTTACACAGGTGAAATGTTACTCAATTCTGAAGTACTATCTTCACTAAAAGCTCACACCATTGGAAAAATAGTCTCTGTATTAACCGACATTGGCGAAGAAGCACTCAAACAAAATGATTTGCCCCCAAGCCATATGACGCTGATGCGCACTTTAATTGAAGACTGGGTGCAACTCACTGAATGGGTGCTTGCACATACGGCGGCAGACCAAAATGATCGCACCTCTTACCATTAACTCCGGGTATTTATTGCGCGTTTAAGAAACGCGCAAATGACCAGTGACTTCTTCCCTATCGTGATACAGCTGTTTGAACTGGATTTCAACTTTAAAACCCGCCTTTTCCAAGGCTGTACGAATACGCTCTTCACATTTTTTCACTTCAAGATAACGCTGCTTCATAGGTAGCTTTAAATTGAAAATAGCTTCACGACAATGCTTTTTCGTGAACCAACTAATAACCATACTCGTAACGCGCGCTGGCTTATCAACAATATCGCATACCAACCAATGCACGGGTTTTTTAGGTTCGTATAAAAAGCCATCGGTCAAAATATGCAAGACCTGCCCTGTCTCCAGCAAATTTTTATCCATAGGGCCATTATCAACCGCCTCTACATACATTCCGCGCTGCACTAATTGCCAGGTCCAGCCACCCGGTGCAGCACCCAAATCCACTGCACGCATACCAGAGGCTAAACGGGTATCCCAGTCTTCCGCCGGAATAAAGTGATGCCAAGCTTCTTCTAATTTCAAGGTTGCACGGCTCGGTGCTTCTTTAGGTAAACGCAAACGCGCGACACCCATTGGCCACGGCGATGAGTTGTAGGCAGGAATTACGCCCAAATAGGCTTGCGTACCGGTGATAAAAACCAGATGCAAACGCATGTGGCTGCTCGGCTGAAATAATTTATTGGCCTTTAATGCTTTCTCAAACGGGGCAGTAAATTTTTTACTTAAACCGGATAGCTCTTTGCCCTCATTCGTATCTACTGTCTCAATCACTAACTCACTCGTTCGCGGCAATGCTTCTGCAGCAGCAAGTAGAGGGGTGACGCGATCAGCGACTGGCAAATTATCAATCAACCCCGCACTCACAAACCACTGGCGAGCAAAAATTAATTTGGTAAAACGCAACTGCTTGGTGATTAAATCTGCACCATTCGGCTCCTGGGTAATGAATACTACATAGGCGCTGCCATCTTTGGTTTTGCTATAGCCATAAATACCCAGCCCACCGGCCAAATCAGTAATCTCTGCCGCACATTCTTTTTCAAAACCGGCACGACAATGAAAAAATAAATGATTCACAATTTTCCCATTACGCAAATATGCGTTTCAATATAACGGAGCACTATTGCTCCATAAGCTCCGCATCGCGGCGCGACAAAATACTCACCGTTTCAGTCGCGGTATCAAACACCACCACAATGTCACGGCGCTTTAATTGCTGTTTAATTTGTTCAACTTTGGTACTGAGCGATATTTCTTCAAGACCATAATCGGTTCCCTCACGTGTAATAAATTCTTCAATTAATCCTTGTAATGCATCGCTCGATAATTGTTCGTAAGGAATAATCATCTATGTCTCTTTCTATCAGTTTTGTGAGGAGAACCGGTTGATACATCACCTGACTTGTTCAGCAGCAGCAAGCGGAGTAATCTTCGCTTATCAATACTCTCTAACTGCCCATTCAAACAATAAGGAATCACCGTGAATACACAACTGGTTTTAACTGTCCTATGCGACGATCGCCCCGGTGTTGTTGAGCAACTCGCCCAAACCATTAGCGAACACCATGGCAATTGGCTGGAAAGCCGCATGGCGCAACTGGCAGGGAAATTTGCTGGAATCCTTCAGGTCGCGGTGGCAGATGCCCACCAGAACGAATTACGTACAGCCCTGGGCGAATTGGCTGATAAGGGCTTTAAGATCGTCATTGAAAATGCGGTCAATTCCACCAAACCAGACTGCCGCGAGTTCAGCTTTAGCGTAGTCGGCAATGACAGGCCCGGCATTGTACGGGAAATCGCCCAGGCTTTTGCCGCCCGCCATATTAACATGGGCGAGCTGGAAACGGCGTGTTCAAGCATGCCATGGTCGGGAGAGCCGCTCTTTGAGGCCACGGGGATTATTGAGGTACCCAAGTCGGTCGATATGAATGAGCTCTAT
>Ga0307408_100000806_pt1 | contig 25096 bp, 19 predicted proteins | sample 322Cmetagenome_FD_202116 | JGI IMG/M metagenome (GOLD analysis project Ga0307408, IMG submission 202116) | Maize rhizosphere microbial communities from greenhouse at UC Davis, California, United States - 322HYB-C-3 | ecosystem: Host-associated > Plants > Roots > Rhizosphere > Soil | place...
ACGGCAGGATCGTGCCGTTCTGCATGCCTTCGACCGCCAGTCGCAGCATGTCCTGGAAATCAATCTTTCCGTTGCGCGCAAGCGCATCCTGATAGGCGTGGTAAAGCTGGCCGTCCGCGCTGTCTGCTGCGCACCGGCCAAAGTTCGTCTTGATCTTTTCGATCGTTGGGATGACGTCCTCGGCCTTGCCTTCGAGCCCCAAGTCCTGCATGACCCGGATCAGAAGGCCGAGGCGATCGCCGTCGCTTGCGATGTCGAGCGGGCGGGCGCCCGGACGCTGAAGCTGCTTGAATGCGAGCGAATGGAACGTGCCGGCGATGAGTCGCTTTTTCACCGCCTTACCCGCTACCGTGAGGATCCGTTCACGCAACTCGATGGCGGCGTCCTTCGAAAACGTTACCGCCCCAACTACCGCGGCATCCTCGTGAAGGAGGAGGGCTGCTTTGGTGGCGATCGTCTTTGTCTTGCCCGCGCCGGGGCATGCGATCGCCACGCAGTTCTGGCGCAACTGGGCGACTTCCCGCTGCTGGGGGTTCAATTCGTCCAGCATGCCGCCTCCTTACAGGCCCCGCACCGTCGTCATCAGACGCAGGTGCGTCATATAGCCACGAACGCCCAGTGGATTGACCTTCTTCAGGAAACGCACGGTCTCGTCGTCGACGTCAGACTGGTCGCGAATGCCGTTCCAGACCATGAAGTCGAAATGATCCATCGCGCGGTCGAATTTCATGATGGCGGTGAGCACGCGCATCGAGAAGCGCGAATACACCTCGACCTGAAGGTCCAGTGCCGGCATCGGAATGGTCGGCTCGAATACGAAATCGCCGGCCTGGCGAAGCTCCGCTTCCTTCTGCGCACGATAGCCTTCGGTCACACGCGTCACCTCTGCGACATACTGCTCGATGGAAGTAAGCTGCTTCTCAAAGAAGTTGTTGACCGCTTCCTTGTCGTCGGCGCCGAAGGTCGACTCGCCGAACCGCTGCATGTTGACGCTCATGCGGTTGAGATACGGCCACCATTGTTCGAAAAGCGGTTTCAGGCGCGTGTGGTTCAGGCGGACCTGCGCGGGCACCACCGCAGCGCCAGAAAGCTGGCGGTCCATCAACTGACGGCCGATCTCACGGCGGCGCTTGATGATCGCGATACGCTCGCCGGCGGGAAGGTCGCGGAACATCTTGCGGGTCTTGGCCACTTCCGCACGTTTCATGTTCGCGTCATCGGTGGAGATCACGCCTTCCTTCTGCAACCGGTCGGCGTCCGCCTCCATCTGCGTCAACTCACTCTCGAGCTCGCCTTCGCCGACGGCGTCGTGAGTGATGTTGGCTTCGGGCGCGGTGCCCAGCGCATCGGCTGCCGCGGTTTTCTCGAGTTCGGTTGCTACCACAGTGCTCATGTGCCTCTCCTGGATCGGACCTGTGTCCGGTTTCGTCGTTGGTGAATCGGGCACGCGAGACGTGTCCCATCGATGTCATTGTTGCGGCGGCAAGACGCCCGAAAGCTCCGAAACACACATTATTTCGAACGGCTTTTGCGCCAGTCAGATCGCGAGCCCAAGCGCGACGAAGCACCACCGGAGCACGCCAGACAGCCGGCTTATGACGAAGGCCGGGAGGGGAAAAGAACGGGGAGAAAAAACGGAGACAGGCCGTAACGCGTTACAGCCTGTTTTGGGGAAAGCCCCGGATTTTTCTACATCATTCCGGGACGATATTACGTGATGCTTTCTAACGCGATGACTGGAACGACTCGGCAGCCTTCCACAGCAACGCACCGAGCAGCGCCGCGACGGCCACCCAATATCCGGCCAGCACCGGTACCGGGGCCACGAGAACACCGAACAGCGTGCCGGTCACAAGCAGCAGACCGTGTCCGGCGAGATGGAACGAAAGCGGGCTGACAAATCCGGCAGCCGACGCCTTGATCTTGCGCCGGGCCGTGCCGTCGACAAACATTCCAAAGGCGAAGAGCAGTGTCCCGATGATCCAAAGCTTCATGACCATCGCGCGGAACAGCATCCGGTAGGTGAGCAGCCAGAAGTTCTCGGTCCACGTGTGGGCGAACGTCGAAAAGCCGCCGTCGGTCATGCCTCCCTCGCTCCCTGAGGCGGCCAGCGTCCTGTGCACAATCCCGTTATCGACAAACAAACGCCTGAACAGGTCATTCGCGGCCCGGACCGCGCCATCTGCCCTCTCCTGCCCGACCGACGCGACGAGCGAAGCGGTTTCGGCATCCGGCACTTCGAACAGTGAGCGCTCCGGGATCGCAGGCATGACTGCGATCGCCAGCACGGGTACGAGGAAGAACCAGATTTTCAGATGCGAACCGAAGCGGCTAGCCATGCAGCACCTTCACAAGTAACAGAACAGGAATCGCCACGACCCCCAGCAAGCCGCCCCAGAACAGCAACGGCCGGTATTCGGCGATCGTAGCGAGCGCGTAGCAGCGCGCGCCTGGGCCTTGTGCAAACTCGTCGGGTGGAGTCGCACCCGGGTCGTCGAGGGCGCTCGCTGTATCCAGTGCCCTGCGCGCCGTGTCGGGATCAACCCCCGACAACTTCGCTATGATCGTAGCGGTGAGCGACATCGTATTCCTCGAAGTAGCGGCGAAACGCTTCGCCTTGCAGCACGCGCGACGCCAGTTGAAAGGCCGCGGTGCGTTCAGTGATCTGCTCCGGGCACCGCTCGTCGACGGTCTCGAACTCGCTGTTCGCGTGACGCTCCTCAAACGCCGGGATTGCTTCGAGCATCGGCGACCAGACACTGAGCTTCTCTCCCCGGCGCGCCACGTAGCGACGGGCGTAGAGAAATTTCGCCGGCTCGAACAATCCCTGCATGAAAGCGATGTGCTGGTCCCCTGTGCGCTTCGCACGCTTGAACCCGCTGAGCGCCGACTCGATCATCTCGGCTGCTAGCGGACCCTTGTCTCCGAGAAACCGCTCCCCAACAAAGTCAGCCACCCGTGAACACGCAAGCTCCAGATCTGGCGCAACGTTGAACACGGGGACCAGCTTGTGAGACAGCTTGTGATCGCGAATGATGTTTTTGAAAACAGCGGACATAATTTTTGTTTCAGCCTTCGATGATGGGAATTCGACCCTGGTAGACGGCACCGCCCGAGATGCGCATGAAATATTGCAGGTTCGGCAAGCTGTGAATCAGACGCACGGGAATCAACGGCACCTTCTCCAGTTGCAGCGAACGCGACTGCGAGCCCGTGAACTCCATAAAGTGCGATTCGGTCGAGGTGTTCATACCGTTCGAGATGTTGACCACCCGGATCGCCGTTTCACCCACCTTGTCCGAGAACCACTTCGCGGTGTCGCTATCTTCCAATCGTAGAATGATCTGGACTGTAATCCAGTAACAGTTACACAAAATAGATCTTCGTAGCCTATATTTCGTGGCATTAGTGTCGTTCAGGAGTGCTTTTATGGGGCCTTGGACTGCCGACGAGATCGAAACAGCGAGAGCTGTGCCCTTTCACGTGCTGCTCCATTTCCTTGGGGCGTATTGCAAGTTGGACCGCGAATACAGGTCCGCCACTTCGCGTCAAAGCATCCGCGTACACGTGAACCACGCCGGCCGGGACTTCCGTTTCGTGTTCACTGGCGAGAAGTGGGTCAACGAACTCGCACCGCCAACCAAGAGCGGGAGAGGTGGCGCAGGTGCGATTGATCTCGCGGCCCACATCACCGGCCAAGACTTTGTTCGGTCAGTGAAAATCTGCATCGACGCGCGCAACAGTGCGACCGCGGGGCTGCAGTGAGGCTCTTTTACACGACGCGCGATTTTTTCTACAAAGGTCGGCAATGCCCGGGCATACCGTTCCTGTGTTCGGAGGACATGGAGCTGGTCAAGCCGGCGAGCGACTACCTCATGTGGGTGGCTCTCGAAAACGCCAGAACCAGAAGTCCCGCAACATGGAAGAGCTACGCTGAGGCTGTCTACGATTACTTTGCCTGGCTCGAGGCAAACTCCTTGAGCTGGGATGCCTTGCCGCAGCATTCGGTCGATGCGGGTGAGATCTCGAACGTCGCGCTGTATCGCAACTGGTCGCTTGACGTTCTGGACTGCCGCTCCGGTCGACACTCCATGCAGCCGAGTACCGTGCGCAAGAGGCTGTCCCAGATCATGCGCTTTTATGAGTGGGCTGCGGCGCGCAATCGAATAGCCGATGTCCCGTGGGACATCGGGGTATCGCGCGCCGGAGACGAGTCGATTCGCAGCACGATCAGAGAATCAACGCTCCCTAAAGTGCCCCGCCACGCCGTTCGGTTCCTCACTATTGATCAGTGTCGCGCGCTCCTACAGAACTGCCGCGGCAACACCATTCGATTGATGACAAAGCTGATGCTTCAGACCGGCTTACGCAACGAAGAATGCAGAACATTCCCAATGAAGTACCTCTTCGATCCGGCGTCAGCTAGACGTTCGCACCGGATCGCGATCGATCTCTCTCCGTCTGACATGAAGCTTAAGGGAGGCAGGCCTCGCCGGATCTACGCCTCCGGGCAACTCATCAAGGACCTATTCGACTTTGCTAACTTTGGTGAAGGAGCCGTACGGGCCAATCTTTATCGCATGACTTACGGGAAGGCCTCTCCGTATGTATTTCTCAACCGGCTCGGCGCGCCGTGGAGCGAGAAAGGACTATGTAACGCCTATCGAAAACTGTGCAGCCCCGATGCTCCTGCGAAGCCGTCACTCGACTTCAAGGTTACTCCACACATGTTGCGCCACACCTTCGCCACACTCGAACTGTATGCGGAGAGTCAAAACCGTAACCTTGGCTATGCACTTGCCTGGGTGCGCGATCGACTCGGACATGCGTCGATCTCGACGACGACCGCGTATGTTCACTGCCTCGACATGCTCGGCGAAATGCATCTGAACCAATACGAGCAGGAAATAGACGCACTTCTCATTGCAGGAGACGCGCGGTGAAACGGAAGAGTTATAAGCTTGCCCATGCACCTGAACAGCGTGCGACTCCTAGCAGCGACAGCCCCTGGGTCGTCCAAACAAAGAGGAGCCTGGACTTCCGCCGCTGGCAATGTCACGCAAGAACACGGGCCAACGCTGGCCGCGACGACCTCCTCCTGTCGTTGGTGAGAGGTCTACGACGGCTCCAGCCTATTCTTGCGGACGTCAGTGTCGAATCCATATATCGAGGTGGCGTATCGGTATGGTTCGAGTTTCTCGACTCGGCCATAGGCTCGCCCCACCCCGTACATCGAATCTCGGATATTGACCGCAAAGTGTTGGAGGACTTCGTCGTGTGGCTGCGAAGTCGACCCGCAAGAACTGAAAGTGGGCGACTGTCTTACGGGACCGTGCGTTCGTTATACGTGGGCCTGAAAACAGTGCTCATGCAGTGTGTTGCGGCGGGCGAGCTCCGGATGGACTGCTTTCCACGAGGGCTGTTTCCATATGCTGCGCGCTCGCATAAGCCACCTGCGCCTTACACAAAGGAGGAGATGCAGTCACTCCTGTCCGCGCTCGCGAATGACCTTCGGGCTATCCGCGCAGGGACATTCGTGGGCACCGAGCCGGACCGGTTACTAACGTACTTCCTTCTCGTTGCGGCGCGAACCGGCAGAAATCCGACCTCCCTGTCCGAGATGAGACGCGATGCTGTCCAGCCGCATCCTCTCAAACCGGAAACACATTCGCTGCTGACGACTTACAAGCGACGCGGCAACAGCATCTCCACACTATCGGTTCGCAAGCCAGACAACGTCGAAGAGATCAGCGTACTTGCTGCGGACACAAGCTCCCTCATACGTGACGTCCTGAACTTTACCGAGCAATTGGTCGCCGAGGCACCTCCGGATCTGCAGAATCACCTTTGGCTGTATCGCCGATCTCGCCGTTGGGTCAGCCTTGGTACCGTGACCGCCTTCTCTAAAAAAGTGCTGTACACGTCCATTGAGCGTTTCGTGACGCGACACCACCTGGTCTCCTACGACGATCACGTCGTGTCCAATAACCAGGCCCCACTGATGTTATCTGTGATGCGCCTGCGAAAGACGTTTGCATCTCGCATGTGGGAGTTGACGGGTGGTGACGTTGCTATGACTGCAAACCTCCTTGGCAACCGGCCGCACGTCACGGATACCCACTACCTTGCTGTGACGCCTGAGATGATGCGCAACCACCATTTCCTCGGCAAGTGTCTGGAAGTCGAACTCCGGGGAACCGGGAGGGATGCAGCAACGCTGGCGCGCCTGGCAAAGGAGATGCGCATCGAAGTCGACGACATCAAGCGTATCCTGGCTGGCGAGAGCAATACAGGTGTTGGCCGGTGCTCCTCGCCACTCAATGGGCGGTATGCGCCGAAAGATGGCCACACGGCATGTTCTGCATTCCTTCATTGCTTCCGATGTCCCAACCAGGTTGTGATGGAAAGCGACCTTTATCGCATGTACAGTTTCTATTGGCTGCTTGTGAAGGAGAGGAATCTCCTCGGCAGGAACCAATGGCACAAAGTCTACGGGTGGGTGATCAGGGAAATTGACCGGGTCATCGCGCCTCAGTTCGCGACTTCGACAGTGGAGCGGGCGAAGCAGAAGGCCTTCGTTGATCCCCATCCAATGTGGCGTGATCGAACCATGCTCCTCGGGCGGGACGATGGCTGAGCTAACCAACCATCTGGTCGATCTGGCTTCCGTTCGAGCCGAAGATTTACATGATGTCATCGTCAGTCAGCAAGGCAACACGATTGTTTCGCGTTATGGCGACGACACCTGGAACCTGGAGCCGTACTTTGCGCCGCGAAACCGTACAGCAGTACACATCATCTTCTCCTACCCGTTCAAAGGCGGGTGTCGACTGACTGATTCCACATACGCACCACTGCTCGCATCGGTGAAACGCTTCCTGTACACGCGATGGCGCGTAGCCGGTGGGAAACGGGGCACGCCCGTAGCAGTAAGTACGATGCGAACAAACTGGACTCAGATCAGAAAGTTGCTTGCGTGGATGTTAGACGAAAACCTGATGACGTTCAGTGAGCTTACGCCGGCCCACTGCGCCCGCTTTGCCGCAAGTCTAACGGGAACACTCCGGCCCGGAACGGCTGCGAGCGTGTTGGGCACGGTCACGAGCTACTACGAACTCGGGGATCATCTCATCGACCGGATTCGGGAATATCCATGGCAGCTCGATCACGGCGGCACAACAAAACTTGCCCGGGCTGGCCGTCAACCGAGACTGCAAAGCTGGAAGCAGGCAACGACTGAAGTCATTCCTCAGCGACTCATGAGCAAGCTTGTACGTACAGCGCTCGACTACATCGAGAATCGCTCAGATTCGCTCCTGTCCCTGCGTGATCAGCTAGCGGTGTACGCGACGCGCCGGTTTGCTGAGGTCAAAAAGGCTCACCGGAAGACCTACCCGAACGGTTTCTCGAGTGTTTATGCCACTGAGGAGAAATACGTTCGGTTGAAGGGTTACCATCGATGCTCAAAAGAGGAGAAGCAGCTTCTCGGCGCACATGGGTATCAGCTGCGTCGAGAGGTAGCGATCGACCTCCTTCATCTAAGGACCGCCTGCTACATCGTATGCGCTGCCTTCTCGGGCATGCGCGACTCGGAACTGGCGTCGCTGGAAGTGGGATGTTTCGTAAAAAGAAAGGGATTCGACGGCGAAGCGTTCTTCTGGCTTCGGGGGACCACGTACAAGCTCCAGCGTGAGCCGACACCAGCAGAGTGGATGGTGCCGGAGATCGTTGGCAAGGCGGTTGCTATCGCGACACAGTTAGGAGCGCCAGAACGAGCGCTAGGTGACAATCAGATCAAGGTCCTGGAGCATACAGCAACCGCCCGTCGACTTGACGAGCAATCTCGCGTCAAGACGGAAGTCGAACTTGAACGAGCCCGCCGTAATCGCAACGCTCTATTCGTCGCGTATAAGCGGCACGGGAGGGTCTCTGTTGTGGGGCGTGACAACGCCCGTAAGGGGCTGAGGGCGTTCAGCAGGATGGCGGGCTTAACAGTCGAACAGCAAGACATGGACGGCGTGGTTAAGCGGGAGCGAATCCGTCTCGGGGAAACATGGCCACTCACCCCTCATGAATTCAGACGAACCTTCGCAGTCTATGTTGCCCGACATGTATTGGGAGACATCCGATACCTACGGGAGCACTTCAAACACTGGTCTCTAGACATGACGCTTTACTACGCGCGACACGACAGCGGCGCGGACCGATCACTCATAAACGACATCATGACGGAGCGTGATGAACTGCAAAGCCTGATCGTCCAGGGCTGGATGCATCCGCATACCAGTCTCTCGGGCGTGGGCGGAAACCGCATCATGGCGTTCCGCAGCAGGGGGGAACTCAAAACCGTTCGGGACATGCGCGACTTCTGCCGCAAACTGGGCGAAAGTGTCTTCATCCGGGGAACCGGCCACTCCTGGTGCATGGCAAGCGGCAATGGTTGCGGGGGCCAGGGGCTGTACGATGCTGTGAGATGTACGTCGTGTGGCGAGGCCGTCATTGATTCGACACACGTAGACATCTGGAAAGGGATACGACAGCAGCAGATCGACGTGTTGGAATGCCCTGACCTTGGCGTACCTTCGCGCCAACGGTGCCTCGATCATCTTCGGAAGGCTGAGCGTGTACTCGCAGACCTGGGGGCAGAGGTGCCGCCCTTCAAACCATCCCTGAAGGTGCGTGGTGGCAACTGAACACAAAAGCCCAACGCGCCGTCGGCTCGAGCTTGCGCTGCGTCGGCTACAGCAGGGGAAGATGCAATCAAGCTCCGACGACAGGATCAGCATTGCGGCCGTTGCACGGGAAGCCGGCGTGAGCAATGCGACCATTCATAACCGTTATCCAGACATCGCCGAGCGCGTGCGGGCGCTTCACGTCAAGGCGAGCAGGTTCAGGACAAAAGCGATGCCCGACACGATGGACATCCTTCACAGCAAATTGCGGGAAGCGCACAAAGAAATCGACCAGCTGAAAACCGATCTGGTGAGATCACAGTCGATCAACCTTCGCTTGACGAGAGAGAATGAACTCCTCCAGTCACGCCTGCTAAAACAGAAATAAGGTCACCATGAACAGCTAGCGTTCAGTGGCGAATGCAGCGCTCAATTGCTGCATCCGAAGCAGTTCATCGCCATGAACGTATTGCGACGTGGTCGCGATCGAGGCATGCCGGAGGTTATCCCGGACGCTGCGCAGTTCCACCCCGCGCGCGAGAGCGCGCGTGGCATGCGTGTGCCGAAGCCAATGCGGGCTCGCTCGCTCCAGTCTGTGAGCAGCCGCTGAATCCGTGTTGGCGATTTGCAGCGCAACGAGACGAAAGAATCGCTTCAGCACGGCCCGCAGACGTGTCCCGGAAAAGCTCACCGTATGGTCCCGGCTTAACGAAGGCACGAGAGGAATGTTCCGGTTACAACGACGCGGGTCTGCAGGTAAGCCTCGTTGTTGAAGATACGTTTGCAGGGCCTGCATCGCAAGCGGCGGCATGGCAACCCTGGCGATACGTCGGCCCTTCCCCGTCAGGCGCAGCCAGATGTCAGCAGCGTCACCGAAGTATATGTGGCCAAGCCTCGCCTGAACGAGTTCGGTAGCACGAAGCCCTGTTGCCAGTTCGAAGTCAAGAATGAAGCAAAGTCGCTGGGCCGCCTCGACCGACCAGCCATGAACTGTCGATAATTCGCTGGCTACATGTCGGGCAAAGCGCCACTCATCATCTGCAAGTGATCGTATCCGCACATGTCCGGCTGATCGTGCGTTACCCGCCGTTACACCGGCGAATGGATTGGCAACGACATACTGCTGTTCAACAAGCCAGCGGAACATTGCAGAGAGCACCGACAGAGCGTACGCCACAGATGACGGCCGCAACCGGCGGAAAAAAGGCCGCCAGTCGTCTGATTGACGGCTGCGCCGCGGACCAACCCATTGGCTCTCTGGTTCGGGAAAGCGGAGAAACGTTCTGTAGGCGATCGCATCATCGGTGTTTAACGATGAAAGTGGTCGCTTGCGTTCGACGTTCGCCCACAGTAATAACCGTTCCGCTTCCTTGCGGTATGCCCTCGATGTGGCGTCGACCTCATGCATGGCAAGCCAGGCCTCGATTGCCTGCCGGTCAGTGGTCGCGCTCAGAAGACACCTCGCCCTGGGCGCGCGATACTTACCTTTGGAACCGTCCTTGTTACGTACAGTTGTGATGTGGCGCCAAAGCACAGGGTCGCGCGGCTCGAAACGTTCCACAAGTTGGCGCGCAGCTTCTGTCAGCACAGGATTGTGCGCAAAGAACGTTTCGATATCGCGTGCTAACGCCGGCCCAATGCCGGCGAGGTTGGTCCACCAAAGATGGCGACGGGGGACACACAACGTCAACTCGGCGAGCGTGGAAATTCCCTGAGCCTTCAACGCTGCAATTGCGCGCGTTGGCAACCATAGCGAGATGTCATCGTTGATCTGAGGTTCGCGCCCAACCACTGCACGTAGGGCCTCGATCGCTCTGTGTACTGCCGACGCCCTACGAGTACGTTCCGTGCTGTGATCTTCGAAGACTAAAGCGAGGTCGCTTCGCCCATGCGCCTCTGCGATGCTGGCCAGGCGTCGTCTGATTCGTCCAAGCACGCCACGTGAGGACTGCGTCCGGACACGGGCGTGAGCAAGGTAGCGGTCGACCGCCGCACGCGCGGGAATTCCCTCATACCACGCGCGCAAAGCAGCGAGCGATGCATGATCGGGAAACGCAATGAACGCGCGTCGCAATTCGTCGCCCTGGCTGGAGTGCTTCACGTTTGCCTCCGAACGTATGCAGCCCTCCCGGAAGCGTAAGGCACGGACACTATGCTTGCCTAGCCCGTACCCTCAGCGACACCATTCCGATAACCGGTCTTATCAATCTAGCCCTGCGCGACACGAAAAGTGACTGCGGGCGGATCGGTTTGAGGCGGTGATTGCGATGTAACAGATCGAAAGGTTACGGTTGATCTGAACACAGCCCTATGTTTGGGCTAATGCCCCTACGCCGCCTCGGAATGGCGTTGTTTTACAGCCCGCGCTTAATCAGGTGCGGGATTTTTTATTGTCTTTTTCGGCGCAAAAATATCCAATACCGCTTGATATTTTTGCGATGGCGGATTAGTGCCTTTTCTGTAGACTTCTTGAGTCCTTGGTGAGCAATAACGTTTGCAGGGCAATCAGGCGAGCACGCGAGCGCGTTGATTTACGGGTGTGCCGTAGGCACGCGCGTAAATCTTTTATCGCGCACTTAGGGATTCGGCGGCCGCAGGCCGGCGTAGCCCTTAGTGCCTGCCCCGTAGAAGTCCTGGTGAACGGGTTAGGTCTCTTCCGTCCTCTCTGAGGACTGGATAGAAGCGTGCGTAGCACGCGTAGGCCGACGCGGAGCGTCGGGGCGGAGGACCGCAGGTCCGGAGGGTAGGCGCTTTTTAGGGCGTGGCTAAAATGATGGCGTGTAATCGTGCGCAAAAGGCGCTGAACGCCGAGCGGTGGGTTTGTAAATAGGTTTGTAGAGGTTTGTATACGCGTGAAAGCCTTACTGGGAATAGGTTTGCGGCGCATTCATCTGACGTTTTCCCACTGAAAAATGACGTTTACCCACTTAGTCGGGCGAATTCCCACTGTTGTCCACAGGCGTCTATTCTGACGTTTTCCCACTGGCAGGGGATGGCTAGCGAATTCTGACGTTTTCCCACTGAGCCCAAGTTCTGACGGTATCGAATGTTGACAGAATATAGGTTGTCTGTCATCGTCGAACCGTGTCAGGTCAAGTTGGGAAACGTCAGAATGAAAGCACCGGCAATACTCCAAGAAATGCCCGATAGCGCTCTCTCCGAGCGGTTCGTTAACATGAGCAATGCCCTCACGCGTGCCGCCCAAGGCCTCAAACTGATCGAGAAGCGGCTGATATCTGCCGCGATCGCTCAAAGCGACTCGGTCGAGCTGCGCAAGCTGGCGGCCGCCTTGGGACCAAACGAGGGGTGGCGGGTAAAACTGTCCGCACAGGAATACGCAGCGGCCTTTGCCGTCGACCAGCCGACGGCTTACGTGCAACTTCGTGAGGCCGCGGAGTCCATCTTCAACAAGTACATCCGCACCGTAGAACAGACACGTCGAGGCGAAAAAGAGCGCAAATACCGGTGGGTCTCCGGAAATACGTATCACGAAGGCGAAGGGTGGGTCGACGTCAATTTCTCGCCTGAGGTCGCGCCATTCCTGTTGGGCCTGCGCAAGGAATTCACGACCTACAAGCTCAAACATACCGCCGCGCTGCGCTCCGTCTACTCGTGGCGCCTGATGGAGATGTTCGCCCAATATCGGGACACTGGCCTGGTCCGCATTAGCTTTGACGACTTTTGTCATGCGATGGATGCGCCCCCGAGTTGTGTCAAAGACTTTGGCCAGATGCGTCGGCGCGTAATCGACGTCGCCGTCGACGAGCTGACCGGCAAGGATGGCCTGCTTATTGAGTGGAAGCCAACCAAGCAGGGCGGCCGAAAAGTCACTGGCCTGGAATTCCGGTTTAAGCCGAATCCGCAACTGTTCCTTCTCTGACGCGAACGGATGACGCCCGACTAAGTGGGTAAACGTCAGAATAGGGGCTCCGGGCGCTGCGGAACCCCTACTTCGTTTCTTCGATAATCTGGCGTGCGTCTACGCTATCAGTGCATGGCCGGAAACCTTTTTGCACTTTCGCGCATCCGTGGAGGGCTTAGCCCAACACGCCAGAGCAAAGCGATCCTCATTCCCATGCAGACTCCTGCGCGGCCGACGACGCGGCCGCATCCGCCGCAGCTGCATTGACTTCGTCCATCGTCCTGCCGGCACGCCGCGATGACTTCGCAACGCGACTCAGCGTCGGCGGCGGTAGTTCCGGCATCTCCTCGCCCGCACGCCAGATCCACGATGGCATGTCGCTTTCATCAATCAGCACAGACAACGCATCCTCGTCTTCCTGCTCGACGCCGGGCGGCTGCACATACAGCGCCACGGGCTTCGGCAACACGTCGGCCAGCACCGCGCACGCGAGCGGCTTGTTCTCCGCCAGGTTGTAACGAAGGCCCTTTACGAAGCGCCGCTTATGCACCGTGAGCGCATCGAGCATCAGCTTGTCGTACGCGTGCTCGAACGGAATCCAGTTGGACGACACGACCATGACGGCCAGCGTCTCGATCGACGCGATGCCGGTCGGGCTCAGACCGAACGTTGCAATGAACACGAGGTGCGAGTCCTCGATGCTGTCCCACAGTGCCAATTCATTCGCAAAACGCTTCTGGAGCCGCCGATGCAGATCATCACTCAGCATGAACGGAAAGTCTGGAAGGTGTTTTGCGACGATCTTGAAGCCATAGCGCGACTCCGCAATCTCCTTCACTTCTCCGATCGCAATCATCAATTTGCGGGCTTTCTTGCTGGTAGCCAGCTCGGCCATGTGCGCGATGCGACGCTGCGTAATGCCTGCCGCGTGTTCCAACGAGAACGACTCGGGCACATACAGTGACCGCCCCAGCGGCTCCCCCTTTGACACCTTGCCGGCTGCGGCCTGCAGAAGGAATTTGCGCACGACGTACCAGCTGCGCTTGCCCTCCATCGCCGGATACCAGCGATTCAGGCCAGCTTCTTCCCACAGATAGTGCAAGGTGCCGCGCAGCGTCAGTTTTGCCCCGTCTGTACGCACCGTATCGGCCGCGGCGCCTGATGGAGCTGGAGCTGCCCTACCCCCCGTTTTCGAGAGGCTGAAATCGAGCTTGAGTGTGGTGATGCCATCCTCGATGTTCTCCTGGATAGCCTCACCTTTCACCTCGCCCAGCCCGGACAGTTCCGCTGGCGGCTCGTATGACACACAGTCCGGCGCATGTGCGCCTCCCGTGTTCGGCATGCGCTTGATCACATGGTGTTCGCCGACTTTTGCGACATACATCGGGACGCCAACCGGCGTACACATGCACAGCGGCCGAATCTTCTCGCCGTGCGCATCGGCCAGGTACGTCTGCAGGTCATCGGCATTAGCCGCGACGATTACATCGTCGAATCGATATTCATGCATGATGCCCTCCACGTGTCAGACCCGCCCCATATTCACTTCCCGAATACCCTTGTAGGGGGCGCTTGAGAAAACGGAAAATAAAGCACGTTAGCGGCGGACGAGCGTCGCCAGACGACCCGTTTCCGCTGTTGACGAGCTCCCGCCTCAAACGGCCTGATTAAGGTGTACGTCGGATACACCGAGTGGTATGGAGCAACACGTCTACTTTCCTCACCTTTCCATCTTGGCGATCTGCGCTTCTCGTGCAACCTTCGCCTGTCGCCAGGACTTCTGGTTAAGAATCTGATGATGCCGGTGGTCCGTCATCTTCTTCCAGCCCCGGATCTCTTCGGCCCTTACGGGGCAGACGTCATTGCGCCAACCACGGGAGAATTTCCGCGGCGAACGCGTCATCCGGATGACCTTTTTCCGGGCCTGTTCGCTATCTCGTTGACTGACCAGCACACCCCAGAACGTCACGCCATCAGAACGTCACCACCGTCCGCAGTCCGGCCACGGCCTCGTTGCCGATGCGTGCGCCGTTGTTATTCGGATCGGGGATGCCACCACCCGGATGGAAGATGTACTGGAGTTCGCCCTGCAGTAGCCACCACGGTGTGACCTGATATTGGTACGTCGCCTCGATCACCGTCTCCGCCGAACGTACGGGATAGCCTGGAGTCTTGAAGGTTCCGATGTCACGATCGAGCGCACTCGCACTCGAGCTGACGTTCGCGTAGCTGAGCGCGAGCCCGGCCGAGTCGTTGTCACGGCCCTTGAAGGGAGCTTTGACTACGACCCCCGCATTGATATTGAAGTCGAGCAGGTTGCGATCGCCTGGCGCACCCATCACGCGGGTGAACACGCCGACCGACTGTGGGCTGTCGGCACTCGCTCGCCACACCATCTGGTCGGCGACAGCATAAACACTGAAGTTGCCGCGATGCTCAGCGGGCACGCCATTCGATGCAGAGCTCGCGAGCGAGATGCCGTTTGTGTCGAGGTGCTGGTCCGCGAATCGATTGTTGTTGTACCAGAAGCCCAGCTTGTAGGTCCCCGGGAGCCCGGCCGGCGATGTCGCACCGGAACCGCTTGCCGGCGGCTGGTTGATCGCGTACTGGACCTCGCCGATGATCATGGCGCCGTTGTGCAGGTTGAACTGCGTGCCGCTGGCGTTGAGTTGCTGAGGGTCGCCGTTGCCAGGAGCAGGGTTGCCGTCGAAGATGCCGCCGAGAATCGTCATCGAATCAGTTGGCTTGAACCGCAGGCGCACGCCAAGCGATGACAACGGATAGGCGGGACCGCCCGCTGGCAGGTCGGTGGCAGCGAGGACGGGCCAGCCGAACGTCGCGTTTGCGAAAGTGCTGGCGTACTGGCTGATGATAAATTCCTGATCGAGGCTCTGCTGGCCGACCTTGACGTCGAACTTGTCGCTGAATGCCTGCTGGTACCAGAGCTCCCACAAGCGTGTCGATGCTTCGGCCTCGACGCCGCTCACGGCCTGCAGCGAATTCAGGCGTGCCGCCGTGATGCCGTGTCCGTGGATCTGCAAGGCATCGACGAAGAAGGTGCCGCCCTTCAGGCCGAACGCCTTGTCGGTATCGACGCTGAGGCCGAACTGCGTGGCGCCGTTATACGAAGCGCCCTTCGAGAGACCGCCGGAAAAGTTACCGTAGAGTTCGCTCGTCTCCTGAGCGCTGAACGTGACACCGTGGTCGCCCAGCAGCGTGCGCAGCCCGCCCATGTCACCAAGCAGATTCGAGCGCTCCCAGAAGCCGGTCGGCGCGGCCGGGGCCTCGCTGGGTGCGGGTATTGCGTCGGCGTTCCCGGCAGGCGCGGCGTTCTGGTTGTCAGTTGTTGTGGTCGTAGACCCGGACTGTGCGTACGCCGGAGTGGCCGCACTGGCAGCCAGGGCAATCATCAGCGCTGCAGCGGCGCAGGCGGGTTTCAGGCGCGAGGCCGGAGTGGGGAGGCATCGCATGTCAATGCCGTTTTCGTTTTTTCTGCGCGTGCCAAAGGAGATCATTCTGGTTTCTTCTGGTTAACGAATTGATGAATGAGCGATGCCGATGAAGGAAGGCCGTTCGGTGCCAGTTCGCTGCTGTACCGCAGTTTGAGAAAGTCGCGCGCTCAAGGCGAGAGCCAGCTCAGGCGGGCCATGACGAACCCGGAACGTTGCTCCGTGATGTCGTCCAGAGGGACGCGACTGAGGTGCCGCGTTGCGCTGAGTGGCATGCGCGGGCGCTTGTGTACGACCAGAGCTGGCCATGCCCGGGTTCAAGGCGAGGTACGACGGCCGGCGACGCACGCAGATAAGCGCGCGAGACGCGCAGAAAGCGTTCGATATGCATGATTCAACTCCCGTCAAGCCCGGACAGGCCGGGCAACGTTCGATAAGCGACGCGCGTGCAGGCAGGTCAAACGCTGCTGTCCGCGTTCTTACGCAAAAAGGGAGCGAGCTACAGACGGACCGCACGGGCGGTCCGGAAGAAGCGCGCTGACCCGGCAATCGGGGTCAGCGGCGGGAAGGAAAGTCCGGCGTCGCTAACGTGCGATTGCAGTCTGGGTGCCGGCACGGGCCGGCATACAAGATCGACTACTAGAGTTTGCGTCCACGAAGGACTCTCCTGTTGGTAATTCAGGGCGGATTCTATGCGTGCCGTCTGTGAACGCGCAAGCAGAAATTGTCGTGTAGTGCTTAGTAGCTTTCATAGCGATGCTGAGCGCACCGGCCCGTGCGACGTCGATGGCATCCGGGACGACGTACGAGCACGCCCGGCGTCGCGCATGTGCAACATGCATTCGCGGGAAGCAGTCATTGCTGCACGTGTACAAAACGAAGAGGTATGTGAATGATTTGCATCCATCGGAAGTAACGGATTCGAAAGAAAAATCTTCGAAATATTCGTTGACTCGGCTCGCGCGTCATCACTAGAATTCGCCTGTTTCCACGAAAGGGGCATATGCCTTGGACAGTTGCAGTAGTCGACCTTCGAATCGTTTTTTTGCCTGACCGGCAAGACGCCCGCCTGGATTCTTCCTTAGCCGCCGTCCTGCCAGCAGGCAGACGGTGCGCGCCGCAGTAGCTTCCGTAGTGTCCCCCCGCGCATCACTTCGATTGCGCCGTCGTCGTTGACGCGTGCGTTGTTGCGCACATTCGTCTACGCCGACTCGGCGCGTCGAGCAGTTGGCTCGCGACGCCGCTCGTTCACGCCGTTCTCGCGCACGCAATACCGTGCCAGATCCGGCGTGCGGTTGAACACGTCCGTCATACATGAATCGGACCCGAGCAACAGAGGAGTTCACGATGCCCGACCCTGAGCCTTGTTTCTGCACGACTCGCCTTGCGTTCTCGCAGAACGCAGGCCGCTTAGCCTGACATCTGGCTGCGCACGTTCCTCCTTCACGCCCGGGCACTTCGACCCGCGTGAAGTGAAACAAAGGCACGCCTGATCGATGGCGCCACGTTTCAAGTATCTGGAGGAATCACCATGCGCTTCGCTCTGCTCGTTTCGCAACTCCCGCACGTCGAAGAAGCTCGCACGCACTACAACGGCATGCTCGCGCTCGACGCCCGTTCGCACGTATCGGCCCGCGTAGCCGCCGCTATCTGGACGGCGCTCAAAAAGCTCGCTCGCTGACACGGACCGGCGTGGCCGGCTGCCTGCCCACGGCGCCAGCACCGGCAGGCAGCAAGGCAGGGCCACGCCTCAATCGTCGATTTCAAGCAGCATTGGTAAGGAATAGCTAAAAATGTCAACTACTCCCGCAAACATCACGCAACGTCGGAGTGCCGTGCTCGACGACGCACACGTGGGCGATATCAAGGGCGCCCTCGGCACGATCGCCCACCACGACACGGCCCCTCGTAGCAGCTGGATGGCGCGCCTGCGCACGCTGCTCGCGATCCTTGGGCCCGGCCTCATCGTCATGGTCGGCGATAACGACGCCGGCGCGTTCGGCACCTATACGCAGGCCGGGCAGAATTACGGCACGTCGCTGCTTTGGACGCTCGCGCTGCTGATCCCGGTTCTCTACGTGAACCAGGAAATGGTCCTGCGCCTGGGCGCCGTGACCGGGGTCGGCCACGCGCGACTCATCTTCGAACGCTTCGGCAAGTTCTGGGGTGCCTTCAGCGTCATCGATCTCTTCCTGCTCAATGCGCTCACGATCGTCACTGAATTCATCGGCATTACATTTGCGCTCGACTTCCTCGGCGTCTCGAAGGTGCTCGGCGTCTGCATTGCAGCGGTGCTGACGATGGCGGCGGTCAGTACGGGCGACTTCCGGCGCTTCGAACGCTTCGCGATCGTGTTGTGCTTGTTGAGTCTCCTGCTGATCCCGGTGCTCGTCTCGATCCACCCGCCGGTCAGCGTCATTGCGCGCGACTTCCTCGTGCCGACCTGGCCGAAGAATTCAAAGCTCTCCGACGTGATGCTGCTTGTGATCGGCATTGTCGGCACGACCGTCGCGCCGTGGCAGCTGTTCTTCCAGCAGAGCTACGTGATCGACAAGCGCATCACGCCGCGCTTCATGAAGTACGAAAAGGCGGACCTCTGGATCGGTATCGCGTTCGTTATTGTCGGCGCCGTGGCGATGATGGCCTTCACGGCTGCGCTGTTCGACGGCAGACCCGAATTCGGTAACTTCACCGATGCAGGTGGCGTGATCGCCGGCCTGCACAAGTATGTCGGAGAGACGTCGGCCACGATCTTCGCCGTCGCGCTGCTCGACGCGTCGATCATCGGCGCGGCCGCCGTCTCGCTCTCGACGGCCTATGCGATTGGCGATGTCTTCAAGGTCAAGCACTCGCTGCACCGCAGCGTGCTCGACGCGAAGGGCTTCTATCTCGTCTACTTCGGCATCATCGCGCTCGCGGCCGCCCTCGTGCTGATCCCAGGCAGCCCGCTTGGCCTCTTGACGGAGGCGGTGCAGACGCTGGCCGGCGTGCTGCTGCCGAGCGCTACGGTGTTCCTGCTGCTGTTGTGCAATGACAAGGCTGTGCTCGGCCCGTGGGTGAACTCCAGGAAGCTGAACGTATTTACGGGCGCCGTGATCGCCGTCCTCGTCGTGCTCTCGATCATCCTGACGGCCGCCACTGTTTATCCGGATATCAGCGGCGCGGCGATTCTCAAGATTCTCGTGGGCGGATGCGGGCTTGCGGCAGCCGTGTACGCCGCGGTGGAACTCTCGCGCAAGGCGCGCGGTACGGCCGTCGCTGAGGATGCCTCGGCGCTCAACAAACCAGCTCTCAAGGAGTTGCGCAACACGTGGCGCATGGCGCCGCTCGAAGATCTGCCTGCGCCGCAACACCTGACGTTGTCGACACGCGTGTGGATGGGCGTGCTGCGCACCTATCTCGTCGTCGCAGTGGGTCTCGTCATCGTGAAGGTCGTGCAGATAGCCATTCACTGAGGGCTGTCGAACGGATCGGGCAGGCGTACGCGTCGCGTTCTTCCCGCACGGGTTCGGAGTCCGCTCCGAACCCGTTTTGCATTTTGGGCCATTTAAATTGATTGCGGCAGTGTTGTTGCACGGACAATTAATGAAAAAGAGATCGCGAATCGTTGTCGTTCTATTTTATCGAAAAATCAAAGACTTATAAGTATTTTTTGTTAAGTTGTGTGATAATTCGCCGCGTTGATTTTTGTGTCTCCGCATATAGCTGGAGACGTTCGGAGCCAGACTCATGAGCGCTAAAGATACGATCGAAAACGGGCATCACGCAGCGGCGCAACGTAGCACCATGGTGAGCGTTGGCGTGAACCTGCTCCTTTCACTGGCGCAAATCATCATCGGCTTTGTTGCGAGGTCACAAGCCTTGCTATCCGACGGCATCCATTCGCTTTCGGATCTCATTTCGGATTTTGTTGTTCTCTTCGCCGGTCAACAAAGCAGGAAGGGGCCTGATGACGGGCATCCCTACGGACATCGACGCTTCGAGAATGCTGCATCGTTGTTTCTGGGACTGCTTCTGGTTGCCGTCGGCGTTGGGATGCTCTGGAGCGCGGTCTTGAAATTTCGCCATCACGAGGCCATACCGCGCGTCCACGTGGCAGCCTTGTGGACTGCATTAATCGCGCTTGTTGCGAAGGAACTGCTTTTCCGTTACATGCTCGCAGTTGCCAAACGCGTTCGGTCGAGCATGCTGGCCGCGAATGCCTGGCACGCGCGCTCTGATGCCGCATCGTCGCTGATCGCAGCCGTCGGCATTGTCGGCAATCTGCTCGGCTATCCGATTCTCGACCCTGTCGCAGCGCTTGTCGTGGGCGTTATGGTGACCCGCATGGGCTGGCAATTCGCGTGGGCCGCTTTGAACGATCTCATGGATCGCGCGGCCGACGGCGACGAGGTCTCTGCTATTCGAGACACGCTGGCGGCGATGCCCGGCATCGCGGGCTTCCACGACCTTCGAACGCGCAAGATGGGCGACATGATCGTGGTCGACGTTCACCTCGAAGTGGATGCGGGTCTGTCTCTGGTCGAGGCACACGACATCTCGACCGTGATTCAGCGCGAACTCATGGAGAGACATCCCGTACTAAACGTCATGACGCATATAGATCCCGTTTGCGAACCGGCGCCAGAAGAGACGAATGCTAATCGTCGTGACCTCGCACTTCGCCTGTCAAGCTGACACGAATAACGCGGTGATAGTCGGTCGGTGGACGCCAGCCATCATTCGAATCCCTGCGACTATGGCGCCCCTGCGCAGGTATTGAATGGCTGTTTCACAGGTCACGAGAGCCATTCGGTTGTCTAAGAGGCGGTGTTCGCGAGCGGCCGAAACTGGCCGCACTGCGCCGCTCAGCCAGCTTACTTAGGACAGTTGCCGCGCACAACACCCCACCAGGAAAGGGCTAACGCTAGTGGTCCCGGGCGGGACGCAGTGGCCGGAATCCACCGCGCCGCACGTTCTGGTCCTCGCGCCACACGTAATCGCCCGTCAGGTTGATGTGCTCCCAGCCAAGCGGTGAGAGATACGGTAACAAAACTGCATCGGGTGGGGTACCGCGTGCGACCATCGCGTGGACAGCCCGTTCGAGGTAGACGGTGTTCCACAGAACGATTGCGGCAGTGACCAGATTCAGGCCACTTGCACGGTAGCGCTGAGCCTCGAAGCTGCGATCGCGGATTTCCCCAAGCCGGTAGAAGAAGACCGAACGTGCAAGCGCATTGCGGGCCTCGCCCTTGTTCAGGCCGACGTGAACGCGGCGGCGCAGTTCGACGTTCTGCAGCCAGTCGAGGATGAACAGCGTACGCTCGATACGACCGATCTCGCGTAGCGCAACGGCGAGGCCGTTCTGCCGCGGATAGCTGCCGAGCTTGCGCAGCATCAGTGAAGCGGTGACGGTACCCTGCCGGATCGACGTCGCCAGGCGCAGGATCTCGTCCCAGTTCCGCCGGATTGCCTTCTCGTTGTACGCGTCACCAATCATCGACTGGAGCGCCGGATAGTCCTTCACGCGGCCAGGCACGTACAGCTTCATGTCGTGGAGATCGCGGATGCGGGGCGCGAACCGGAAGCCCAGCAGGTGCATCAATGCAAAAACGTGGTCGGTGAAACCGTTGGTGTCGGTGTAATGTTCCTGAATGCGCAGATCCGACTCGTGGTACAGCAGGCCGTCGAGCACGTAGGTCGAATCGCGCACGCCGACGTTCACGAGGTTCGGGTAGAACGGCGCGTACTGGTCGGAGATGTGCGTGTAGAACATCCGGCCTGGTTCGGCACCATACTTCGGGTTCACATGTCCGGTGCTCTCGGCGCGTCCGCCGGCCCGAAAACGCTGCCCGTCCGATGATGAAGTGCTGCCGTCACCCCAGTGGGCAGCGAACGGATGGGCGAACTGTGCGTTGACCAGTTCGGCCAGCGCCTGCGAGTAGGTCTCGTCACGGATGTGCCACGCCTGCAGCCACGACAGTTTCGCGTAGGTGGTCCCCGGGCACGCTTCTGCCATCTTTGTGAGTCCGAGGTTGATCGCATCGGCCAGGACCGTCGTGAGCAGCAATGTCTTGTCTTTCGCGGTCTCTCCGGTCTTCAGGTGCATGAAGTGGCGGGTGAATCCGGTCCACGCATCGACCTCCATCAGCAGTTCGGTGATCTTCACGCGCGGCAGTATGGTCGAGGTCTGGTCGATCAGCGTCTGGGCAGCCTCGGGCACCGCTGCATCGAGTGGCGTGATTTTCAGGCCCGATTCCGTAATGATCGCATCGGGCAGTCCGTTGTCGGCCGCGAGCTGGTTGACGGTTGCCAGCCGCTGCTCCAGCAACAGCCGCCGCTCGCTCAGGTAACGGTCGCAGTCGGTGGTGATGGGTAGCGGCAGCGCATTGTCCTGCCTGATCGCCTGGAAATTTTCCGCCGGAAGCAGATAGTCGTCGAAGTCCTTGAACTGGCGTGAGCCCTGCACCCAGATGTCGCCTGATCGCAGTGCATTCTTCAGCTCGGCCAGCGCGCACAGCTCGTAGTAACGACGATCGATACCGGTGTCGGTCAGGACCAGTTGTTTCCAGCGCGGCTTGACGAAGGCGGTCGGCGCGTCAGCCGGCATCTTGCGCACGCCATCATTGTCCATGGCCTTGATCAGGTTGACAGCGTTGAGCACATCGGTCGCTGCCGGCGCAGCGCGCAGTTTCAGGATTTCGAGGAAAGCCGGTACGTAGCGACGCAGCGTCGCGTAATGGTCGCCGATCTGGTGCAGGAAATCGAACGCTTCGGGCTGGGCCAGTTGCTCGGCCTCGCTGACACTTTTCGTGAATAGCTCCCACGACATGACGGACTCGATGGCCTTGAACGCATCGCCGCCATTTTCCCTGGCCTTCAGCAAGGCGCGGCCGAGCTTTCCGTACAGTCTCACCTTGTCATTGATCGCCTTGCCCGATCGGTGGAACTGCTGCTGGTGTTTCTTTTTCGCGGCATTGAAAAGCCGGCCGATGATGCGGTCGTGCAAGTCGACGATTTCATCGGTGACTGTTGCCGTCGCTTCCATGACGATGGCCGCCAGGGTTGCGTGACGGCGCTGTGTTTCGAACTTCCCGAGGTCGTGTGGCGTCATCTGCGCGCCTTCGCGCGCAATCTTGAGCAAACGGTTTCTGTGCACCAGCCGGTCGAGGCCCGCGGGCAGGTCGACGGCGTGAAGGATTTTCAGGCGGTCGATGTGCTGCAGCATCTGCCGCGAACTCGCCTTGCCCGGCGGCAGCCGCAACCATGCCAGCCACGTCATGCGGCCGTCGTCCCGACGCTTCAGCAACTCGTCGAGTCTTTGCCGGTGACCGACCGACAGCGATTCCGTGAGCACGTCGTGGATGCGACGCGTCGCGCGGGTGACCGCTTCAGCACAGATCCGCTCGATCACGTTCGAACCCGGCAACAGGATTGCCCGCCGGCGCAGATATTCGAGCAGCGCCTGCGCGAGTACGAGGCCCTTGTCGGTCTGCATTGCCAGGTCGACGAGTGCCAGTACCGCCGGACGGTAGTCGGCCACCGTAAGCGGACGCAGTTGCAGGGCCCCCTGCAGTTCGAGCAGATGCTCACGGCGCGTCTGGTCCCGCTGCGCGTACGCCTCCCAGTGCGACGGTGCAATGCCGAGTTGCCCGGCAACGAACTGTAGCAGCGCGGGCGCAGGCTCGACACCAGCGCTCAAAGCGAAGCCCGGAAAGCGCAAGCAGCAGAGCTGGACGGCAAATCCGAGGCGATTGGCCGTTCCTCGATGCTGCCTGATCAGCGACATGTCCTGTTCGCTAAACGTGTAGTGGCGAATCAGATCATCGTGGCTGTCAGGGAACGAAAACAGGCTGTCTCGCTCGGGCGGCGAGAGAATGGAACGACGGGGCATGGTGGGCTCGACAGAGGATGGGGATGGTGCTGAAGGCGGGTTGCAGCACCGATTCCACTGGACTGGCGGTTCAGAAAAACAGCAGTGTAATACGATCCATTGCCATAATCCTTCTTATCGCAATGGAATACTTTTTACACTAAACTCGGTTCCATGAAAACGCGTCAGTTCCGACCCACCTCGCACACCGCTTCCGCCGAACCGCCGGCGTTTCCGGATGCTGACCAGCTTGCCGCGCTGCGCGGCTGGTATGCCGGCCTGTCGTCGCGGGCCGCCGTAGACCGCTATCTGCCTCACGTGCGGGTGCCGGGTGAATCCGCGCGCGGCATCATCAGCGCCATCCGCCGGCAGATCATCGAGCTCGCCCACGAACGCCAGCGCGCCGATCTTGCCGATCTGCTGCGGCATCCCGTTGGTGAGCGGATCGACCGGGCAGGCGCGGTGGCACATGTGATCGATATCCTGCGTGCGCTGCCGGTGCCACAACCCCAGATCGCTGATGACATCGGCCTGTGGCTCACGCCGCGCGCCGCGCGCGTACTGCGTGCGCATGGCATCGCAACCCTCGCGGACCTGACCGTGCGGGTGCCACGCCGGCGCCGCTGGTGGAGCACGGTGCCCGGACTCGGCCAGACCAGCGCCAGGCAGATTGAGGCGTTCTTTGCCGCCCATCCGCAACTGACGGAACGCGCTCACGCGCTGATTGCCGTGACCGCGCCGGGCGTCGTCGTCCCATGGGAGCGGTTGAGGGTGCCGCACGAGGTGGATGGTTCGCACGGCAGCTTCCGGGCGCCCCGGCGGGCCTGCGCGCTCGACGCGAACAACGACTATGACGCGGTTCACGCGTGGCTCGCGTTACACGAAACTCCTGCCACGCAGCGTGCCTACCGCAAGGAGGCTGAACGCCTGATCCTGTGGGCCATCGTCGAGCGCGGACGGGCGCTGTCCTCACTCACGACAGAGGATGCGATCGCGTACCGGAGCTTTCTGCGGCATCCGGGGCCGCGCGAGCGATGGGTCGGGCCGCCGCGGCCGCGCAACGTCCCCGACTGGCACCCGTTCTCTGGAAACCTGTCCGCGCGCTCGACCGCCTACGCACTTTCCGTGCTGGGTGAGGGTTGACCGGGATTCGCAAAAAATCCGCCGCATCTCGGCCTAAGATGCTGATATAAAAGAGAAATCGAGAGTGGCTTCAGAGGAGGCGTTCAGTGCTTCGTCACGTGTGCTGGTACGTCTCCCA
>Ga0307408_100000807_pt1 | contig 25077 bp, 19 predicted proteins | sample 322Cmetagenome_FD_202116 | JGI IMG/M metagenome (GOLD analysis project Ga0307408, IMG submission 202116) | Maize rhizosphere microbial communities from greenhouse at UC Davis, California, United States - 322HYB-C-3 | ecosystem: Host-associated > Plants > Roots > Rhizosphere > Soil | place...
CCTCAACTACGGCTTGAGCGAGGCAGCCCTGAAGTCGGCCAATCCGCAGATCAAGCCGGAGCGCCTCCGCGCCGGCCAGACGCTTCACCTCGGAGCCAAAGCCAAGCCTGAGTCCGCCCCTACCACCGCCAGGTCGAAGCCGACCAGCGAGAAGACTCCAGCACCTGCTTCTTCTCCGAAGATGGCAGCTGCCGCCCCTTCCCCGTCCGAGGCCGCGCCTGCTCCCGCTCCAGCTGAGCAACCCGCCGCCGAGCTGGTGAGCAATACCCCAAAACTTCGTCTCGTCGTCATCAACGACCCCATCGATTTCGGTGCTTTTGCCGCAGCACACGGCACGAACACCGCGAAACTGAATGCCCTGAACGGCCACAACCTGAATCCCAGTACAGTCCTTGCAAAGGGGTCAGAGTTCTACGTTCCCGCCCAGCCTTGAGAATTCAAAAGCTCTGATTTCCTTGGGTTTTGGCCGTAAAGGTCATGGCACCCGTCCGGGATTCGTCCCGGGCGGGTTTTCGTTTTTAGAGACAGAAGAGGGGAAGACGACAGACAGAAGACCAGAGGGACGGGCGGTGCCATAAGCAGCTCCAGTCTGAAGTCTTCTGCCTTCGGGTCTTCTGTCTTACGGAGACACCGCCAGCCGCTCCGGGCCTTGGGTCTCCTCAAAGATGAAGCCGTTCTCCTTGTAAGTTTTGAGCCGGAAATGGGTGGCCGTGGAAATCACGCCGTCCATCGTGCTCAGCTTTTCGGAAACGAAGCGGGCCACTTCACGCAGGTCGCTGCCTTCCACCACGACCATCAGGTCGTAGCCGCCACTCGCGAGGTAGCAGCTCACCACCTGGTCGAAGCGCGCGATCCGCATGGCCAGGCGATCAAAGCCGCCGCCGCGCTCAGGCGTCACCTTCACCTCGATGAAGGCCGACACATCATCATCGCCGGCAGCTTCCGGATTCACGACCGCCTGGTAGCCCAGGATCGTGCCGTTCTTTTCCCACGCCGCGAGACGCTCCGCCACCTGTGACTCACTGAGCGACAGGACTTCAGCGAGCTCCTTGTGGCTGTAGCGAGCTTGGCGGCGGAGAAGTTGCAGAAGCGGATCGATCGACATGACGGCGGCTTTCTAGCGGGCCTGCCTGCCCACCGCAAGGCCTGTGGGAGTCGTCCGACGCTCAGCGTGCTTCCATGAGAAAATCAACGGCCGTGGTGTAGGCCGATTCCGGGAGGTCCCACATCACGTCGCCGTGACCGAGCTTGGGAAGCACCAGGCGTTTCCCCTGCCCTTCCTCACAGGCGGAAAGAAGTTGAGCCGACTGATCCGGAGGGATCACGCCGTCACGCCCACCATGGATGAAAAGCAGCCGGGCATCCGTGCGGCGGACGCTTTCGACCGGCTTGATCCTCTTGGGATCAAATCCAGCGGCGCTGCGGACATTCGAGCGCACCCACGGCAAAAACGGCACCATCGCACCGCTGTAAATCTGACCGGCATGGTGGCGCATGATCTGGCTCAGATCGGCGAAGGGCGCGAGCAGCACTGCAGCCTCCGCGCGCGCATCTTCCGGCAATGTCTGGAGAGCTACCGAGGCCCCCATCGAGTAGCCCCAGAAGACATCCTTGCCCTTCGGTCGATGGTCGCGCTTGCGTGAGGCTTTGATCACCCGCAGGGCATCATCCACCTCGCGCATCCCGTAGCTGGCACGCTCGCCGCCGCTCTTGCCATGACCACGCGAATCCCAAGCGATGCACCGGAAGCCGGCAGCTGTTAGACGCTTTGCAACGGGGAGCATCTGTTCCTTGGTATTACCGAAGCCGTGAAACAAATAGGCCGTCCCGAGCTTGGGGACGGAAGGGTTGGCAGGCAGCTCCAGAGCCGAGAGAACCACGCCATCCGCCGCCTCCACATCAAAGCGCGCAGGCTTCGTCGCCGTCTCCTTCTCCCAATGCCCCGTCTCCACCACCCGCCGAGGCACGGTGAGCACGTCCGCGGCACGGCGGGTGAGGCAGCCGCTCAGGGAAAGGGCGACGAGGATGACGACGGACCTCCGCACGGCAGAAGCATTATCAGAGCTTCCCGAGATAGGAAATGCTCTGCTTGATGCTGGCCATCGCGTCCGGCGAGTGATCCTGCTCGACGTGACAATGAACCACGCCCGCCTTCTCGGCGGCGGCGATAATCGGCTCCATCGGGATGATGCCGTTGCCGAGTTCCTTGAAGGCGTCCTGCGGGATCGTGCCGTATTCAGGCAGCTTCAGCCCGGACTTGAGATCCTTGAGGTGGAGCTGGGAAACGCGGCCGGAGAGCTTGGTGATGAGCTCGGCGGGATCGAGGTTCGCGACCTTGATCCAGAAGACATCGACCTCGAACTTCATGTCCTTGCTGAACTCCGCCATGAGGATATCGTAGCCGCACTTGCCACCTTCCTTCGGCGCGAATTCGAAGGCGTGGTTGTGATAGGAAAGCTGGATGCCCGCCGCCTTGGTAAGCTCGGCCGCCTTGTTGGCGTTGGCCGCGATCTTCTTGTAGTCATCGAGCGTGCGGCGCTCGCCGTCCGCCAGATACGGGATGACGAGGTGGCTGAGGCCGACCTCCTTGGCCTTCTCGACGATCTTCTGGAAATCGCTCATGGCCGCGTCCTTGGGGCTGACCACGCTGCCCCACTCGAAATGGGACGAATTCAGGGCGAGCCCGGCGGCTTTCGCACCATCAAGGAGCGGCTGGCAATTCGGGAAACCGTAGGGTTCCACCTGCTTGTAGCCGGCCTCGGCGACGGCCTTCAGCGTGCCAGCGGCGTCCTTCCCGAGGGCACCGCGCAGGGTGTAGAGCTGGATGCCGATGTTCTTGCGGTACTTGTTGTCTGGAGCGAGGGCGGCAAGCACTTGGCTGGCGGGGGTCAGGGCGAGCGACGAGAAGGCAGCGGAACGCAAAAAAGTGCGGCGTTTCATGGTGCCAAAGGTCGCGAGGCGAAGAAGCCATGGCAAGCGCGGGCGACGGCATTTGCCGGATGGCGGGGACTTTGTGAAAATTTTCACAAACACCCTTGCCCGAGGGGCACACTTGGGGCCTGATTCCGCGGCCGGGATTCCCCAATGAGCAGCTCTACGACCGAATACCAAGCCCCCGACGTGGCCGCAAAGGCCGCCGAGTACCACGAGGAAACGACGGACTTGATGGGCGAAAAGATGGTCCTGAACATGGGACCGTCCCACCCAGCCACGCACGGCGTGCTGCGCCTGATCCTGGAATTGGATGGTGAAATCATCACCAAGGCCGATCCGGACGTGGGTTTCCTCCACCGAGGCGACGAGAAGATCGCGGAAAACATGCACTACAACCAGTTCGTGCCCTATACGGACCGGTTGGACTACCTTGCCCCGCTGGCGAACAACGTCGCCTACGCCTGCGCCGTGGAAAAGCTGATGGGCTGGGAGCTCCCGCCGCGCGGCCAAGCCCTGCGCGTGCTGTGCTGCGAGCTGGCCCGCATTTCCTCCCACCTGCTCGGCGTCGGCGTCTGCGCCATGGACGTGGGCGCGATGACCGTTTTCCTCTACACCTTCACGGAGCGGGAAAAGATCTACAACCTTTGCGAGCAGCTCACCGGCGCCCGCTTCACGACCTCCTACACCCGTGTCGGCGGCCAGCTTCGCGACATGCCGCCAGGCTTCGAACAAGCGGTGCGCACCTTCTTGGGCGAATGCGAGACAACCATCGAGGAAGTCTCCAAGCTGCTCGACAAGAACAAGATCTACCGCGACCGCATGTGCGACATCGGGATCATCTCGAAGGAAGCCGCGATCGCCTGGGGCCTGACCGGCCCGAACCTGCGCGCTTCCGGCGTCCCGCGCGACCTGCGCAAGGACCGCCCCTACCTCGGCTACGAGAAGTACGACTTCGACGTGATCGTGGCGGATGAAGGCGACTGCTACGCCCGCTACCAGGTGCGGATGGAAGAGCTGCGCCAGTCGATCAAGATCTGCCGTCAGGTGCTCGACACCATGCCGGAAGGCCCGGTGAACCTCGCCGAAGCCAAGAGCATGCTCCCGAACAAGGAGAAGGTGCTGATGTCGATGGAGGAGCTGATCCACCACTTCATCGTGGCCACCCAGGGCATTGATGCGCCTCCGGGCGAAGTCTATTTCGGTGCCGAGAATCCGAAGGGCGAACTCGGTTTCTACATCCACTCCACAGGCGGCGGCGTCCCGCATCGCCTGAAGATCCGCAGCCCCTCCTTCTGCAATCTTTCCCCGCTGTCCATCCTGTTGCCCGGCCACATGATTTCCGACGTCCCGGCCGTCCTCGGATCGCTCGACTTCGTGATGGGCGAGTGCGACCGCTGACCGTATAAGTGATTCGTTATGAAAAAGACGATCCTGCTTAGCTTCTTGATGGCCGGTGTCTCCTTCGCCGGCTTCGAAAAGTGGACCAACAAGGACGGCAAGGCCGCCGAACTTGAACTGGTGAAAGTTACCGAGACCTCCGGCGTGAAAACCGGCGAGTTCAAGATGCGCAACGGCAAGACCATCTCGCTCAAGGCCACCGAACTCGCGGAGGCCGATGCGAAGCGTCTTGATGACTGGAAGCCTGCCGCAGCTGATACAGATGCATCGTCTGCCGCGCCCAGCGTGTTTGACAAGGTGCTGGACGGCAATCTCGTGAAGCTCGATGGCAAGTCGTTGAAGAAGTTCGAGCTCACGGAGAAGCCGGCGAAATACTACCTCTTCTACTACACCGCTTCCTGGTGTGGTCCCTGCCAGCAATTCACGCCGTCGCTCGTCGAGTTCTACGACAAGAACAAGCCGAAGAGCCATGACTTCGAAATCGTGCTCGTCACCAGCGACTCCGACGAGAAGGCCATGGAAGGCTATGCGGTCCAGAAGAAGATGAACTGGCCGCAGCTCAAGCTCTCCAAGGCGGATAAGTTCAAGAAAGAGTTCAAGCATCCCGGCGGAGGCATCCCCAACCTGGTGCTCACCGACTTGGAGGGAAATATCCTCAAATCCAGCTACGAAGGCACCGATTACAAGGGGCCTCATGTGGTCATGAACCACCTCGGCACGCTCCTCAAAGAGTAACAGCAACTCTCCCGACGTCCCATTTTCCAACATGTCCGCCTCGATCCTCGAAGAAAACGTCGCCTCGCCGGAGACGCCCGGCTCGAAGTTCTATCCGCCCTTCGTGCCCACCGCGGCGCTCGAAGTCGAAGCCGACAACCGCCTCGCCCAGTTCCCGGCGGACCAGAAGCGCTCGGCCGTCTTGCCGATCCTGCACTTCATCCAGCATCACCATGGCTTCATCTCCGCGGAAGCGATCGAATGGGTCGCTGCCCGCCTTGAAATCCAACCGGTCAAGGTGCTGGAAGTGGTGACCTTCTACCCCGGCTTCCGCCAGTCGGCACCGGGCAAGGTTCACTTCCGCGTCTGCCGCACGCTCTCCTGCGCCATGGGTGGCTCGCATGAGCTGATGGCGAAGCTTTGTGAGCTCACCGGCATCGATCGCTCGCACTCCGATTCACATCACCATCCCGTGACCGTGTCGCCCTGCGGCAAGTGGTCGGTAGAATTCGCCGAGTGCCTCGCTTCCTGTGGCACCGCTCCGGTCTGCCTTGTGAATGACGACTTCCGCGAAGGCGTTACCGCCGACAAGGCCCAAGCCCTGCTCGACGAATACGCCAACGGCACCTCTTCCTACTGATCACCGATCACTCGCCACTCTCCATGATCACCTACAAAGCCGGTAAACAGCCCGACTCCCGCGAGTATCGCCTCATCTTCAAGAACGTTGATCGCGAGAACTGGGATCCGTCCATCGATTGCTACCTGCGCGATGGCGGCTATGACGATCTGAAGAAGGCCATGGGCATGGAGCCCAAGGCGATCACCGAGGAAGTGAAGAAGTCCGGCCTGCGCGGTCGTGGCGGCGCGGGTTTCCCGACCGGCCTGAAGTGGACCTTCATCCCGCCGAACAATACCAAGCCGGTCTACCTGATCTGCAACTGCGACGAGTCCGAGCCGGGCACCTTCAAGGACCGCTACATCGTCCACCAGGATCCTCACCAGCTCGTCGAGGGCATGGTCATCTCCTGCTTCGCCGTCGGTGCGAAGGTCGCCTACATCTACATTCGCGAAGAGTTTCCCGAGGCCGCCATCATCCTTGAGAAGGCGATCGCCGAGGCCCGCGCGAAGAACTTCGTCGGCAAGAATGTCCTCGGCTCCGGCTTCGACGTGGAAATCTACGTCCACCGTGGTGCCGCCGCCTACATCTGCGGTGAAGAGACCGGCCTGATCGAATCGCTCGAGGGCAAACGCGCCTACCCGCGCATCAAGCCTCCTTATTTCCCCGCTGCACTCGGGCTCTACATGTGCCCGACGATCGTGAACAACGTCGAGTCGCTGTGCCACGTGAAGCACATCGTCCGCATGGGCGGCGACGAATACGCCAAGCTCGGCGTGAAGAACAACACCGGCACCCGCATCCTCTGCGTGTCTGGCGACGTGATGAAGCCCGGCTACTTCGAGGTCGAAGTCGGCAAGGTGACCATGCGCGAGCTGCTCTACGACATGTGCGGTGGTCCCAAGGATGGCCGCGAATTCAAGGCCGTCATCCCCGGTGGATCGTCCGCCAAGATCCTGCGCTGCGACGAGAGCTTCACCCTGAAGGGCAAGGGACCCGAAGGCGCCGATCTCAAGCTTTCCTTCTGGGACATCCCGATGGATTTCGACTCTCTCGCTGCCTGCGGCTCCATGGCCGGCTCCGGCGGCGTGATCGTCATGGACAACACGCGGAAGATGTCCTGGGTGCTCAATAACCTGAACACCTTCTACGCCCACGAGTCCTGCGGCCAGTGCACGCCCTGCCGCGAAGGCTCCATGTGGATGAAGAAAATCTCCGACCGCATCGTCGCCGGCGAAGCCTCGCCAAAGGACGTCGCGACCTTGGAAAGCGTGGCCTATCAGATCGACGGCCGCACCATCTGCGCCTTCGGCGAAGCCTCGTCCTGGCCGGTGGAAGCCATCATCGCGAAGTTCCGCGAGGAGCTCCTCGCCGACACCAAGGAGACGAACGAGGAAGCGCCGCACAACGCCGAAGCAGAAGCGCAGCGCCGCTATCTGCAGAACGCGTGACGGCTGGTGAGCTGCTAGACTGCTAGGAGATCCCGCCCTTCCACAAAGGGCCTGCAGCGGATTGCATTACGCAATCATTTAGGTCAATCTACTGACACAGCTTTGAAATTGCCCGGGCTGACGCTTTGTGGCATCTAACAAGGTGTATGAGTACTGACCCATATCAGCCCCCCTCAAGTCCTAGCCCTTCAGTTCCGGCTATTTCCCAGCAAGCGCTAAAGGAAATGCTCCTCTCGTTCAACGGAAGAATTCCTCGTCGCACTTACTGGCTTTACGGGCTGGCCAGCGGTATCGCCATCGGGATCGTAATAGCTATCTTGGGGGCAATCTTTGGGCCCAAGATAGATCCTCAGACGGGCGCAATGAGCGGAGGCAGCCTCTTCTTTCTCATCGCCATACCTCTCTACCTCCTAATGCTCTGGATCGGCTTTGCACTAGGTGCGAAGCGCTGGCATGATCGCGGCAAGTCGGGCTGGTGGATGCTCATCGTCCTAATCCCGTTCGTAGGCGGCATCTGGGCCTTGGTGGAATGCGGCTTCCTCCGGGGCACCGTCGGCCCGAACCAATTCGGCCCGGATCCCACCTGAGTTCACAAGACTTCGATTTCGCGCAGCCCCCGTTTCGCCCGGCGAAACGGGGGCTGCATTTTTCCCGGATGGACCCCTTGAAGAATCTTGGCTGACTCCCGTCCTTCTCTTGCTGACGAAGAACCTCCCGAAGGCGGGTCTTCCTTTCGTCCGGTCGCCCCTTCTGACCGGATCGCATTGTTGGATGCGCTTCGCGGCTTCGCACTCTTCGGAGTGCTGGTAGTGAACATGGCGGGATTCAAGCTTCCGCTTTTCGCCTTCTTCTATCGCTCTCCGGAACTCTACTTCCCGGGAGAATGGAACGAACTGGCAAAGACGGCCGTGCTGTGGCTGGCGGCCGGGAAGTTCATGCCCATCTTCTCCCTCCTCTTCGGCATCGGTCTTGCCCTCCAAGAGAAGCGGGCGATTGCGAAGGGAAGAGCATTCGGCCCTTTCATCTCTTGGCGCATGGGTCTTCTCGTCGCCGCCGGAGTGATGCATGGCATCCTGCTTTGGCCCGGTGATATTCTGGCGCTTTACGGACTCTTGGGACTTTTGTCTCCGCTCCTGATCAAGCGAAGGGTTCTCACGCTCGTACGACTAGCGATCGCCATCTGCCTGATCTCGATCGCGCTCTGCGTCTCCCTGACGGTCTCCTACTTTTCACAACCGCAGGTAGCCAATGATGTGCGGTCAGCGGTGGACCAGTGGGTTCTCGCTTACCAGAACGCGTCGCTGCCCTACCTCGTGGCATTGAGGATTCAGGAGTGGAAGTTCGTCTGGGTATCGACCTGGTTCAGCGATCTTTCCCACGCCTCCCTCTTCTTCGTTCTGGGATTGGCCCTGGGAAAATCAACCAAACTGGAAGCCTGGCTCAGTCCCGGTTTCAGAGTCGGGCGCCTCTTCATCTTCAGCATCGTGCTTGCGGCGGGAGTAGGCCTCGCCGCGGTCAAATGGGCCTATGGTCAACCCGGCGAAGGCCTGGTTCCCAACCTCTCGGCCTACCTTGGAGGTCTGATCGGAAGTTGGATCCTAAGCTGGGGCTACATCGCCGGCTTCGCTCGCCTTTACCATCGCTACTCCGGTTCTTGGATAGTGCAGGGTTTCGCCAGCGTCGGCAGGCTATCCCTCACGAACTACCTGCTCCAATCGGTCATCGCGAACCTGCTCTTCATTCCATTCGGATTCGGACTCTATGGACGAGTGCCGTTCAGCGAGGGCTTGGCTCTCTCGGTCGTGATCTTCCTTCTCCAGATGATCTTCAGCCGTTGGTGGCTTGCGAGTCATCAATCGGGCCCCGCGGAGTATCTCTGGCGGATGCTCTCTTATCCCCGCTGATTCCGGAATCCGGGCAAGTGCCTTTCTGCGGAACGGATGAAGCATCTGACCCAGATAGCTTCGCGGCATCTCCTCATGCACGCCGAACACCTCCGGCTCGTGATCGGGACAGCGGTAAGTCCCAAAAGCGAGATCCATCAGCGGCGAAATATTCGCGTAGTTCCCCGCGTCTCGCGCGCGATCGTGATGCCAGTGATGAAGTTCCGGCGCACCGACGAACCACCGCAGCGGTCCGATCGGCAGGCGTACGTTCGAGTGAATGTAGATCGCCCAGATCCCCCGGAACGCGATCAAGCCTGCCAGCGTCTCCAGCGGAAAGCCCAGCACGAAGGCCGGCAAATTGATCAGCCCCATCGTGTAAACGGTATCCAGCGGATGCTCCCGATGCGCCGCCAGCCAATCGAGATGCTCGGCACTGTGATGCACCGAGTGAAAGCGCCACAGCAACGGCACGCGATGCTGTAGCCGGTGTCCCCAGTAAACAAAGAAGTCGCTCAACACGATCACCTCCACCGCCTGCAACCACCAGGGCTGCCCTGCCACGGCTGCGCGGAATGCCACCGGCACCACACCATCGATCCAATCGCCAAACCGGCTTAGCAACCCCAGCACCAGTCCACCCCACAGCAGGTACTGGCCGAGGAAAAAACACAGATCCAAAAACCACTGCGGCCGCAGGAAGCCTTGTCCCGGCTTGGCCGGGAATGCCCGCTCCAAGGGAAGAAAAACAAGGCACAGAAAGAGGAAGCTCCCTCCTGTGGCGAGCAACATGGAAGCGAGGTTCATGGCTTCTCCTCCACATCCGATGGGGACAAGATTGCGTCGATTCTCTTCGACCCGGGGAGAAGTTTTCTCTCTTCCGGTTTCTTTTCTTCGCCGCCTGGAAGCGGTATAACTCCAATCTTGGAACTTGGTAGTTCCGCTCGCGTTTCCCCATCGACGGGAGCCTCTTGAATGAAGTCCGCGTTCGTCCGTTCTGCGTCCGCGCCTTTTTTAGAGGTCGATCTATTGCGCGGAAAACCCCACGCACTCTTCGAGCCAGGCAGCACCACCCGCTCCTCTTCCTGCGCCTCAGCCTCCCTGGCTTGTCGTTCTTGGAATTTCATCTGACTCCACAAAACGTAGCCACCACCAAGTGCCACCGCGCTGCACACGGCGAGGACTCTCGGCCAGTAAATGCCTCTCTTCATTCCCCTCGCATACATCGCAAATGCGTCAGTCATCAAGTGCGCTCGCTTTTCTTGACGATGGCATTACCCGGAATCGCGCCGGAGACCCCGCGTAAGCCTTGGGTATGAATTCCCCACTTACGGAAATACCGTCATAGCCGGTTCGGCTTACATGGCTTTCATTCAAGGAGTCGCGAAACCCAATTCTCCTGCCCCCGCGACTTACCTGCAAAAACGCCATGAACTCCCGCCGGATGCACGGGCCTTGGAGGCCTGTACACTCCTTGGTCGCCGCGTCCCTCCTGAGCTGCGCCCAAGCCGACCTCGTCAATCGCTGGTCCTTTAATAACGCAGCTGGCAACGCGCCCAGCGGCACCTCCATCGCGGACAGCGTGGGAACTTCCGCCGGTGCCGTGGTTGGCATCGAGGCCTCCTTCAATGGCTCGGCACTCGTTCTTCCGGGAACCACCAATGGCAATCAGACCCCGGCAAACATCGCCGCCTACGTCGATCTTCCCAACGGCCTGATCTCCTCCAAGACCAACCTCTCCATCGAAATCTGGGCCACCCCGGTCTCGATCAAGAATTGGCAGCGGCTCTTCGACTTCGGCCGCATGGGTCAGCTCACATCGGCAGTTCGCGGTGGCCAGACGGTCCCGAACGGAGAAATCCAGCCCACCGCGACCCAAGCTCCCAATAACGCCACCTCGAGCGATGACTTCGCCTTGGCGGTTCACCGCGACACAACCGCCAATACCCAGCGCCTCATGGGACGCTTGGACAGTGGCGCCGAACTCGGCAGCAATACCGGCGCGAACCTCGCGGTAGGCACTCGCTACCACATCCTCTGCACCTTCACTGATGGTGCCGGCAGCTACGGCACCGGCGGCGGCCAGATGGCTTGGTATCTCAATGGCACGCTCATCAGCACCGTCGACTTGGATTTCCATCTCTCCGAAATCCAGGACCGCAACAACTGGCTTGGCCGCTCAATGTACACGGCGGATAACAACGCCAACATCGCCTACGACGAGGTCCGTCTCTACAACCACGTCCTTACGTCCGCCGAGATCACCGCCAACATCGAGGCCGGCCCCGACAATCTCGGAGAGCCTGAACCCGAGCCAGCCCCCGTCCCTGACAATCTCTGGGCCTTCACCACCCAGGCCAACTCCGAAGCGACCTCCGGAACCACCTTCACCGATAGCATCGGCGGCGTGGTTGCCACCCTCCGCGGCAATGGCGGCTCACTCACTGGCGGCTCGATCGTCTTGCCCGGCAGCACCACCGGCAATCAACCGGCGTCGACCATAGCCGCCTACATCGATCTGCCGAACGGTCTCGTCACGCAGACGCCCAGCGTGACCTTTGAAGCATGGGCCTCCCCGCTCTCTTCGAAGAACTGGCAACGGCTCTTCGACTTCGGCCGCTGCACCACCACGAATGGCACCGGTGCGGCCACCGGTGAGATCCTCGACACCGCCGCAGCCCCCGGCAACACAGCTGCCTACGACAACCTCAGCCTCACCTTCAACAATGCCGGGAACATGAATTCTCAGCAGCTCGAAGGACAGTACGACGGCAATCCCGCGCAGTATACCTTCTCCACTGCGGCCACCACCGCTGGCTCTCAGTATCACTACGTCTTCGTGGTTCAGGACGGCGTCGGCACCTATGGATCCAATGGCTGCCAAGCACGCTGGTATCGCAATGGCGTGCTCCAGAACTCCATGGACTTCCAATTCCACCTCAGCGGAATGGAAGACGTGAACAACTGGATCGGCCGCTCGATGTACTCGGGCGACTCGAACGCGCACATGGCTCTCAATGAGCTGCGCATCTATCGCCGCGCGATCACACCCGGCGAAATCACCGCGAACTTCACCGCGGGACCTGATCCATCAGTCGGCCCACCGGAGCCCCCTGTCCCCGCGCCGATTCCATCGCGTCGATGGAGCTTTGACACCGCCGCTGACAACGCACCCGCTGGCACCACCTTCCTCGACGTCGCCACCAGCGAAGTCGCCACGGTTCAAGGCAACGGCGCGACACTTACCGGCACCCAGCTTGTCCTTCCAAGCTCTGCCACCACGGGCAACCAGACCGCGGCCAACATCTCCGCTTACCTCGACCTGCCCAATGGCATCATCTCGTCGCGACCCGATCTCACCTTCGAGGCATGGGCCACACCGATTTCGTCGAAGAACTGGCAGCGCCTCTTTGATTTCGGCAATGCCTCTCTAACAAGTGGCCCGGGAGCAGAGACTGGCGAGATCATCGACACCACCACCGCCCCCGGCAACTTCGTTGCCAACGACAACCTCTTCCTCTCGCTAAATAACGGCGGCACCCTCGGCTCTCATCGCCTCGAAGCAAAGCTTGGCGGCGGCAGCACCGTAACCAACAACACCGATCTTTCCTCGGTCACTAGCGCCGGCACGCAGTATCACTACGTGATGACCGTGAAGGACGGCGGTGGTGCCAGCGGCTCGTCGGGTTGCCTCGTGAAGTGGTTCCGCAATGGCGCGCTGATCGGCTCGGTCGATCTACCCTATCGCTTGCCCGACCTGCACGACGTGAACAATTGGATCGGCCGCTCGATGTGGGGTGCCGATTCGAACGCGAATCTCTCACTCAACGAACTCCGCATCTACGACCGCGCGATCTCCAATGCCGAAGTTGCATCGACCTACACCGCTGGACCCGACACCACCTTCTCGCCTCCCGTCGCGGGCAATGATGAAGCCACCATTCATCCGAACCAAAAGGTCCTCATCAACGTGATGGCCAACGACACCGGAGGAGCCATTTCCAGCACGCTGCAGATCGCTTCGCCACCCGCGACTGGCACCGCCACCATCAGCGGAGGAAAGATTCTCTACGCCCACAGCGGCAGCAGCGCGGCTCCTGTTACCTTCACCTATCGCGTCGGCAACGTCAGCGGCACCACCTCGACCGCCACGGTCACGATTCACTTCGCGGCTTCGCTGCGCCTCACCAATGAGTCACTCGCCATGCCGGACGCACCACCGGTCAATGCTTGGCAACTCGTCGATGCCCTGCCCGGCCTCACCTTCACCCGCCCCATCTGCTTGACTCCCGTCCCTGGCGATACGAAGCAGCTCTACGTCTGTGAGCAAGGAGGGGTCATCCGGCGCGTGGCCGACGTCACATCGACGGAACCCACCACCAACGTCTTTCTCGACCTCACGGCACTGGGCGGAGGATTCAACATCGGCCCCTTGTTGGCTGGGCAACCCGAAAACGGCCTGCTCGGCCTCGCCTTCCACCCGAACTACGCCACCAACGGCTACTTCTACGTCGCCTACACGGTGAGCATCAGCGGCAACTACTTCCAGCGAGTCTCGCGCTTCGCTCGTAGTGCCGCGGACCCCACCATCGCGGATCCTACCAGCGAGCTGATCCTCCTCCACATCGACGACTTCGGCCTGAATCACAATGGCGGCGACCTTCATTTCGGACCCAACGACGGCTACCTCTACTATGGGACTGGCGATGGCGAAAACTCCACCGCGGGTCAGGCAAGGAGCCAGAAGATCGATGACGATTTTTACTCCGGCATCTTCCGCATCGACGTCGACAAGAAGCCCGGAAGCCTTCCGCCCAATCCCCATGCCTCCATTCCCACCGACGGCGGCGTGGCCCGTTTCAACGTGCCGCCCGATAACCCGTTCATCCATACCAGCCTCAGTCCGAGTGGCACGTGGAACGGCACCTACAACGGCATCGATTACTCCGGCTCGCTGGGCTCGGTGCGCACGGAGTTCTGGGCCACGGGCATCCGCCACTGCTGGCGCATGTCTTTCGATTCGGTCACCGGCGACCTTTGGGAAGGTGACGTCGGACAGAACACCTACGAGGAAATCAACAAGATCGAGAAGGGCGGCAACTACGGCTGGGCGTACCGCGAGGGTGCCCATGACTTCAGCGGCGTGCTCGGCACCGCGCCCGCGGGCTTCACCTCGATCAATCCGATCTACGACTACGTCCACACTGGCGTCGCCGGCGGCGACGCTGCATTCAAGGGGAACTCGGTCGTCGGCGGCTACGTCTATCGCGGCACGCGCTACCCGTCGCTCGCGGGCAGCTACATCTTCAGCGACTCCGTGTCCGGCCACGTGTGGCAAATGAACACGACCACTGGCGCGACAACGCGCCTCACCGGCTTGCCCGGCGCGTATGGAGTCATCTCCTCTCAGGGAGTGGATCCTTACAACAAGGACCTCCTGTTCTGCGCCTACCTCACCGGCAAGATCATGCGCCTTGGCACAGGCAGCTCGGTCATCGGCGATTTCCCCACCACGCTCACCGAGACGGGACTATTCGCGGATTTGAGCGACCTCTCGCCCGCGCCCGGCCTGCTGCCCTATCAGCCGAACATTTCCTTCTGGAGTGACTACGCCATCAAGCGCCGTTGGTTCACCATCCCGAACGCTACGGACAAGATGACCTGGAGCAAGGACGGCAACTGGACCTACCCGACCGGCACCGTCTGGGTGAAGCACTTCGATTTGGAAACGAGCCGCGGCAACCCGGCGACCAAGAAGCACATCGAGACCCGCGTGCTGGTGAAAACCGACACCGGCTCGTATGGCGTGAGCTACCGGTGGAATGAAGCGCAGACCGAGGCCTACCTCGTGGAAGATGCGGGCGCCGAGTTCGACCTCGCCATCGACGACCATGGCACGCCGCACACGCAGCATTGGCAGATCCCGGGACGATCGAGCTGCCTCACCTGCCACACGCCGCAGGCCGGTCATGCGCTGTCGTTCAATACCCGCCAGCTCAACCTGAACAACTCCATCAACGGCTACAGCGGCAATCAGCTCGACGTGCTCGCGGCGAACAACTTCCTCGCCAACACGCCGGATCCCGTCGCCACCCTCGCCCGCCACATCCGGCCGGACGAGACCGGGTATCCTCTTGAGCAACGGGCCCGCTCTTACTTCGCGGTGAACTGTTCCTACTGCCACCAGACTGGCGGCAGCGCGGGCGGTCTTTGGGATGGCCGTGCCCATCTCACGTTGGAACAGACCGGCCTGATCAATGGCACCGCCGAAAGCAACGGCGGCAACCCGCTGAACAAATACATCGTTCCGGGCGACTCGACCCACAGCATCGTGCTCAATCGCATGGCGGCGACCAATGGCTTCGGACGCATGCCACCGCTCGGCACCAGTGAGGTGGACGCGACGAACATCCAGCTCATCACCGAGTGGATCAACAGCGACCTGCCAAATCGCCCGCTCTATGACCAGTGGCGCAACAGCTTCTTCGCCGTCAACGATCCGAACGGCATCAAGGCCGCCGACCCCGATGGCGATGGCATGAGCAACTACGATGAGTATCTGTTAGGCAGCTCGCCCCTCACTGGCAGCGGCTCGTGGCAGGCTTCCATCTCGGACGGCTCGCTGCAGTTCCTGAGAAAATCGCACCGTTACTACGCGATCCAAACCAGCGACGACCTCGGCAACTGGCAGCCGTGGACTATCCCCGCGATCGACAGCGTCTATCAGTCCAGTGACACGCTCACCGAGATTCCGCTGCCCGTGGATCCGAGCGGGAAGAAGTTCTTCCGCTTCCAGGTCACGGAGCCATAGGAGCTAGTGGTATAGGACCGGTCGCGTAGCGACCAAGGACAATAGCCGTGGACTTCAGTCCACGGTTCAAGGCGGCAACGAGGCGTGTCGCATCGCGACACAGGAATCCGGCGATGGGGACCCGTATTGAAGAAGCATCCCCGCCAGTGACGGTTCCGGTGTTGCTGCGCGACACGGTCCGCAGACTTGTTAGTCCGTGGACTGAAGTCCACGGCTACAATCCTTGACCACTACGCGGTCGATGAGAACCGCGGCGCTACTGCACTCCGCCAGGCTTTGCGCGAGTCGCGTCACTCTCAATGCCGCTGCATCTCCAACAAGCCGCGGAAGAGATCATGCTTCGCTTCCAACTCCTGGAACGTGCCATCACCCACAATCCTTCCTCCCTCGAAGACGAGGATGCGGTCGGCAATACGGATCGTGCTGAAGCGGTGGGCGATGATGAAGGTCGTCCGACCGCGGGTCAGGTCGGCGAGTTCCTCCTGGATCCGCGCCTCCGCCTCCGAATCGAGCGCCGAGGTCGCTTCATCGAGGATCAGCACCGGCGCGTTCTTCAGGAACGCACGGGCGATTGAGATGCGTTGCTTCTGTCCACCAGAGAGCTGCGCCCCCCGCTCGCCCACCTGGGTGTCATAGCCCTGCGGCAGCCCCATGATGAAGTCATGGGCATGCGCCTGGCGCGCGGCCTCCTTCACCTCCTCCGCGCTCGCATTCATCCGCCCGAGGCGGATGTTTTCAAAGATCGTCCCCGAAAACAGAACCGCCTCTTGTGGCACGATCGTGATGTGATCGCGCAGATCCTTCAGCCGCAGCTCACGGAGGTCCACGCCGTCCAGCGTGATCTGGCCCTCCACCGGATCATAGAAGCGCGGCACCATGCTCGCGAAAGTCGTCTTTCCCGCACCGGAGGGTCCGACCAGCGCCACCACCTGGCCCGCCGGCACGTCGAGCGTGACACCATTGAGCGCGGCATTGTCGCCGTAGGAAAAGCTGACGTTCTCGAATGCAACCCGGCCCGCAACGCGGTCGATGGTCACGGGATTCGGCGGATCGGTCACGCCTTCCTCGGCGTGCAGGATGGTCTCCAAACGATCCAGCGAGGCCTCGCCCTGCTTCATGCGATTGTGGATCTCCCCGAGCTTCTTCATCGGGTCGTAGCAGAGGTAGAGCGCCGTCACCACGCCCATGAAGCGTTCGAGCGAGAGCCCCTTCGATGCGCCGTAGCCGAGCGCGAACGCCACCACGGCGGCAGCCACCATCTCGATGATCGGTGGCGTGAGATAGCGGTACTTGATCACCTTCAGGTGGAACTTCGTCCACCGGCCGATGCCTTGGAGGAAGCGCTGGCCCATCATCTCCTCCAAGTTGAAGGCACGGATCTCGCGCGTGGCGCCGAGGGTCTCCGCCAGCACCGCCGAATTGTCGCCGGACTCCCGCTGCATGTGGGCGGCCTTGCGCATCAGGCGTTTGCCCAGGAAGCGGATCGGCACCACCACGATCGGGATGCTCAGCAGGCAGATGATGAGGAAGAACGAGTCGCTGTTCTCGACGCTGTCGGTGATCAGGAAGGCCAGCGCGCCGATCAACGTGAACGGTTGCTTGATCAAGTCATTGGAGATCGTCGTGACCACGCCTTGCAGCATGTTCGAGTCGGTGATCACGCGGCTGATCAGGTCCCCGGTCTTGCGGCCACTGAAGAAGCCAAGCGGCAGGCGCTGGAGCTTCACGAAAACCGACTGCTGGATATCGCGCAGCACGTGCAGACCGGCTGCGGTGATGAAATAGACATTCAGGAAGCCAGCGAGGCCGCGAAAAAGCGCCGCCAGCGGGATGATGGCACAGGCGGCGATCAGCACCGCACGAGGCGCGTTTTCCACCCCCAAGCGCTCGCTGAAGAAGGTTCTCACCTTTTCCGTTTTCTTGAGGTTCGCCATTTCCTCCCCGAAAGCCCCATTCAGCAGTTCGGTCGCTTTTTCCTGGCCGACGGAGTCGTTCAGGGTCCGCTGCACCTCGGCAATCCTTTCGGTCTTGCCGAAGATGATCGGGAACGCGGTCTTCACCACGAGCGGCATGCCGAAGCCGCTGACGATCGCGAAGACGATGCCGGCGATGACGCCAGCAATGAAGGTGCCTTTGACACCCTTGAGGTAGGCGAAGTAGGGATAGAATCGCTTCATCCGTGGGGGCGGAGGTTCTCCCCCCTTCCCCCCGGGGGCAAGTCCGTAACACAACCTTCGGCGGCACGAAAAAGCTTGCCAAAGCGACCGCGGTTGCCACCCGGCGCGCCGCCCGCTAGACCGGTGGCGTGACATTGGAAGTCTCCACACCCGCCCTGCTGTTCCCGGCGATCAGCCTGCTCTTCCTGTCCTTCACCAATCGCTTCCTACATCTCTCCGCCCTGATCCGCCAGCTTCACAAGGACTGGCTGGAGCATGGCGAGGATCTGCTGCGTGCCCAAATCGACAACCTGCGCCGCCGCCTGACGCTGATCCGGCTGATGCAACTTTTCGGCGCCTTCAGCCTGCTTCTCTGCGTGATCGCCATGCTCGCCGTGATCGCGGGCATGCAATCGATCGCGATCCCCACGTTCACCTCCGCGCTACTACTGATGGCGTGTTCGCTCGCCTGCCTCTGCTACGAGGTCTGGATCTCCGGCGGCGCGCTGCGCATCCTTCTCAACGCCGTGCAGGAAAAGCGCTGACTCTCCACGCCATGGACGATCTTTTTGCTCCAAAGCCCGCCCCCGCCCCAAAGGCACTGTCCGTCACACAGCTCGTGCGGCGGATGAAGAACCTGCTGGAGATCGAACTCGGTGAAGTTTGGGTCGAAGGCGAGATCTCGAACCTCAAGAAGCAGGCCAGCGGCCACTGGTATTTCTCGCTGAAGGACGATGGCGCGCAGATTCAGTGCGCGATGTTCGGCGCGAAGAAGCGCTCCGGTGCCGAGGTCATGGAGGACGGCGTGAAGGTCCGCGCCTTCGCCGAGCCCAGCGTCTATGAAGCGCGCGGACAACTCCAACTCATCGTCCAGCGGGTCGAGCGCGCTGGTGTCGGCGAACTACAAGCACGCTTCGAGGCACTGAAACGCAAGCTCCAGGCCGCAGGCTTGTTCGATGCGACGCGGAAGAAACCGATTCCGTCCTTTCCCCAGGTGGTCGGCATCATCACCTCTGACACCGGTGCAGCGATCCGCGATATTCTCAATATCCTCGAACGCCGCGCCCCGTGGGTGCAGCCAGTGCTCTACCCCGTCCGAGTCCAGGGCAAAGGTGCCGAGGTCGAAATCGCCCGCGCCATCGAGCGGATGTCGCAGCCGGAGAAGTACGACATTCCTCGTAGCGACGTGCTCATCGTCGGCCGCGGCGGCGGTTCAATCGAAGATCTGTGGAACTTCAACGAGGAACTCGTCGCGCGCGCCATCGCCGCCTGCGAGATTCCGGTGATCTCCGCGGTCGGCCATGAGATCGACTTCACCATCGCCGACTTTGTCGCCGACCTGCGGGCACCCACACCGAGCGCAGCAGCGGAACTCGCAGTGCCGGATGGAGAGGAACTCAAGGCACGGCTTGGCATCCTGAAGCGCCGCCTTTCCCGCCGGGTGCATGATCGCGCCGAGCGACTCGCCATGATGCTGGAGAACCTCCGCCGCGGGGTGCTGTCACGCGGTGGCGAACGTCTGCTGCGCGAACCGGTGCTGCGACTCGACTCCCTGCGCGGCCGCCTTTCCTCCGCCGTGGAGAGCAACGTCCGCCACCGTGAACAGCGACTGAAGGAACTCGGCCGCACCCTCGCGGCGCATCACCCGGCGCGTCAACTTCAGCTTCGGTTCGATCATGTCCTTCGTCTACGTGGCCAGTTCGAACGCGCAGCGAACCGACGGCTCGATGAATCAGGCCAGCGACTCCACCGCTTGCGTTCGCTTCTGCGGACACTCGGCCCCGAGTCCGCCTTCGAACGCGGCTTCTCCATCGCTCTTGACGCTACCGGGAGAATCATCCGCTCGACCGCCGATGTCGCCCCGGGCGAGGAGATCCACACCAAGGTCAAGGATGGGGTGATCCGCAGCACGGTGAAGTAGCTCGGAGCGCTGGCGCAGCGGCGAAATCCGGCTTTGGCGACAGGCACTTTTGCCGTAAATCTGAAATGAAAGATAACTCGGAATCCCAGCGTCGCTTTTACTGAATCCTTCTCCCATGAAAACTCCCACACTTTGCCTCATTTCGCTGATCTCCGCGATCCTGCCTGCCACCCTGCACGCCAGACCATGGAAGGAAGCGGCCTCCGACCGCACGCTTGAAGGCGACTATGTCCGCACGGAAGGCGACCAAGTCATCATCCGCAAGGCTGGTGGCAGTACCGTAAAGATCGCCCTCTCAAAGCTCAGCGCGGAGGACCAGAAATTCGTGGCCGAGCAGACGCCCGCGAAGGAAGAAGCCGTCGACAAGGACGTCTTCAAGTGGGAAACCGACTTCGAATTGGCCAAGCAGCGCGCCAAGGATGAAAAGAAGGACCTCCTTGTCGACTTCACCGGCACCGATTGGTGTAGCTGGTGCATCAAGCTCAAGAAGGAAGTCTTCGACCAACCGGCCTTTCAGGAATACGCGAAAAAGAACCTCATCATGGTGGAACTCGACTACCCGCGTAAAAAAGTCCTGCCCGAAAAGTTAAAGAAACAGAACGCGGAACTCGCCGAGAAATACGAGATCCAGGGGTATCCCACGATCCTACTGCTCAATTCAAAGGGCCGTGAAGTCGCCCGGACCGGCTACCAGGAAGGCGGGCCCGAGAAATACATCGATCACCTGAAATCGCTGCTCAAGTAGCCTCTTCTCCAGATCGACCTAGGTCGCATCCCTGGAAGCAGCGTTGGCACTCCAGTAGGTCTGCTTGTGGCCCCTCGCTTCCAGCTCTGCTTGGAGCTATCCGCCTGCGTGTCGGTCAGGTTCGCCTTCACCAGAAACGAGTTCCCGTGGTCATCCTGACGCCAGACGGCCCATGTCGGGATTTCCATCACTTTCACCACTGCCCACCAGCCGGATCCATCGCAGCCCCACTTGATGCCTAGGCGTGACGCGATCGTGCGGAGCAGTTCGATCTCCGTGGCCTCCGCACCCGCGTCTAACAAACTCCCCGAGGTCTGCCTGCCCTCGGCGTCGCGAAGGTTGATTGGGAGAACTTCGACCGGGCAACCGGGACCTCCCGGCTCGCCCAAGCGATGAAAGGGTCCATGGTTTTCACTCATAGCGCATGCCCAAAAAAGAAGCGGGCAACCCTTGGGTTACCCGCTCCTTGAGAAACTTCAATCCGGCAATTCGTGATCAATCGCCGAGGCAAATGCCCACGGCCTTGGCAGCCTTGACCATCTCACCATCGGGCTCGACGAGGCGGAGCTGATTGACCGCTTCCTCGATCGGCACGGAGTCCACGTGATAGGCTTGGTAGCTGACCATGCGGCCGAAGCGACCTTCCTCGGCGAGCTTCACGGCCATCACGCCGAAGCGGGTGCCGAGGATGCGGTCGAGCGCCGTCGGAGCACCGCCACGCTGGAGGTGACCTAGCGTGCAGGAGCGGGTTTCCTTGCCAGTCAGCTGCTCAAGGCGACGCGCAATGATATCACCGATGCCGCCGAGACGAACTTCGCCGCCGGCGTTTTCCGCGATGGTGGCGAGCTCGCCGTCCGGCAAGAGCGCACCTTCAGCGACGACCACCAGCGTACTGTGGTGGCCCTGCGCATCGCGCTGCTTGATGAATTCAGCCACCTTGTCGGTGTCGTAGGGAATCTCTGGAAGAAGGATCACATCCGCACCACCGGCGATGCCACCCCACAAGGCGATCCAGCCAGCGTGGCGGCCCATCACTTCGAGCACCATGATGCGCTTGTGGCTCTCGGCGGTGGTGTGCAAACGATCCAGGCCATCCACCACGGTGCTGACCGCGCTGTCGAAGCCGAAGGTCATGGCGGTGGCCATCAAGTCGTTGTCGATCGTCTTCGGCACGCCGATGACCGGCCAACCTTCGCGGAAAAGCTGCAGGCCGGTGGTCAGCGAGCCGTCGCCGCCCACGATGATGAGGGCGCGGATCTCAAGCAGTTCCATCGTGCGCTTGGCCTTCGCGACGATGTCGGCCGGAACCTCGGCGATGTCGCCCTTGCCGACCTTGGCGGCGAAGTGGCCCTTGTTGGTGGTGCCCAGAATGGTGCCACCGAGTTTGAGGATGCCTTGGGTGTCCTGCGGCTTGAGAACCTTGTAATCACCTGGAGGAAGGAGGCCTTCGAAGCCGTCCTTGAAGCCGATGACTTCCCAGCCGAGTTGGGTCGCCGCGCCGACGACCCCATGAATCACTGCATTGAGACCGGGGCAATCGCCGCCGCTGTTGAGAATACCGATACGCATCACAGGTGGGTTTGGTGGTTTGGGACAGGTTCGATAAGTCAAAAGAGTGCCATACTTCAGCGGGGATTCGGCACGCTCAGGATTTCCTTTTCGCGGTCCTGGATCGGTGCGCCGGCCGCGACCCAGCGGTCATACGAGTCCCAGCCTTGCCGAAGCAGTCCGCGGGCCCTGTTGAACCGATCTGGATTGTTCAATACCACCACGATGAGACGGCGGGGAGTGACAGCTTTTTCACCATCCGGCTTCTCGCGGACGAGAGGATCCCGGTCGGAGGCGACACTGACACAGGGACCGGCGGCATTGGTGGTGCCGGTCTTCACGCCGAGGATCCCAGGCTCTCCGATGAGCTCGTTGGTGTTCTTGACGTTGAAGGAACGCGGACCGGCAGCACCCTGCACGGTCACCTGACGATCCTTCTGGCGGGTGATGAAGGTGAAGCCCGGCTTGCGCATCGCGTAGATGGAAAGCTTGGCCACGTCGGCGGCAGTAGAGAAGCCACCTTGCTTCGGCTGCTCCAGTCCGTGGGGAGTGACGAAACGGGTCTTGGTCAGGTTGATCGCTTTTCCTAGCTCGTTCATCTCGGCAACGAAGGCCGCCACCCCGTCGCCGGTTTTGCCGCGGGCGCGGAGCATTTCCCGGCCGACGTGATCGGCCACGGTCAAGGCGGCAAGATTGTCGGAGCCGAGAAGCGCGGCATAGAGAGCATCGCGCAGCGAGATCCGGTCGCCGGGCTGGAGCGCCATCGGATTCGGGCCGCCCACTGCTTGGACGGAAGGAGGGACAACTGCCTCCACCTTGCTGAGGTCGGTGCCGGTGGCATCCGCCCAGTCCACCGTGATCACGCCGGTGGCGATCTTGGTGAGACTGGCGATGGGCCGTTTCACCACGGAATTCGCAGCAGAGAACACTTTCCCGGAGTTCGCTTCGACGACCATGAAGGCTTCACCTTGCTGGGCGTGCGAAACGGCGGCGAAAAGGGCGGCGACAGTAACCAAAAACGCGCGTTTCATCAGGCGGGCGGACTCTACCGGGGCGGGGCCGGGGCTCAACCCAAAACCCGCCTATTCGCGCCTTGCCTTTGATTCCAAGGGCGGTAGACTGCCCGCGTCAGGCAGCCCCGCACTTATCCGGCTGCCCGCCTCCGGCCAAAACGCAGTTTTTTGGCAGCAGCGCACCGCTTGGGCGGACGCAATCGGACTCCGGCGGACGCGGATGCCGCGGAGATGCCTGCCAAACCGGGTCAATGCGCGATAACCGCCTTTTCCCGGGTCCATGGACCCTTTCTGCCCGTCCCGCATCGAGTGGCGGAAATTCCCCGGCACCAAAAAGCCGGCGACCCGGAAAACGGCCGGTCGAGCCAGCAGCCCCGCCCGAATGCGGGCGGCTGCCCGCCGTCGCGAGAACGGCCCGCCAACCGAAACGAAAACATGTCGAACGCCACACCTGATACCCGCGGCACCGGCGACGGAGAACGTCGCCGCCGTCGCTCCCGCGGAGGCAAAGGCCGGAATCGCAACCGGCAAAACCAAGACACGAATAACACCAACCCCCACCATGGCCAGAAACGTTCCCATGGCGGCGGTGACCGCAATCGCAGCGAGCGCAGTGGTGAACGCGGCGAACGCGTTGATCGCGGACCTCGCAAGGAATACAAGCCCGCCCCGCTGACCCTCTGGCAGAAGATCCTCAAGATCTTCGGTCTCTACAAGGAGCCGGTCCGCCCGCAGCGCGAGCGCCGTGAGCCAATCCGCTTTGAGGATGGCCCGCCACGCGAACCGCGCGAGCCAAAGTCGAACGTCCGCATCGCCAAGCAGCCATCGGAACAACGGGAACAACGTCCGCGCGAAGAACGTCCCCCGCGGGAAGAGCGTCAGCGCCGTAGCCCGGAAAAGACCGACGTCGCCAGCGCCCGCATCTACCTCGGCAACTTGTCCTATGACGCCACCGAAGAAGACCTCCGGGACCTCTTCAAGGGAGTCGGCACCGTCCGCAACGTCGAGATCGTCTACAACCGCCGCACCCACAAATCGAAGGGTTACGGCTTTGTCGACATGCTCAATGTCGAGGAAGCCAAGCGCTCCGTGGAAGTCCTGCACGATCAGTTCTTCATGGGCCGCCAGCTCGTCGTCAGCGGCGCCAAGACCAAGGAGCACGAGGACGCCGTGAAGGAAGAAACGGCCCCTGAGCCGGTTGATACGACCGCCTCGGCTGCCCCGGCTGACTCGGAAGAGCCCGCCGCCTGATCCAAGCCTCTGCGAATCAATTCCCCGCCCCGCCCGGAACCTTCGGGCGGGGCGTTTTTGTCGGATGAAACTCCCCGCCCCCGAGCATCTGTTCTTCGTCTGCGGCCCCACGGCCTCAGGGAAAAGTGCCCGCGCGCTCGAAATTGCCGCGGAACTCGACGGTGAGATCGTCAATGCCGACGCTTTCCAGCTCTACCGCGGCTTGGAGGTCCTGACCGCCGCGCCACCGGTAAAAGATCGCCAAAAACGCCCGCATCACCTGTATGGCGTGCTCTCTCCTGACCAGCCGGTCGATGCCATGGCCTACCTGCGGCTGGTGGTGCCGGTGATTGAGGAACTCATCGCACGGGGAAAAACCCCCGTCATTACCGGCGGCTCCGGGCTTTACCTGAAATTCCTCTCCCACGGCCCCTCCCCGCTCCCGCCGGGCGAGCCGGCCTTGCGAGCCGAACTTGAGACGGCATCGCTCGAAGAACTCGTGAGCCGCCTACAGGCTCTCGACCCCGTCGAAGCCGCGCGGACCGACCAAAAGAACCGCCGCTACGTCTCCCGGGCGCTGGAGGTCTGCCTGCTCGCCGGCGTCCCCTGCTCCACCCTTCGCGACGACTGGGAAGCCGCCACTGCCGTCCGTGA
>Ga0307408_100000808_pt1 | contig 25062 bp, 14 predicted proteins | sample 322Cmetagenome_FD_202116 | JGI IMG/M metagenome (GOLD analysis project Ga0307408, IMG submission 202116) | Maize rhizosphere microbial communities from greenhouse at UC Davis, California, United States - 322HYB-C-3 | ecosystem: Host-associated > Plants > Roots > Rhizosphere > Soil | place...
CCACCCATACTATAACGACCACCTCCGATAGATACAGGTCCCCGGTGGTTTTTAACGGTCTCGGATATTTCTTCAATACTTATGGGTGTATTTATTGCAGAAACAGTAATAGGATTAAGCTGTGTAATGTCATTAACTACGCTTTGCTTTTGCTGTGCATAAAACGGAATAGCCAAAACTACTATCAGGAGAGTGTTGAGGTAACTTTTAAAATAAGTTGGTTTCATTGTGACATTGGTTAAAGCCTAAGCTATTGATTCAGGGCGTTCTTAGTTAAGTTATTTACACTCTTAAATGTAAGAATGTTACTTCAGCTGGTACTGATGATTTTTGATCGATAAGATATACTTGTTTTTTAATTAGCTGGTTTGGGTATGGTGAGCTTGGACAGGCCTTTTCGTAAAGGAACAAAGAACTTATGGGCCCTGGCCAATATGATAGCTAAGAGCTGGATACCGGATTTTTTAACGATAAGGAGGGCAATGAGTGGTTCAATAGATTACCTATCAGGGCACTTTTTACAACGTTTACCTTTCTTATATTTTTTGCAGCACTTTTTATAGTCGCAACACGAAAGTAAACAGGAAATTCCCTTCATAATTTCAGGGTCGGTTGGAACTGAATCTCTCTTCCCTAAATAATCAAATTTCACCAGGTCTTCCATGCTGCCACAAAGATAAGTTATTTAGATTTAATCCAAATATATTATTTGTAATAAGTTGTTCATTTATAGTTGATTCTATTTAAAGTCTATCGTCAATTTTATCTTTTCTGTTTTTCCATTTTTATTTGCAAGCCATTTAGGGCCTGATAAAATAATCTGTTGGGCTTTAGCATTAGTTGCATCATCGACGCCTTTTAATATTTTAAAGCTTGTAATTTTCGACTCCGGATTAATTTTAAATTGCATACTAACTGCACCTTTTTTACCTGTTGGCGATATTGCCGCTACGGAAAGGTATTTGCTAAAGTATTGCCAGCCTCCTTGTGGATGAGCTTCCGAAATCGTATCTATGGTTGCGAGTCCCCTAATCATTATTTGGTTTGAGGCTTGCAATGCACTTGCTTTATTAAACTTTTGTGTGTCGCTGTTAAATACTGATGGCCCTTGCTTAGCTATAAGTAATGTTGGCTTTATGTTGCTATCTGGAAAGGCGCCCAGATGTGTATCTTTATTTTTCGTTTCAGACAGTTCACTTGATTTTATAATTCTTCGCTTAGCAAAGCCGCTTTTCGCCTCTGCTATTTGAACACCAGGCACTCTGCCTGCGAGGACAGTTTGAATGGTATCTGCCTTTAGCTTATCCTGAAGCTCCTTTTGCTGGTTTTGGTGTACTGTAACTTCATTCAGATTTTGAAGGTGAATGTCGGGAAGATTAGCTGCGTGTTCAATCTGCTCCTCTGGCAAAGTCGCTTCAGGAACTTTGTAAGCTTTAATGTGTGAACTTTTTTTAGCTTTTACTATTAGCGGAGCTTTATCTGATTGAGACAAAAGTAGAGTGTCGCTGACCTCAGTTGGAAGAACGCGGGTAATTGTCGAATCTGACTTTGAATTATTATTCTTAGCAATTGGCTGATTTTTTGGTTTTTGCGAAATCCATATCATTAAGCCAAATACCACCAGGGTGCAGGCGGCAGCTGTAATTTTAATCCACAGCGGAAGTACTCTAGTGGTTTTGTTATCCGTTCTCTTCTTTATTCGTTCATCTATTTCTTCAAGTGCTGCTTTATGCTGCTCCTGATCACCTTTTTCCATTCCCAATATTAAGTCCATCAATAGTGGATCTTCCTGCGACTGACGCTCCAACTCGTACATTGCCCTGGCATCAAGCTTCCCATCCAAATACTTGCGAATCAAGGCGATATCATAATTATATTTTCTGCTCATCACGACTCCTTTCCATACAATTTTTTAAATTCCTTTTTCCGTTTTGGATATAGCTTTTCACCTCGTTCATGCTAAAACCAGTGATTTCAATAATCTCTTTATAGCATTTTTCGGCTATAAAAAATAGATCAATGCTTTGCTTTTGTTTTTCTGGTAACTTGCTCATGCAATTCTCCAGCGTCGATAATTCTTGTTCCTTTAAGTTATCGTCCTCCTGATGCAAACCTGTCGGAAATTCCACAAATTCATCTAAATGAACGTATTGCATTTTCTTTCCTGAGCGTAACTGCATTAAGCAATAATTCTTGCTGAGAACGTATAGCCAGCTTGCGAACGTTTTAATTGGTTGCCTTCTTACCTTCAGTACAAGCTCCTCAAATATCTGCATTACAGCATCCTTACTTAATTCAGGCTCTTGCAGATAGCGATAACAGACATAGTAAACCATGGAAGAGTGGTTGCCGAATAGATCGCCAAGAAATTTCAGGTCGTTGGTTTGGAGGTACAGCTGCAGCAGTTCCTCGTCCGTTTTCGGAGCTGTATTTGACTTTTTAAACCAGTTCATTTAAGACCCTCAAAATTATTTTTATTTATCGGTTATGGAAATTTTCATGATGATGCATCCTCCGCGAAAATTCAATAACATGAAAGGAAATTTTTATTTAATAGTGCTTTTGCTGCTGTTAACTGGTTTCAAAAGCAGTGGCTTCCACACCATTACAGGCTTCGTGTTTTCTAATGACGACAAAAAGCCTATACATGGAGTTTCGGTTAAAATAAAGGGAAAGAACATTTCAGTTTATACCGATACCGTTGGCATGTATAGTATCGTAGTTGATGATTCGGATTCTTGTCTGATATTTAGCAGATGGGGATTTGAGAACCACATGGCGAAGATTGGAAAGTCTGCTAAACTTAATGTTTGGCTAAAGCCAGTAAATCTGCCGTTACCAGAACTAGTTGCTATACCAGATGCACAGCTGAAGCTCAAAGAATTGAAAGTCTCAGCACCAAATGCACAGGTAGCCGAGGTTTTGCAGGGAAAGGTAGCCGGAATTATGATAAGGGGAATTGGCAACGTAGGGCCCCACGTCTCAGTGTTTGGTAATGACGAATCTTACAAAGAAATATCTGAGAACGGCTTTCAAAATGCACGAGAAAAAGCCTTATCAACTTTTGCGATTGATGTTGATGCAGCCTCTTATTCAAACGTACGGCGATTTTTAAACAATGGTTCTTTGCCACCGGCTGATGCCGTTAGGGTGGAGGAGATGATTAACTATTTCAAGTATAATTTGAAATCTCCGGAAGGAAACCAACCTGTTGCTATACATACAGAATTGACCGAGGCTCCCTGGAACACTAAGCACCAGTTGCTGCGTATTGCTTTGAAAGCCAAAGAGGTTGAAACGGATAAGCTGCCAGCATCACATCTGGTATTCCTTATTGATGTATCGGGCTCGATGATGGGACAAAATCGTTTGCCATTGGTAAAGGCTTCTATGAAGATGCTCGTAGATCAGCTGAGGGAGAAGGACAAAATGTCTATAGTGACTTATGCTGGTGGAGTTGATATTAAACTTACGGCGGCTTGGGGTAAAGACAAAACCAATATCAAGTCGGTAATTGAGGGTTTAACAGCGGGAGGTGGAACTGCCGGTGGAGCTGGCCTGAAGCTGGCTTATCAGCTTGCCCGCGAAAACTTTATTAAAGGGGGGAACAACCGGATTGTTTTATCTACAGATGGGGATTTCAATATTGGTGTATCCAGTGACAAGGAAATGGAACGTTTGATTGTTGCCGAACAGGAGAGCGGTGTCAGCATCTCTGTGCTTGGTTTTGGGATGGGAAATTACAAGGACAGTAAAATGGAATTGATTGCAGACAAGGGGCACGGCAATTATGCTTATATCGATAATATCACGGAGGCGAAAAAAGCGATGGTGAACGAATTTGGTGGAACGCTTTTCACTGTTGCTAAGGATGTTAAGGTGCAGGTTGAATTTAATCCCGCTAAGGTACAAGCTTATCGCTTAATTGGTTATGAAAATCGTCTTCTTGCAAAGGAAGATTTTAATAATGATAAAAAAATAGGAGGAGATATGGGCGTTGGACATACCGTAACCGCGTTGTATGAGCTTATTCCTGTTGGAGTTAAAAGTGATTTTAGCGGCTCTGTTGATCCTTTAAAATATCAGAAGAACGAAGAATTAGTTATAAAAGGCCTTTCTGACGAGATTGCAACAGTGAAGTTCAGGTACAAAGATCCTCATTCTGATAAAAGTAAACTTGAGCAGGTTACCGTATCGAATCAGGTAAGTGATATTGAGAAGGCAAGCGAAGATTTACAATTTGCCAGCGCTGTAGCAGAATTGGGAATGCTTTTACGTAATTCGGAGTTTAAACAAGCCTCCGATTATGATAAATTAATAAAGCGGGCAAAATTGGCAAAAGGAAAGGATGATGAAGGATACAGAGCCGAATTTATTAGAATGGCAGAAAGTGCAAAGTTACTTTCCCGGAATACTGAGCTGGCTATTGAACAGAGCGAAGACTAAGCGGCTAACCTAAACTAAAAAGTCCGGCTTCTGTAGACAGCCAGCCGGACTTTGATTTAATCTAAAATTCCCAATCACTTTTTCCGCTATCCAGGATCAAAGTGAAGTCGATCTGTCGTTTAGCAAGATCTACTTTTTTTACCATGATGCTTACCTCATCACCAAGCTGATATTTTTTCTTCTTACGCTGACCAATAATGCAGTAGTTTTTCTCGTCAAGAACATAGAAGTCGTCGGATATATCGCGCAAACGGATCATACCTTCGCATTTATTTTCGATAATCTCTACATACATACCCCACTCTGTTACACCGGAAATGATGCCTTCATATTGTTTCCCTACGTTATTTTCGAGATACTCGGCCTGTTTGTATTTTACTGAGGCCCGTTCAGCGTCGGCGGCTTTCTTTTCCATTTGAGACGAATGCAGGCACAGCTTTTCATAATGTTCCGCATTTACCGGGTTGCCGCCTTCCAAATAATATTCCAACAAACGGTGAGACATTACATCCGGATACCGGCGAATGGGAGAGGTAAAGTGTGTGTAATAATCGAATGCAAGACCATAGTGACTTGATTTTTTAGTGGTATAAATGGCTTTGGCCATAGACCTGATTGCAAGAGAAGTGAGCACGTTTTGCTCCTTTTTACCTTCCACATCTTCCATCAGATGATTAAGAGAGCGGGCAATTTCCTTATCGCTCTTGGTGTTGATTTTATAACCAAAACGAGATGCAAACATGGCAAAACTTAATAAAGTTTGCTCATTAGGTGCATCATGTGAACGATAAACGTAGGTGTATTTGTTCTTTCCCTTACCTTTTTTAGCTACAAACTCAGCCACTTTTCTGTTGGCCAGCAACATAAAATCTTCAATAAGTTTATGAGCATCTTTACGTTCTTTCACATAAACGCCAATTGGTTTGCCTGCTTCATCAAGTTTAAATTTCACCTCGGATGATTCGAAGCTAATTGCTCCATGTTTAAACTTACGATCGCGAAGTTTATAGGCCAGATCGTTAAGGATTAGAATTTCATCGGTATATTCATTTAAATCTCCTTCAATTACCGATTGTGCCTCTTCGTAACTAAAACGACGATCGGAATGGATGATCGTTTTTCCGAACCATTCATCGATAATATTGGCTTCCTTATCTAACTGAAATACAGCCGAAAAACATAGCTTATCTTCATTAGGACGTAGGGAGCAAAGGCCGTTTGACAAGCGTTCTGGGAGCATTGGGATCACCCTGTCTACAAGATAAACAGAGGTTCCGCGATCAAAAGCTTCCTTGTCTAAAGGACTGTCTGGCAGTACATAATGAGATACATCTGCAATGTGAACGCCAACTTCGTAAGTGCCGTTGTCGAGGTATTGGAATGAGATTGCATCATCAAAATCCTTTGCATCTATCGGGTCAATAGTAAATGTCAATACGTTGCGAAAATCGCGGCGACGGGCAATTTCCTCCTGTTCAATTGCTTCAGGTATGGAGTTCGCTTCGTCTTCTGCTTCATCCGGAAATTGCAATGGGAAGCCATATTCAGCCAGAATTGCATTCATCTCCGTATTGTTTTCGCCACGCATACCCAGTACCCGGGTTATGGTTCCGATCGGGTTTTTAGCGTCTTCCGGCCAGGCGGTTATTCTTGCAATTGCCTTTTCCCCTTGTTTAGCTCCGTTCAGGTTCTCTAAAGGAATAAAGATATCACGAAGCATTTTTTTATCATCAGGAATGAAGAATGCAAAATTTTCTGAGATGTTGATAATGCCGGTAAATTCCATTTTGGCACGTTCCAAAATCTCAACCACTTCGCCTTCCTTACGCTTGCCTTTGCTTTTGGCAAAAACGTAGATTTTAACTTTATCCCCGTTAAGGGCTGTACGAACCTTACGAGGAGCAATGTAAATGTCATTTTCAAATTCATCGTCGGGAATGATGAATGCAGAGCCATCGTTAGTCATGGAAACAATCCCCGTAAGGAAAGTTTTAAGTTCCTTTAACTGAAATTTTCCAACTTCAGTTTCTTTAAAAAGGCCATGTTTGGTTTCATCTTTTAAAACTTCCTTAATAATATCACGGGATTCATTGTCTTTCAGATTAAGTTTGGCTGCAACTTGTTTATAGTTTAAAGGCTTGTTTCCGCTCTTTTCGAATATATCGCTGATGAGTTGCGAAAAAACCTGGATTATATGTGCTGTTTTCTTTTTTGACATGAAGTTTTCAATAATGCGCCCCCAGCGGGGCTTGAATTTATATTGCGTAATTTAACAAATGAGGTAGTTTATGGTTCTTTTGCGAACCATTCAAACTTCAAAAACATCTGGAAATCATACAATGATTATTTGTTCGTTGTTAATTAAGGGTAATCCTTTAAATTTTAAAAGTAATTGAGCCGTGGTTATAACGTCTTTCTGGCAATACGTTTTAATGCGTTCCAAATCTTTTTCATGCCAGTAAACGCGGTAGACGTCGCTACCGTTTATGTCGTCTTTTGGCGTGGGAATATCAAATACAGCCGCTAGTAAACTTAGGGAGGTAAAACTTTTATAGTCTCCAAATTTCCACAGATCCATGGTATCGATATGACTCACCTCCCAAGGCTTTTTTCCACTTAGTCTTAATTGAGATGGAATGCAAAGCCCGCTAATCAGCGTGCGCCGGCAAAGATATGGAAAATCAAATTCCTTTCCGTTATGTGCGCACAAGCTGAGATTTGCTGGTTGTTTACTTAACAAGGCAATAAAGTCGCTTAGAATTTCGCACTCATTATCACCTGCAAACGATTTTACCCTTAAGCATAGTTGCTCATTTTGTTTGGTAAATATTCCAACTGAAATACATACTATTTTTCCGAACTCGGCCCAGATGCCAGCCCTTGGGTAATATTCCTCGGCGGTTTCATTTTCCTTTCGGGCATATTGGGTTTTAAGCTCCCATAATTCTTTAAAGTGCGAGGGGAGCTCATCGTAACATGCAAATTGAGGTACGGTTTCAATATCTAAAATTAGTACTTGCTGGAGATCGGTGCTTTCGAGCATAGGGCAATATAGTAATTGTTTCAAAGTTCTTGCTTACTCAACACAGTAAACCACTGTTGTAAGCGCTTTCCATGCTCATCTACAAGGGTAATGGTATGTTTTCCGGCAGAGGGCTTAAAGGAAAGCTGATGTATTTCGCGTGTACTTCCAATGAAGTGATTGTCGAGATGCCAGTAGATTTTTTCGCCTGGATTTCGGTGGGCTGCATTGAAAATAACCTGTTGTTGTTGCCCGTCTAATCCTACAGGCAAATAGATCTTTGCCTGATTTTTAGGGTAAATGAGCTCCATGTTCACACCCTCGGAAACTCCGGAGCAATCCGGGCGGAAGGGTGGAAGACTTTGATAAGCGTAGTTTTTTGTTTTGTAGTAAAACTCCATAGCCGGTGGCAGCACGAACCAGCTTTTATGTAGCATTTGCGATGGTGATTCGCATTCCAAACTTACCTGGAATTTTCCGCTTTTATCTAAATGGATCCATTGATGGAAGGAACATACCGGGCCATGTAAAGTTGCTGGCGGCAAGTCCATCATAGTAGTTTGTGTGCATAGATCGGACGCTTTAAAACCACTTTCCTGGCATACTTTAACTGATTTCAATTCGGATGAAGGCTTGCTAAACCAACCGTCAGGAGGGCTGGGCAGCAAGCGGAAAATATCGAACAGGATGGGGGCGGTAGCATCAATTCCCGTTAAGCCAGGACGCCCTTCTCCGTCGGTATTACCAGCCCAAACTGCAACAAGGAATCGCGGAGTTAATCCAATAGCCCAGGCATCGCGAAAGCCAAAGCTTGTGCCTGTTTTCCATGCAATTTGCTGTGATGAGGCAAAGCGTTTCCAAAGCAATTCTTCTCCGGGGCGCATAACTTCGTTCATGGCCTGAAAAGTGTAGTATATGGATGAAGCGTTTAATAACCCGTTGTCTTCCTGCTCAGTATAGGCTTGATCTTTTGATTGATAAACTGGTTCGTACCAGTCTTTTATACTGTATTTTGGTTTGTTTTTATTGAAATGATTTAGGCTACGGGCCATGCTGGCATAAACTCCAGACAACTGCCACATTGTAGTTTCGCAGCCACCAAGAATAAGCGAAAGACCATAAAAATCGGGTGGTTGATTTAATGTTTTTATTCCTGTTGTTTTCAAAAAGCTGTGAAAGCGCTCGTAACGGTATTGCTGCAACATTTTAACAGCGGGTACATTCAACGAACGGGCAAGTGCCTTTGAGGCCGGTACAGCACCATCATAGCCCAGATCATAATTATTGGGCTGATAGCCTGCAATCTGAGTTGGGATATCCGGAACCAGGCTATGCGGTAAAATCATTCCTTCGTTTAGCATAGCGGCATAAAGCAAGGGCTTTAGGGTACTGCCCGGACTGCGAGGTGCTTGAATAACATCGACATAGCTTTCAGCTTCGATATTCGCTGGCTGATAAACGTTTCCAACGTAGGCTAATGCGGCTCCTGTTTCAATATCGAGCACCAGCGCAGCGCAGTTGTTTACCTGGTTTGCCATTAGTCGCTTATGATGTTCTGCCAGAATGTTATTTACCTGATGTTGCAGTCTCTGGCTTATTGTAGTTCTGATTCTAGTTTGCTGGATAAGTCCTTTTTTGTAATCTGTTCTTATTAAGTTTAAGATATGAGGCGCATCTTCGGGCAGGGAATACGGTTTATCTGGCACTGGCTCGGCTTTGGCAAGTAGCGCTTCTGTTGTATTAAGCACTTTCTGTTGAACAAGTATATCAATAAGCCGATTACGCTTTTGCAGCAACCTGTTCCTGTTTTTTCCGGGATGTACCAGTGATGGCGAATTTGGAAGCACCGCAAGTGCCGCCATTTCCCCCCAGGAGAGTTTGGACGCATCTCTTCCAAAATACCTCCACGATGCCGCGTCTAATCCTACTACGTTAGTGCCGAATGGGGCATTGGCTGCATATAGGTTCAGTATTTCATCTTTGGAATAACGGATATTTAAACGTAAGGCTTTTATTGCTTCCAATAGCTTATTGTACCAGTTGCGCTTACTTTTTTGAGCCATGCGAATTATCTGCATATCAAGCGTACTTGCGCCACTTACCACTTTGCCGCGACGAATATTTTGCCGAAAGGCTCTTCCCACAGAGAAAATATTGATGCCCGGATGTTTGTAAAAGCTTTTATCCTCGAAGGCAACAATGCAGGCTTTAAATTTCTGAGGAACGGAATCCGATGCTGGGAATCTCCATTGGCCATCAGATGCAATGGCGGCATTGAGTAATTCGCCATTGGCACTTTCTACTACATAGCTGGTTGGGTTTTTGAAGAGTGGATCGGGCAGGCAAAACCAGAAGCCAACAAGCAAAAAAAGTCCAGTCAGAATAATAATCTTCCTGGCTAATGTGAGCTTTTTTGATTGGAGGATAAGTCTACTGAATGGCTTTTTAAGCATCGTGGTTAAGATTCTGGCTTAATATATTCAATCTTTCTCAAAAAAAGCTGATTAATTCTGCACCGAAATGCGGTAATTATTTACGGTTATTCTGTCGTTGGCAGATTAAAGTGGGTTTGTTCTAATTCGCTGATTGCGTTTGCTAAGGAGCTTTATTTTTTTAGGAAATTCTTTTCTATATAAGTTCGGGCTTGCTCCTGAGTTAAAACCGAAAAGTTGCGATAACGGTGGTGTACATCAATAATTTCTGCCAAAGCTGCTTGAACCAATTCTTCGTTCTCCCAGGTTTTAAGATCTTCAATTACCGTTTCAATACATCCTTTTTTATAAGCAATCTGACCTAGTACATGCACAAGCGTATTTTTAACTCTTGCCGTAGCGTCAAACTGTAATTGCTTTAACAAGGGCAAAATATCTTGTGGATATTTACGACCGCGAAGTTCTATACCGTGACAAATCTCTCGTCTTATTTCCTTATCGGGATGATTAAGATAACTTGCCGCCCATTGCAAAACAGGAACCGGATTTACTTCTCCCATCTTTTTGATAGAACCAATAACGGCGTTTCTTGGGGAATGATGTTCGTCGAACAGACCAGTATCAAAAAAGTGCTGAACGCGTTCAAACTCCTGTTTGCCAATTTCGCCGGCAGCATTAATTACAGTCTGCCTTACTTTAAAATCACGATCCGATAATAGCTCTTGTAATGTTAAAAGGATAGCCGACTGATATTCCTGCTCCTGAAAAAATATGCGACCAATGGAAAGGTAAGCTGCCTTTCTGATATAGGTATCTTCATCCGAAAGGTATTGCAGGATGTTGATTTGAGACTTGTTTTTGATGGATTGCAGTATCTCAGTCCTGATTGATTCACCCAGAAGCTTTCTTTGCTGTTCGGAAAGATCGTAAAATGCCATCAGACCAACTTCCTTAACACTTTCTCAACTCTTTTTCTTTTGCTCTCTTTGTCAATATCATGAAGTCTTGATTGTAAGATGTGCACGAAATCGTCTTTCAGTAAATCCTTAACAACAGGAAGAGCATTCTCGGCATACATGGGCAATTGGTTTACCGGTGCTTTCAATAACTGTTCGTTAAACAACAGCAGCGCGTCATTGGCGTACATTGGAGTGGCCATCAGTTTGGTTAAGATGGACATCAAATTATCCCGGGTAATAACCGAACCTTTTTCGGCAATGCTAATCAGATTGCCAAGGTTTTCAAATATAAGCTGTGGTATCTGGTTGGTTATGGTATTTAAGGCTGTCATGGCTCCCCATTGCAAACGGTTGTTTTTGCTTTGAAGGAGTGAGGCAAACTCATTGGCAAAGGGAGTAATGAGTTCGGGCTTTATTGCGCCAATTTCATACAATACTTTAATGCAATCACTTTGGATATCCTTGTTTTTGTTTTGGAGATTTGCAGCAAGCTCTGCTATTGCCATAATGTTAGCCTGGTGCGCCAACTCGGCAGCTAATTGCTGATTGGGAGCTTCGTCCCGACGGCCCAATGCACTCGCCAATCTTTCAAGTACGCTCATTTTCCTTGAATTTTTATCGTTTTCTCTGGCGAATTTAACTAATAAAGCCTCGTTATGTGTTAAACGTATGATGTCTGTAAAGAGCAATTAGTGCTCTGAATATTGGTTGCTCGCACTTCAAATTTTACGTCTTCAATTTTAGCTTGTTGAAACCTGCAAGCCGGTGTGAGTAAAAGGTAAAATAGAGAAATTTCGGCAGTTTTTTAAGCGCAGGCTACTCTTTGAAATTTGACGGTACGGCTTATTGTTCCTTTTCAATAAAATTGATATTTATTCTGTTGATAAATTACTGAGTTCTTTTGCAGCCTTGTCAATCCATATTTTTGACTCGCCCATTTCTCGTCTGCTCATGTTACTCGCCTCATTTACAATGTCCGAATAAAGCGTATCTACATCATCAATTCGATTGGCTCTTAACAAAAATTGGCCATAGGTGTAGCGGGCTTCATAGTTAGAAAAACGATGATTGAGCGCTTTAAACTGTTTGTCGGCTTGCTCTAAGTGGCCTGCTTTTTCAAGAGCGAGGGCATAAAGAATAGCAGACCGGTTTTTGCTGAAATTAAAAGCGTTGGCTATTCGGGGAGCAATTCGGTTAATATCATCATAACGCTCTGTGGCAAAGTATGCCCTTATTAGCTGGTTTATAATGTGTTCATTGCTCTCAAAAAGACCAGTTAATGCAGGCTCGTATAAATCAATAGCCTCCTGATAAAGTCCTTTTTCGAGATAGGCATCGGCCAGAGCTGTACGATTAGCCAATGTATCTGAAAATCTGAACTTTTTTTCAAGTTCCTTAATTCGGGCGCCAGGATTTACTATGTTCACCACATCATTTTGCAGCGATGACACATGGCGTTTGTTAAATACTTCAGTAAACAAATAAAGCAAACAGCCAATACCCGGAACAAAAACTATTATCCAGATCCATTTTGCCTGATTGCCCGTTTTCACAGCGTGAATTGCACATATTGCCTGAAGAATAAAGACCACATAATAATACTCTCCGAAAAGTGATAAAATGCCAAACATGGATTTAATTATAAGGTTGCCGGTAAAAGTACAAAAAATGCCTTATGTGGGAAGCTTCCATCACAACAGAAAGCCTATTTTACTAGAAAAGCACTATTTTTGCAGCTGAATTAATTGATTTTTTATCTGCATATATAAACCGGCCTTAGTAGTATGAAATTTATTTTCTCAATTTTGCTTTTCTCAGTGATAAATTTGTATTGTTTTTCTCAAAAACTCGTGATTGAAAATGAGGGCTGCCGGGTGCCGGCTGCAGATAGGGAAAAGATAGAGAAGATACTGAAATACGAAGCTGTATTTTACAACAACCTTTTTAATACTACAAAGAATGATACCCTTACTGTAAAGGTTAATTTATATGGAAGTAATGCTGCTTACCATAATGCACAAGGAAGCAGCTCTAAAGCCTTGCATCGGACCTACGGATTCTATTCTCCCGCTACCGATCAGTGTTATGTTTTAAAAAATAGTTCATATACGGCTACCATTATTCATGAAGCAAGCCATTTCTTTTTACAGCACAATTTGCCAAATAATTCGAGGTTTTTAACGGAAGGAATAGCGGAATTTTTTGAAACACTGGATGTTGATGATACCGGACAAATTGTTTTCTCACAGCAGGAGTATCGCGTGAAGATGGTAAAAAGCATATCGCAAGGACTCTCGTTTAAACTTTCCGATTACTTATATGTACCAGATCAGCAATGGGGCGAAAAGGATCAGACACAAAACCTGTATTCTATTGCTTATAGCGTGGTTTATTATCTTATGAAAAAGAATCCAAGCATTTTAAAACAGATGCTTATTTATATGCAGGAGGGCCAATCTTTTGAAAAAGCTATTGAATACAGCTATGGAGGTTACAAAAACTTCGAAAGCGAGTATACCTACTACTATAGAAAAGGTGGAACAAAATATTATTAAAGAGATTGTCTGAGCCCAGCTGCTGCAAAATTGTAAACCTCATGTTGTAAAATGGTAAGCACGGGTGTTGTTCTTTCATATACCTTAGGACCAGTGTTTAGCCTATATCTGAATCTGCCTTATGGGAACAACTTCAAAAGAAATAAAGAGCATTGGGTACTCGATGTTTTTTCTGGCCTCGGGCCTATTTACTCTTTGGTTTTGCAATAAAGTTTTAGGTATTCGAACCGAAGGTGTAATCGCTTCAATCGTCTTTGTTCCGCTCATTTCATATCTGCTTTTCTCTGGCGTACTTAAATCATTTAAATATGGCTCATTGGAGGCCACTTTATCCGATTCGGTTTCTGATGTAATTGACTTTAAGAACGATGAAAAGATTGAGTCGTCTGTTGAGGATTCGATGATTATTGAAAAATTAGGTATTGATGAACTTAAGCGGAGATTACCCGGTTTAGATAACTCGCAGTTTATCATTTTAACGCTTACAATAGGCAAAGGCGAGTACTACACGCCTCAGGCACTCAAAATTTACCTCGAAACGCTGTCATCCTTTTCAAGTTTTAAGTTTGTGGTCTTTATAGATGTCAATAAGAAATTTGTGGCTTATTTGCCGGTTAATAAGGTAATCAAGTTGCTGAATAACGTCAGCTTAGGTAATGAATTTGTTTCATTCATTAATCAGGGAGATTTATACAAGCTCAACCTATTTTCTTTAAATATTGAAACTGTAAATACCGAAACCAGAATAATCGATTCTTTGAAAGAAATGTTCAATAAAAACCTGGATTCCCTGGTTGTGATAGATAGCGCGAGAAATGTGGCCGGCATAGTTGAACGCGACTATCTCGTAGGCAAGCTTTTGCTCAGTACCGTAACTCGCTAAATACCAGCATTTGGTTTGTTTATGAAAACGGTGTCGGCTAATGCATAATTCCGGAGATATATTGTGATACTATAGTTAGAAAATAGATAAGGCCGGCGGTTAAATTGAAGCAAATAACAAATTTGTCACTAAGGCTCAGTTTGCGTTTCATGATTTGAGGGTTCAGATATTTAGGCCGTAAAAATAAAGGAATTTCTAAGAAAAACTACTTAAAAGATAATTAAATCACTGTGACTGTTTGAGTTTGGGAAAAGTTAATTGCTTTCAGTTAAATTAAGGAGTCGCAAAAATCAAAAAAATACTATGGCTGCTTCACAATTGTATGTTAAACCTGATACCTTAACCGGAGTTACGCTACTTCCGGCTGGTGCAATTTTCAAAGTTTGGGCACCTGATGCCTTTTCTGTTCATGTAATTGGCGATTTTAATCAGCATATACTTAGTGATGCAAATCTTTTAGTTAAGGATGGCAATGGGTATTGGGCTGGTTATATTCCGGGAGTTAAAGATCGCGATCGTTATATGTTCTATGTTAGAGGAGAAGCAGGCCAGGGTAGAAAACGTGATCCTTTTGCACGTGAACTGGATCTGCCTTTCCCCGGAGAGTGTGTGATACGAGCTTCGGATTATCCCTGGCATAATAGTGATTACCGCACGCCGATGTATCATAATTTTGTGATCTATCAGTTACACGTTGGTACATTTTTTACACCCCACCGGCCACAACGCGGTGGCACCTTCCTTGATGTCGCTCAAAAATTACCTTACCTATCTGATTTGGGAATCACTGCCATACAGCTATTGCCAATTCAGGAATTTCATACCCAGTTCAGCCTTGGATATAACGGGACCGATTATTTTTCTCCGGAAATGGATTATGCTGTACCGGATGCTTCCCTGCAAGATTATTTAACCATTATCAACGCTCTTTTTGCTGCAAAGGGCTATTCTCCGTTAACATTCGCCAACCTTCGTGGTGAGATGAACCAACTAAAAGCCTTGATAGATTTAGCTCATATTTATGGTATTGCGGTAATTTTGGATGTGGTTTATAATCATGCCGGCGGCAATTGGGGTACGCCAAATGAAAGCATTTACTTTTTTGATTGGCAGGTGGGTGATAACAGTAACTCGCTTTATTTCACCAATACAGGTCATGCCGGAGGATTAGTTTTTGATTACTCCAAAGATGGCGTGAGAGAGTTCCTTATTCAGAATGCAAAATTTCTGCTGGATGAGTTTAGAATAGACGGACTTCGATACGATCAGGTTAGCGTTATTGATCATGATGGACAACCAGATGGCTGGAACTTTTGCCAGGATCTTACCGACACTATCCGATTTCATAAGCCGGAATCATTTCATATAGCAGAATACTGGCCTGTAAATTCGTGGGTGGTGCGGACAACTGCCAGCGGAGGCGCAGGGTTTAGCTCGAGCCTTACAGATAGTTTGCGGATTTCAATTCGTAAGATTATTGCCGAAGCCAGTAACCCAGATGAGCGTCCTTTAGCTATGAACGATTTAGGTAGCGCTTTATGGCCAGGTGGTTTTTTGCAGCAGTGGCAGTTTGTACAGGGGCCGGAGAACCACGACATAGTTTTGAAAGACCGGGAGCAAAGAATTGCAAAACTCGGAGACCCTAACTTTCCGCGCTCATGGTACGGAAGAAGTCGGGCAAGGGTGGGTACAGGAATTAGCCTGGTAGCGCCGGGAGTTCCAATGCTGTTTATGGGACAGGAGTTTTTAGAGGAAAAGCAATGGGCGGACGATTATCAAACCCATGCCGGGTTGCTGCTCAATTGGGACGGCGTTGATTCCAATGATAAACAAATGAAAGACCATATTCGCTTTGTTAGCGAGTTAATCCGCCTGAGGTGGAAATATCCGGCACTCAGAGGCAATGGTTTTCAGGTTATAACATCGCATAACCAAAACCGGGTTCTGGCTTTTCAGCGTTGGGATACAGAGAGTGGCAATGTGGTTGTGGTAGTAATTCATTTATCAACCTTTACAAAGTTTAATTACCGGATTGGATTTCCTTTCGTGGGTAAGTGGAAGGAGGTGTTTAATAGCGATGTATACGAAAATTGGGTTAATCCAAACGTGTACGGAAATGGAGGGTTCGCTAATGTTGCAAACATCCCCATGCATGGGATGAACTACTCGGCCGAGCTGGTTTTGCCGGCTAACTCTATCTGCGTGTTTAGTTTATGATAACCCGGATCAAGTACATAAATCGCCGAAACTTTGCTGCTATTTTATTTTAGGGGAGCTTCTGCTATCAAAAAAATGAACATCTTTGGCCTTTATTTAACAAGATGATATTTTCTTTCGAAGCTGCTCTGTATCAGTTATCTATTCATAAAGTGGGCAATAAATTGCAAGATGAGTTTTATGCCTTATCTGACGAACCTGTTCAATTAAATGATGAGATACTGCCTAAATTGCTGATGCAGTATTTTTTAACACCGTTTGATAAAGTGAATGAAATTTACCGCTTTTTTCATGCAAACGATGATCTTAACCTGAACGAAGTACATCATTTTGTATCCTTAATGTTTGAGAACAGCGATAGTTTTCATGAAAACAGTCAGCAGCTGGCTAAACACCTTTTTGAGGTTACTAACCATCCAAAAATAAAATCTGGTGAACTCTATGTGGCATACTTCAACAACGTTCAGATTGAAGGTGAAATAATGGATGCTATTGGAATATTTAAATCAGAAACTAAAGAAACCTATTTAAAGGTATCAAATGCGAGTAATGGGTTTGATGTGAGTTATGAAGAGGATGCGATAAATATTCAGAAGCTTGACAAAGGTTGTCTGATTTTTAATTGTGAGAAGGAGGAAGGCTATAAAGTAGCCGTTATTGATCAGACGAACCGGAGTGCTGAAGCCGTTTATTGGAAAGATGAATTTCTGAAACTAAAGATCAGAAACGATAATTATAATCAAACACAAAACACACTCAGTATTTATAAAAACTTTGTTACCGAGAAGCTGGATGATGATTTTGAGATGAATAAGGCCGATAAAATTGATCTGCTGAACCGCTCCATGAAGTACTTTAAAGAGAAGGAAACATTTGATATGGAAGAGTTTTCAAATGAAGTGATAGGGAATGAGCAGGGGATAGCGTCTTTTAAAGGTTTTGTTAAAAATTACGAAGCTGAATTTGAAACAACCATTCCTGAATCCTTCGAAATTTCGGAAGCCGCCGTAAAAAAGCAAGCCCGAACCTATAAAAGTGTGTTAAAGCTCGATAAGAACTTTCACATTTATATACACGGCGATAGAGAATTGATTGAAAAAGGCTTTGATGACGGAAAGGGAATGAATTACTACCGGGTGTTTTTTAAAGAAGAGCAATAACTGAATTGAAACGGTTTAAGCTATCAGGAGAATGTTAAATAAAAACGTTTCTTTATAGATTTAATAACCTTGTTATCCAACGAATTGAACACGATTCTCAAGGAATATAATATATAACGACAGGCAGGGTTTGCAAACTCTGTCTGCGTTTTGCTATAGGACCATTCGTAAAGATCTATCGCCAATCACGGGGCTCCTTAAGGATTCAAAACAACAGGCCTTATCTTCTTGCCAAATTTTCAATAAAACTCAATTTTATCATTAATTACAAAAAATATTTGTGAGAACGATTTATAAGTATTTAATTTGTCTATCAAATCTATAGGATATACTGTAAATGTAATGTATAGATAGTATATCAATGCTTTAAAAATGAGAAATTTTAAACAAACATTTTCACACGCGGCGAGGCTCGCATTGTTGATCTTTTTACCCTTTCTATACCTTAATGCAATAGGGCAGGGAACTAATCTGATTCTTATTTCAGGAAATATTGTTGATCAGGATGCAAAGCAACCACTTCCTGGGGTAAGCGTTCAGCTAAAGGGAGCTGTAACCGGCGTTTCAACAGATTCGAAAGGCAATTTTGCGCTTCAAACCAAGGCAAAGTATCCCTTTACATTGGTTTTCACCAGCATCGGTTTTCAGCCTCAGGAGTTTTTAATTACTGGTCCGCAATCTAAACTAAACGTATCAATGGTTACCCAAACCATTTTGGGGAAAGATGTTGTAGTAACTGCTTCAAGGGTTGCTGAAAGTATTCTTAAATCACCTGTAGCTATTGAAAAGCTGGATATACGTGCGATTAGAGAAAGTGCAGCTCCAAGTTTTTACGATGCGCTGGAGAATGTAAAAGGTGTGCAGATGACTACATCAAGTTTAACTTTTAAAGTACCAAACACCCGCGGTTTTAATATCCCGAACAACTTTCGTTTTATGCAATTGGTAGATGGTGTAGATATGCAGGCAGCTACTCTAGGGGTACCACTGGGTAACGCCATCGGTCCAACCGAGCTAGACATTGCCAGTATCGAAATTACCCCAGGTGCTGCATCTGCGCTGTATGGTATGAATGCCATTAACGGTATGTCTAACCTCCTAACCAAAAGTCCCTTCTACTATCAGGGACTGAGCGTTTATCATCGTGTGGGCGTAAACCATGTGGATGGTACAGATGCGGATCCGTCTCTACTTACCGAAACGGCCGTGCGTTATGCTAAAGCCTTTAAAAATAAGTTCGCTTTTAAAGTTAACGCAAGCTATATGCAGGGTACTGACTGGCGTTCAAATACCCGCTTAGATCAGAATCCAAATACATTATCAAGTGCAAATCCAAGATTCTCTGCTTTAAACGGAGACAACAATGTTGCTTTTGACGGATGGAATAAATACGGTGACGATGCTCTTGCGGGAAGTAACCTGGCAACGAACGTAACTGGTTTAACCATCAATAATCAACCTGGCCAGACGTTACGTGTTGTTCGTACCGGATATTGGGAAACTGACCTGGTGGATCCCAAAGTTGACAATCTTAAAATTGATGCAGCATTACACTATCGTTTAAATGATCATGCAGAACTTTCTTACTCTTACCGTGTGGGTAAAATGGATGGTGTGTTTCAGCGTGGTAATAAGGTGCAGTTAGATAACGTGTTGGTACAAAACCACAAGTTAGAGCTAAAAGGTGAAAACTTTTTAGTAAGAAGTTATTTATCATTAGAAGATACCGGCGATTCATTCAACGTTAAGCCATTGGCTGATAACCTTGATTTATATGGTGATGGAACAAGAACCGGCGCCAATAGTAGCTTCAGTAACTCTAACTGGGGGACCCGTTATAAAAATGCCTTGATTGCTTATGGAACAGCTAATGGAGGCTTGAATGATGGGAATCTTGCTGAGGCAAACCGCCTGGCCCGTATAGCTGCAGATGCTGGAAGACCTGTACCGGGAACAGAACGTTTCAACGAACTTAAAAATACCATCAGAAAATTAAACAACTGGGACATTAACTCCGCTTTAACGCCTGATGCTCCTTTAACCGGTGGTGCTGCTTTGATTCAAAAAAGCCGCTTATACAACTTCGAAGCTCAGTACGATCTGTCTAAATACACCAAAGTGCTTGACTTGTTGGTTGGTGCTGACGCCAGAATTTACGACATCATCCCCGACGGAAATAACTTTGTTGACTTTACCCGTTCAATCGAAGACAGGAACAAACCTTTAGAAGACGGAAGCTTCGGTAAAGACGTTTATTACAAAAAAGTAGGCGGTTTCGCTCAGATAACCAAAACTTTCTTTAATGAGAAATTGAAAGTTTTTGGTTCTGGCCGTATCGACTATAATCCATATTTCGACCCAAAAGTTACTCCACGTTTGGCGGCGGTTTACACTGCAAAAACTAATCACAACTTCCGTGTTACGTTTCAGCAGGGGTACAGATTCCCGTCATTATTCGAGGCTTTATCTTATGTAAACAACGGAACGGTTAAGCGTGTTGGTAGTTTATCGTTCATCAACGAAGGTTTAGGATACCTTGAAAACAGTTATACGCAGGCATCTATCTTTGCTTTCAATGCGGCTGTAAGTGCGGCTGGGAATACCGATCAGGCGGCTAAAGATTACCGTGGGTTATTACAGGTAGCAAACCTTGAGAAGGCTCGTCCGGAGAAGGTTAACTCGTTCGAATTTGGTTACAAAAGTGTATTGGCGAACAACAAATTAGTTTTAGATTTCGATGTATATACTAACCAGTATGATGGCTTTTTAGGGCAGGTGCAGGTAAGTGTACCTAAAGGTATAGATATAGCAACTAACCCAGAGGCAGCAGCTATTGCCATGGTAGACAGAAACCGTGATGCGCAGCAAGCCCGTTATCGTGTGTACACCAATGCTAAAAATACGTACCTTAATTATGGTTCGGCATTTGGTACTACATACAACTTCTACAAGAAATTCACCGTTGCCGGAAACGTTAGCTTCAACAGAATGAAGAAAAACAGCACCAGCGATATTTTCGTAACCGGGTTTAACACACCAGAATGGTCTACAAACGCATCAATAAGCAACCGTGAGGTGGTTAAGCATGTTGGTTTTACAGTATCTCATAAATGGCAACAGTCTTTCTTATGGGAAAGTCCGTTGGTTACCGGATCTGTTCCGGCTATTAATACATTTGATGCTCAGGTAACTTATAAATTACCAAAGTATAAGGCTACTATTAAGGCCGGTGGTACAAATATTTTCAATAAGAGATACATTCAATATGCCGGAGGGCCAACTCTTGGCGCAATCTACTATACCGCTATTACTTTGGATGGTTTATTGCACTAAAAGCTGCCTTCTTTCAGAAGGATTAGTTAAAACGAAAGGGGAGATAATTATATTTCCCCTTTTCGTTTTTATACCATTGAATGAAAAACACGTATGTGTGGCGGTGCCGGTTTAGGCAGCAGAATACCGTATTTTATTTTAAAACACGACGAGCCGAGAGTAAACCAATAAAATTGATCTTATTGGTTAATCACTTCAGTTCTTTTTCTGAGGTATTCTTTAGGAGATATCTTATACATTTCTTTAAAACAAGTACTGAAATATTTGGCACTGTTAAATCCTACTTCGTAAGCAACAGTTGAAACATTGGTTTCTCCGGCATCCAGATATTGCTTCGCTCGCTTCAGTCGCATTTCACGAACAAATTCTACCGGTGCAATGCTGGTAAGACTTTTAAACTTGTTATAAAACGTTGTGCGGCTCATGCTGATCGCTTCCGCCACCATGTCGATATTAAACTCAGGATCATCCATTCGCGCTTCAACTATATCAACGATGCGTTTTAAAAACTGCTCGTCTTTCGGAGCAATATTAATTTCAGTGGGATTAAGTTCAATTTTATTCTTCTGCTGATTGAATGCAAGGGAGCCAAAAAATGCTCTGCGTTGGTTGATCAGGTTTCTGATGGATTCAAGAAGATATTCGTTATTGAATGGTTTAGCTATATAGAGATCTGCTCCGTAGCGTAAGCCTTCAATCTGACTTTCGATGGATGCTTTTGCCGAAAGTAATACAATCGGAATATGACTGGTTGCTGTATCGTTTTTCAGTTTTTCTAACATTTGTATTCCGGTCATCTTAGGCATCATGATATCGCTTAAAATCAATTCGGGCAATATCTCTGTGGCCATTTTTAGTCCTTGTTCCCCATCTTCTGCCGTTTGAACGCTGAAAAAACGACTGAGTTGTACGGCCAGAAATAACCTCAACTCTACATTATCTTCAACTAGTAATATGCGGGGAAGTTCCTTTTTTTCCGGATTAAAAATGTTCTGCCCACTTTGAGTAAAGTCCAGTTTTGGTGAATCTTCCTCAACAGTTTCTCCGATCTGAATTTCATCAGCTTCGAAATGTTCTTTATCAGATTTTAACTGTATTGTAACAGACAAGCCTCCATATACGTTATTCTGGGCTGAAATTGTACCATGATGCAGGCCGATCAATTCTTTGCATAAAGCAAGCCCTATGCCTATACCTTTGTTATTTTTGGTTGCGCTGGAAGGTTCTCCGGCCCGATATAATTCAAAAATTTTGCTTAACTCATTTTGAGGCACACCACAGCCTTCATCAGCAATTTCTATTTCAAATGCTCCATTTTGTACTGAGTGAACTTTTACCCAGATTTTTCCACCATTATTGCTATACTTTAAGGCGTTTGAAATCAAATTATAAATAACAATATCAATTTTTTCCTCATCTATCCAGGCAAAAAGCTCATCAACGTTTGATGTTACTTGCAGGTCGATCTCTTTATACTGGAGCGTCTCTGCAAAATAATCCGCAGTTTTTCTGATCAGTGAATGTACCTCTGTTTTTGAGAGCTTCAGCGTTTGTTTGCCGCTTTGCAGCTTTCTTAAATCCAGCCAGTTATCCATAAAGCGACTAAGTCTGGCCGCATTCTTTTTAACAAGATTTATATATTGTTTTCCTTGCAGGGACAGATGCTCTGTTTTTGCAATCTCATCAATTGGATTCAAAATCAGGGTGAGGGGAGTTCGCAGCTCATGAGAGATATTTGTGAAAAAGTTCAGCTTAAGATCTGCCATCTGGCGTTCAACTTCTACATTCTGTTTTAAACGAAGCTTGGTTCTGGTGTTCCTCCATATCTCTCTTATAATTAGGGAGATAACCATGGTGTAAAAGATGTATGCCCACCCGGTTTTCCACGGAGGCGAAAGAACGGTGATACTTAGTTGCTTAACAGGAGCATTGAGATAGCGGTCGTCGCTAACATTTCTTACTTCAAAGATATAGTTGCCCGGAGGCACATTAGTAAATGTGGCCCTTCGCTGCAGTCTATCATTCTGCCAAGTATCATTGTACCCCTTCAGGCGGTATATAATCCTTTCTTTATCACCGGCTTTGTGGTCAAGAATTGAAAAATCAACGCTGATGATGTTCTGGTCGTGCTTAAGGCGGATCGAGTTTACATAATTGATGTTTTGTTTAAGGATAGAATCAGGTGCTCCTGCATCAATATCCATATTGTTGATTTGGAGATTGGTAAACACAATGCTGGTTTTGATGCGATTGCGGCCAACCATGTCCGGATTAAAACTCAAGTAGCCCTTAGTAGTTCCAAAAATCATTGAGCCATCTGCCTGAGATGTGCATGATGCCTCGGAAAAAGATGCTTTAAAGAGGCCATCGCTTAACCCAAAGTTTCTGAAGCGGTTCGTTTCTATATTAAACCTTGACAGTCCATTTTGGGTTGCTATCCATAAATTGCCCTTTTTATCCTGATTACAAGAAACACAGTAATCACTCGGTAAACCGTCTTTACGTGTATAATTCTTAAAAGTCAGGTTCTTAAACGGATCTCCGACAGCAAGTGCCAAACCTCCGCCCGAAGTACATAGCCACATCCGGTTATGGTTATCCCTGAAAATATACTGGATATCGTTATCGCCGATACTGTTTTCCTCGCCGGAGCTTTTTGTGTAATGAGCGACGGCCGCTTTTGAGAAATTCGTCGTTTTTGTATTGATGACTAACAGACCATCTGTTGTAGCTACCCATAAATTGCCGTTGCTATCTGCATTCAGATGACGTATGTTCTCGAAATTTTCTTTCGGATAATTAATCAATGCTTTCCTTGCGTCAGACAGAAGTACTTTGGCCTTAGATGACGATACGAAGTTTAAGCCTTTACCAAATGTGCCGACCCAAACTCTTCCTGTTTTATCTTCAAATAATGAAAAAATATCATTAAAATTTAATCCGTTTTCAGGTCTGTCACCCGACTTGTAATGGCTAAGAAGATATTGGGTTTCATCGTTATTTACAGGTTCAGCTTTAAACAAACCGTTAAATTTGGTTCCTATCCATATTGCTCCTTTGCTATCTTGCATGAAGCAATAGTACGAGCCCAGACCTTCTGCAGGACTGTTTATAAACAAATTTCCAAGCCGTCTTTCACCATCGAATACATTCAGAACACCGTCTTTAGATGCAATCCAGGTGCGGTTTTTGCGGTCGCGGAGCATAGCCCTGATTCGGTTATCAGAGTTCGGAAACTTTGTGCTGCTTACATTTTTTAAGCTAAAGGTTTTTCCCTGCGGAACCACTTTATCGATACCCTCATCAGTACAGATCCATAAAATGTCGTTGCTGTCGTAATATACACCATACACAATTTCATGAAAGCGGTGAATTTCATGATCGCTGTTTTCGTAAAATTGATCAATCTTGCCCTTGTTGGCGTTATAATAGCCAAAACCACCACCTTTCATGCAAACCCATACGGTGCCGGTTTTATCTTCAAAAACATTATAATATTTACTTTGACTGATGCGGTAGGATGGGGAATTGTTTTGATGTTGAAGCCACTTGAAGGTATTATTTGATGGATCAAACCTTATCGCTCCTTTATCGGCAGGCTCGAGCCAGAGATTCCCACCATGATCCTCAAAAATGGAAAGAATAGAAGATCCAGGAGAAATGGAGCTGCTTGTAACTGCAAAATCACTTAAATTAATGCTAATTAAATCACCTGAAAAGGTAGAGCAATAAATTTTTTCGTTGTACTTTGATTTTCGTATAGCGTTAAGTGCTTTGTTGGTTACCTTATGGGCACTTATTTGTTTGGAAGTCTTGTTATAACGAACCAACATTCCCTGTTTTGTTGAGAAGTAGATAGCCGTTTTGTCTTCGGAATAATCAGAGAAAGAAAGGTTTGCTTTGACAGGATGAGTCAGTATATAAATTCCCTTTTTGCTTGGGATGAGCTTTACAAGGCCTTTAGTCGTTCCAATCCAGGTATTATACTGCTTGTCTTCAAAGATGAAATTAACGCTATCTGAAGGAAGTTGCAGCTTCTTGTTCTTGCTATGGTA
>Ga0307408_100000809_pt1 | contig 25060 bp, 22 predicted proteins | sample 322Cmetagenome_FD_202116 | JGI IMG/M metagenome (GOLD analysis project Ga0307408, IMG submission 202116) | Maize rhizosphere microbial communities from greenhouse at UC Davis, California, United States - 322HYB-C-3 | ecosystem: Host-associated > Plants > Roots > Rhizosphere > Soil | place...
TGGAGGGAAGCAATAATGAAAGCAGAGAGTTGTCCAATTCTTTTTTGTCCCAAAATTAGACCTTTTTCAACCGCTCCCCAACTTTTTTGCTTGATCCCATGTCACCTTTACGTCCAAGCACAGACCTTGGGAGTTAAAAGCAGTTTATAGTTGTGGAATAGAAAGGGCGGAGGCATTAAGAATAGAAAGGTATATCAAGAAGCAAAAGAACAGGAAGCTTATAGAACAGTTAATCCATGCTGAGCATCATTCAGGCTTGTTAGCTCAGCTGGTTAGAGTCCCGATCGTTCGGGATTAATCAGAGGATCGCTGGTTCGAGCCCAGCCTCAGGAGCAAAGCTTGGCATTTGGCCAGGCTTTTTTTGTTTCAACCTAAAATTATCCTTATGTATTATCTCTATATTCTTTATTCCTCGTGCTCCAACTTTTATTACGTGGGTTATACCCGGATTAAACAAAAAGTTGGTGAGATTAAAGTCAAAGAGTAAAAAACTAGCTTGATAGAAAAAATAAAAAGCCTTTCGGTTGTGAAAGGCTTTTTGTATTAACACAGCAAGAAATAAAGCTCTATTCAATTTTGAGTTGAGATGGGTTGGTCACCACAATTTGCGGCTTACCTCCAAACTCGGTTACTTTACCCGTAACGGTAACTTTTCGTCCCTTTAAATCATCCAGTGTTTTTAGTTTTAAAGCCGATCGCGCCGGTTCTTTAGCAAGGATGGTAAAGACCTGTTCTGGAAAAACTCCACCCACATAAAGCAAAGTAATTTGAGTATGATCCAATACCCTGCCTCCGTATATTTTGTCGGATGTGCTGATCGAATCGTTTAGGTGCTTTTTAATCTCTTGAGCTGGAATGCTGGTTTGTGCAGATGTTTCCACCGCAAAACTGAGAGCTGCGACCAGACCGATCGAAAGATGAAGTTTCTTCATAAAGGATAAAGTTTACGATGCCAATTTAGCCATTGATTTCGTAAATACAAGATAGGAATAAAGAATGCTCCCGGCAAATAAAAATTAATCGCCGGAAAATGAGCGAGTTTGCTCTTTGAGTTGTTTTTAATGGAATTTGTAGTTTGATTTTTAAATCAAAATTCCGATACTTGCGGCATAGTAAAACACCAAAGCAAGTTTGGTTAGATTGATAAGATCATAAAATCCATAACCGGATAAATAGATTCCTGAGTAGCTCAGCCGGTTAGAGTCCCGAAATTTCGGGATTAATCAGAGGGCACAGGTTCATAGTCGAAGCAAGTTTGACTCAATAAAGACTTAAAATCCATAACCGGATAAAATAGATTCCTGAGTAGCTCAGCCGGTTAGAGCATCTGACTGTTAATCAGAGGGTCGCTGGTTCGAGCCCAGCCTCAGGAGCAAAGCCTGGCATTTCGCCGGGCTTTTTTTGTTTCAGCCTAAAACTATCCTTATGTATTATCTCTATATTCTTTATTCCTCGTGCTCCAACTTTTATTACGTAGGTTATACCGATGATTATCAACGCCGGTTTATTGAACATAATACTTCTGGACATGTCACCTTTACGTCCAAGCACAGACCTTGGGAGTTAAAAGCAGTTTATAGTTGTGGAATAGAAAGGACGGAGGCATTAAGAATAGAAAGGTATATCAAGAAGCAAAAGAGCAGGAAGCTTATAGAACAGTTAATCCATGCTGAGCATCATTCAGGCTTGTTAGCTCAGCTGGTTAGAGTCCCGATCGTTCGGGATTAATCAGAGGGTCGCTGGTTCGAGCCCAGCCTCAGGAGCAAATGTCCCTAGCGTAATAGCTGAGGGCATTTTTCGTTTTTAGACAATTCTTAATCTACATTTTAGCCATTATAAGGCTTGTTTTGGGTTCGAGCCCTGTTTCCGAGTCAAGTATTCAGGGTAATATTTCTACACTTGTCAAATTGCAATTGAAAGTAGTCTAGTAGGATTTGGCTGATGTCATCTATGTTCTTGGAACATCAGATCTGATAATATAACATATTGTAGGAGACTTCTTCCTACGATATCCATAGATTGAACCTTAGTAGTCTTGTCTAATTTTGTCCTGACAAAATGTTGTATGTCTGCCGGAATATGATCTCGATCCTTCTCCCCTACAAATTGGAAATATTGACGATAGAATTGGTCTTGGACAACATTACTTAGAGTTTCTACTGGGTAGTTTTTATCTGGAGCTGGTCAATTCTCTCGCAATTTTGTTTCACAACTACTAATTATTTATCAGCACAAGAAGAAAAGATAAAGTGAATGCGATTAAAAGTGAGTGTTGTTTAAGGATTATTTTACTACGAATAAAATGTTTTGGAGATTGAATTACTGGATGGATTTAGCCGTCTTGTTAGATATATTTATTGGGGGATAAATTAAGAGGCTAATTGACAATGATGAGTTATTCAAAGATGAAGTTTTAGGCATCAAAAGAAAGCTAACTTTTGAATCTAGAGAACTTGAATCTAAGTTTATAGTGTAACATAAATCAACAACAAGTACTGAGGCGCTATTTGCAATCCAGCACCGTCAGAATGGTATTTTATGGAAACTAACTTTATATTTATAGCGCAAAATTACACTAGATTGGTGAGTTATTTTTTGTGATTTGTGCTTCATATTTAAGAATTTTTTTTACCAAATTTTTTTTAACTTTTTGTGATTTTAATGCGTTGTTAAAATCGTCAAAGTTCCATTCGATGAAAAATGGTTGAGATAGCAATTGTTGAAGATTTTTCTCTTCGTCGCTGGTGCCGTCACCAATTAATAAACGGGCACAGTAGGCATAAAAGGCAAATATAATTGTGTACTTTATCTCGGGTTGTAATGACCGGATCTTTTCTTTCATTGAAAATACTCTATTGTACTCTCCTTTTATCATATATAGTTCGCAGAGCTCACAATAGTTAACAGCAGTCTCTGGGCTTTCTTCGATTGCCAAGCCGAAATCGGTCTCGGCCGCTTGGTATTTTTTCAATGCTATATTTAACCAAGCGTGCTTTCTATATAGCTTCCAGCCGTCATTTTCTAATGGTATTAATTGTCTCTCGTAAATTGTAATCGCTCTGTTTAAATCTTTTTCAGCTTTAGCATATTCTTTTAAATTTAAATAGGCGATCCCTCGGTTCCCAAATACCCAGTGATAATTGCTTTTGAAAAGTGAATCACAAAGATTATTATAGAATATGCAGCTATCTTCTTGATTTAACGCTAGGTAGCATCTTCCTAGACTGAAAAAGAGACTCTCTGTATGATTCCCACACGTTTCATAGGCTTTAAATAGATTTTTACTTTGTTTCCATTCTTCTAATTTGAAATGATGATATCCCTTTTCAAAAAGACTATCACATGAATTAGGTATCTGTGAGTACCCCATGAGTCGTTGGATTAAAAAACAAACAATGATTACTGAACGTTTCATAGCGTTATTTTTTTATTCCAAAAGCTGCGGGATCTTGCAATTGGAGGTCGACTTTACGATATTCAAACTTTTTTCCTCCTGCCATTTGTGAACCGCGCGGCGTTATTTTCAAAACAGTATAAAATAGGCGGTGAGGTTCTTTAAATTCCTGGAAAAGGCTTGTGGTATCATTTTTTGATTGTTTTATTGTGATTTGTGCTTTATGGTTCATAGTGTCAATATAATTTTTTGCATCTAAGGCCCAGTCTTTGAACGAGACCAGCTTGTAATTGAGTCCTTTAAATTTTATTGTTTGATTTATTATATAGTAATCATTATCTTCCTTAAACTTAATCTTATTGTTTTCAAGTAATTCGTCAATCCTTTTCTCTGGAAGTTGCTCTCTTATACCATCTCTAAAAGATACTGTAATCATCTTTTCTTTATTTTTGTTACCCTTAATTCCTAACACTTTTGATGAAATGAATGCAATAAAGACGTTAGATTTCCATGTTGCTGATAGGTCAGGAATGTAGTTAGACATTGTATCAATGTCACGTTTAATACCAATAGTGTAGACCGGAACATTTTCTGATCTGGATTTCTTAGGGACTCTAAATATATAGCCAGGCTGCATACCTGTAATTGGCGATGGGAATGTTTGAAAGTTTTCATACTTTAGAGGAACGAATTGAACCGAAGGTTTTTTTTGCTCAAAAGTGAAGTGATAGAAAAATATCACGAATAATAATAGATACCGTTTCATTTTTTTTCATTTTTAATTTTTTCAATCAATCTATTTTCGCAAACCTTGTATAAGGTCTGCATCGTTATTATAAGATTTCGTCCGAGTAAAAAAAATGAATACTGCTCCTCTGAAATTCTACCTTTTTTTCTGTTAACGCTAGCTTCGCGGATGATTTCATCTGATAACATTTGGATGCGCAGCTCAAATGGGGGGTGGTCATCATTAACCCATGCGTTATCAATTTCATAGTATAGACTATCGTTTTCTGAATCACTTGTAACTACATCGGTAATTAGCTTGATTTTTTTTACATCGTTTGAGGATAAATTGGGCTGAGATGATTTGTATTTGTGAATGTAAAATACTTTTTTTAGAATGTCATAATATGTCAAAAACAGTACTCCAGATAGTTTATTAAGCTCTTTGAAAAGCGTATCGTTTTTCTTTTCACAAAAATAAGAGAGCATTTTTTGAGCATTATAATCTGCAATGAACTCGTTCCGCCAAGATGCACACAAACGTTTCTTCAACATGAGATAATCATGCTTTGTTAATGTATCGTCCCCGCTCAAGGGGAAGGTTTGGGTTACATTATGCTTTTCGAATGCGTGAATTGTTTCATGAGCTACAATAAAAAATTCTTGAAAATGGGTGAATGAGCTCAGGAAGTTGTTATAGTCAGAAGAAATAATGATATCTGGAAATTGTTTTCCCGTAAAAAAGTACTCAAGCAGTGAGATAAAACGATTCTGAAGAATGGAGTCCTTGTGGATTTGTTGAATTAGGTCCGATCTAGTATACGAAAAGAACATGGAGCTGTCTTGTGTTGTAATGTTGACAATAGGGATGACAGCCTTCGTCATTTGGTAGCAAAAAGTTGGAGTTCTATGATTAATGAATAATACGTACTCGCCTTCCAAGTTTCGTACATCGGCATTGATATCATTACAATATGAACACGCTGAATGAGGACGAAAAATTGCAGCTTTCCCTCCTAAATCATTATAAACTGATAACACGTCATCCAGAACTCCTTGAAGAATTGTAAAACAGATTGCATCTTGGTATTTAGACACCTTTTTAGACTGTGCATCTTGATCTTTGATTTGTTTTCTCATAGAATCTATATCTAGATTCACACCTATTCTTTGCTGTGCCTTAAGTAAATATTTAAGCTTCAGCTCAGGGGGGGAATAGTATAGTTCTTTTTCACGTTTTGTAAGCGAGTCAAGACAGTTAAGTTGTTCTTGCTCAATAAGCTGTTTGATGTCTTTATAAGATAGCGTTTGTGCGAATGTCAAAATAGGATACCCAAGGAATGCGATATAAAAATTAATCCATATTGCAATGATCAAACTTGATTGATCACGGACAATTGAGCATCGTCGAGAACTGTAATTGAGTTTAATCATTATTTGTAGTTTTATGTAATTAAATTATGAAGTTTTATTAGTATATAGAATAGCTATTATTAGCTATTCTTATAGCATCAAATAAAGGCAATAATCGATAAATACGTAAATACTAATTTGAAACCTAATTGTTGGTTTATTTTGACTTGGGTTTAAGGCTCGACAAAAAGCTCTCAAGGGAGCGCTGTTGGAAAATTCGTGAGGAGATTCGGTTCTGTTTGCAGTTGAATAGAACTAATTGTGAGTTTCCCTGCTCAAGCTTTTGCAATTTTCTTAATATCCTCAGCCAATTGGTTCAAATTAAGCCCAGTCAGGGAGCAAGTGCCCAGCGTAATAGCCGTAATAGCTGAGGGCATTTTTTGTTTTTAGACAATCCTTATCTGCATTCTAGCCATAATAGAGCTTGGTTTGGGTTCGAGCCCTGTTTCCGTGTCTGGTTTCTTAAGTTAGCTCTTTCACGCTGTTGGCCGCTATTCTGATTTATTACTAAAGTTAATTAAGGGGATGTAATAGCTTAGACAATATAAACGCCACTAACCTAGCGGTTGGTAGTCATTTCGTGCTCTTTAATTGCTAGTTAAACAGCAATATGCTCATCTCCAAACCTCAATAGCTGCATTCTCGATCCAATCTGGATAATTCCGGTGACCATCGTTGTCTTTCCAGCAATAAGTATTAAACAATTCTGAAAAACGATAGAATTTACCGAAGTCTTTATTCTTATGGTTCTGCTCAAAAAACACACTGTTGCTCATTCGGTTAGGGATTGAACTAAGATCTTTATAAATCTGCCATTTTCCATTAATCACTTCATAGAAGGTAATATAGTCCCCCTTCGCTGACACCTTTATGCCAAGTTTATTCAGCGGATTAACTCCTTTTTTACAAATCGTACGGTTCTTGCACATAATGCGGTTGATATGTACACCAACTATACCTTTACCTTGCTCGAAGCTTTTAACGATCTCATATCTCACCCAACGCCGCTCTGCGGTGTCGCTTCCAATCAGAACAGCGGTAACTGATGTGCCGTATAGTGCATCATCGATCATTCTTTTAAGTTTAGCCGGATTTTTGGTGTAGCTTTCTTCCCAGATCGATGCATCATAAAAGCTGGCGTTATCATTGTGATAACGCCAGCTATTTCTTACAACATTGACCCGAAAGTTCCTTACATCGGCGTAAGAAAAGCTAAAGAAAGTGTATCGGGCCATACATTATCAAATTGTTTTTGCGATGTTATAATTGTCAATATTCTCGTTAATACCGGTAGCAACATCGAGATAATAATTAATATTCGTAAGGAAATCGTCCCATTTTACGGTGTGCGCATATGAATGATGGCCTTCGTGAATAGTTGTGCCACTGCACTCCCTTATAACTGGTTGTTTGATATTAAACATATTCCTAGCAAGAATAGAAAAAAGCCGATCGGTATGATAGGTGATGCTATTGCAAGCCGGATTCGAGGTCATAAAATAATTGTAACTGCCCAGGATATCCGGAAGAACCACAGCTAACAAGGCATTGGATAAACTTTTTCTACCATTTCTGGAATGTTCCTTCAGAGAATAGGAGATTTCCCAGGGAATCCACTGGTCTTTTTCCGGCGCAGCAGTTTTCATGTTAGGTGAGATCAGTATAATTGTGATACTGCTGTCGTAGATTTTATTCCGAAGACTTGACCCGATGGCTTCGTCTTCGAAGTGCTCTAGTGATTCACCATCCAACTCTCCCTTGTTAATATGATCTTCTCTGTCAATTTTTGCTTGTAAGGCGGTAACATAGTCTCTTACCTTTGTGGTGAATATGTTGGGCAATGCCCGAACATTCGTATCGGCGTATTTGTATGTGATAAATATCTTTCTTCCCATTGTGTTAAAGGTTTAATAGCTTAATGATATTTAGAATTTGTTTGATGATCTCGTCTTCCTCTGTAAGCGTCTTTATCCCAATCATCAATTTAAATAAGTCACTATCTGGTTTAAGGCCGAAACTATCGCTTTCTATTTCCTCGAAGATCTGTTTGGCCATCGATCCGGTAGTGTAAACAGGAATAATGAATAAGTTCTTTTCTTTGACTATTTGGTATTCTTTATACACGCCTTGGGCCTGTTCGATTGCGCCTGTGGTCGCATTTTTTTTATTGCCGAAAATAATAATGGCAATACCAGCGTAACTTATCATATCCTGCCGGTAATCCGCCCATAGCACATCCAGGGTTTTTCCACCGGTTGCAAATTGCGGGAAAGGTTTTACGATGAGTTGCTCCCGTGAATACTTTTCATGCTTATCGTAAATCTTGGATAATGCACCGTTAATAACAGCACTACCCACGCCCCAGCCGAAACCATTCACGATCCGAAGGCTGTCACCAACCAAACCCGCACTTAGCTTGTGAATAAATCCCTGGGCTTGTTGAGGTGTGAAACTTCCATACTCTTCAGCACTGCCTGAAATAAAAATAGTTTTCCTTTTAAACTCAGATTCAATTTCCCGTAAGATATCTGTTATCTCCTCGTAGCTATCTACATACACCGGTTGTAAACCAAATCGTCTGAGGTCATTTACAAAAAGTTCCTGTTTACGCAAGTCAAATTCGTAATCAGCCATATCCTCAGCTTTATAATCAGCTTTTGATACCTTTCGCACAAAATGATAGTGGTGTCGTTGAGCACCTTTCATTTGAATCCTTACTCTGCTTAGGATGTAATCCAGATTAGGGTCAGTAAAGCTGAATCCGATAAATACGAAAAGCTTAGACAATAGCTCGCTATTTAATGCCGTAAGAAAACCTGCCTTGTCTACCGGATACCGTTCGTAGTCATCTTTCGTAATAACAGCTTCCTCGGGCATGGTTGCATCCCCGTGCATTTTATAAACAATGGCATCGCGGCGAGGTTTAGGATAAGGTAGTTGCGAAACACTGTGTTTTACATCCGGGATGCGCTTAAGAGCTTCTAATGATTTTTCGATCAGATTATCATAGTTAGTTGTCCAATACGAGTAGATTGGTAAACGTGAAAGTATCTCATGATTTTCTGTGAGTTCAATATCTTTATTAAACTCATCAATGATCTTTCTATTTATTACGCTTCGGTTACCGATCTTGTTGGTATTATATTGAGCGATGGCTATGAGATCAGTCTCTTTGTTATAATTAAGCCCGAGGTCTTCAGTAATATCCTTCAATAGCTGTTTCCAATTAACATGGCCTGCGGCAACTGATAATCCTGCACCTGCGAAAACGGCTAATGAGCCAGTTTCGATCTCCTTAATCACATCTTTATAAAATGTTTTATGCTCTGCTTTCATCGCTATCGGGTTAACCAAGTTTTCAATTCGATTTTCGTTCCATTAGGATTTACAACAAAATAGCTGTAACTGAACTGATGACCTGCGTAAGCACTAACTCTTTCGATATAAGGGTAAATACGCAAATACTCAGCATCCTTCCAATCATTTGTCGTTTCCACAACTGGTAACAGCGCAATATTCGATAGATATTTATAAGCATCACCATACCCGAGCTCCCAGTTTACCCAATTGGATTTAATGGCAGCAGGAGATGCCAGTAAAATAAATCGGTCATGTTTACGGATGTTATCTTTAATTTTTTCCGCAGTCACAGCATTGGTAATTGCAGGCATTGAACTGTCTTTCCAGTCAACGTACACATTTATACCCACGCTTTTAAGCAAAGCAATAACTGGTTCGATTACATCTTTATCACTGTGACTGTGTGATAAAAAAACTGTTTTGATTGATTTGGATTTTGCTTCGTTAAGGCTGAAGCTCTTCGTAAAATAACCTGCCCGTGTAGAAGATGACAGGTTTGCTGAAAATGACTTTAAATCTTGTTTTGTAATAATCGCCATATTATGGTCTCCTTTCTTTAAATGCACTGTTAAACCATTCAACAGCGTGAAATTTGCTCAGCAAAATGCGGTTGCTAAAGAAGGGAGGTCTGACGATTAGCTCATTTAAATATGGGTATCTCATGTCCACTTCGTCAGCCTAACAACTATTAGTATTTACTAATTGCTAAGCTATGCATACATTGTCATTTAGTATGCCAACTCAAGTATGGGGAAGATGTAAAATGGCTTCATATCTAATAGTTTATTTAATGTCGTATTTTGTGTAAAGATTTAACCTTAATAGTATATGGTAATGATTGCCCATGTATCGATATAGCAGGATTTGCTTATTTGTCATTTTAATATAATGTATTTATGACAATTTGTCTATTGGGAAAATAACTACAATAAATTAGAAATAAACATTGCTAGATATAGCCTAAGTGTTAATTCATTGTTATAATGTACATGCAGGAGCCAATGGCTCGGTATTGCTGGATTTGTAGAAGGTGCGGGAGTTTATGCTTGTATTACTTCCATGCTGTGGGGGGCATTTTATGAGATAGAAAGCTTGTTCAAGTAACCGATTTAATTTGTCCATTTGCGAGTAGTTCAAATATTGCTAAAGTGGATAATATGATATTAGATGTTTGCAATTTTCTTAATATCCTCAGTCAATTGGTTCAAATTAAGCCCATTGTGGGGAGCAAAGCTTGGCATTCAGCCGGGCTTTTTTTGTTTCAGCTAAACTTCCCTTATATACTATCGAAGCACCTAAATTCGAATTGTTTGCTTCGGCGTGTTTTTTATTGCTCCCCAGCTTTTTTGCTTGATCCATTGTTTGCTCCGATTACGGACATGATGTTTTGTGCCCCAACTTTTACGCTTGATCCCGATTCGTCCTAACTCTGATCTCTCTTCTAAGCGCCGCTTTAAGTCTCTCTGTGTTCAAAACCTTTGTGACCTCTGCTTTCCTCACTGCTTTTCGCGTTAAAAACTTGAGCAGGTACCACTACACTTGTGATGTATTTTCTCAGGATGGGTCAGGATGATTGTTTCACAAAAAAGTCGTTCCTTTACAATCGGATCCATCCGAACGATTTCTAACTCAATTAAATACACTTAGATGAGGACATCTTTACATTTTTTTCGGCTTACTCTAAGCAAATCTTTTTTCCTTCTTATTCTCCTGATTTTTCCTGTTGTGCTTAATGCGCAGGTTAGTTGGTTGGGTACTACCAGCTCTGATTACTTCGATGTTAAGAATTGGAGCGATCAAACTATTAGCTTTTCTTCCATCGGCAGCACTGATCTAGTTATTAATGGGCCCAACAAATGCTTACACAAGGGGGGAAGTGCTAATTCTGGTTATCAGCCTAAAAGTATAACCGTTAATAGCGACGGTATTTTTACTGTTAAGGGAGTGCTTTATCCGTTCGCTGCAAACTACTTAAATGGAACTATTGAGATTGATTCATCGGCGGCAGATTTTAACGTTCGCACATCAACGGGTGCTCCCAACACTTACATCGGCCGGGATGCGGCTGCCACTTTCGTGTTAAAAAATGGAAAGTTCTCTACCCGGGGAGTTTTAAATATTGGCTATGGCGATGCTAATGGAATTGCTGACGTCACGGTTAGCGGCGGGACAATGACATCAGGCACTCACTTGAATGTTGCCAATGTTACAACCGGCGCTAAAGCAAACATAAAAATTACTGGCGGTACAGTGATGGTTACCAATAATCTTACCATTGGTGCCAATGGAAGCATATTTATCAGTGGTCTGGGCTTGTTGAAACTGGCTGGTGATAAGCAAGCTGCTGTCAATTCATATATCAGCAATAGTAAAATAACCTGTACTGCTGGCAAAAGCCTTTCCGTGAGTTACGACGGAGCTAACACACAGGTAGCGATCGCTCAAGATCCGAACAGTATGTTAACCGAATATTCTACATACGTTGTTCTTAAAAACTCTGTTCTCGAAGCCAAAATTGACAAGGGTTCTGGCAATATTCAATCGTTGAAGATTAACGGAAAAGAACATTGTCTTTTAACCAATAGTGCCAATTCGACAAGAGTTGGAGCTTATTACGATTTTACAACGTCTAAAGGTTTTGAAACTATTTTCGGCGCCACGTTTTCCATAAAGCGCGATGAAGCAGATATTGTGGATGTATCATTCAAACGTCCATATAAAGCAGGCAGTAACGTTACGCCCTGCGATGCAGACATTCATTTTGTGTTGAAGAAAGACGAGCCTGGATTATACACTTACTCTATCCTGGAGCACCCAACTTCTTATCCAGCTTTCGATCTGGGTTCCTGGAGGCAGGTTTTATGGATTGCCTCTGATCCTGCAAATACGAATAATTACCTCTGCGAGCGCATTTATGCCGATTCATTACGCAGGTGGCAAATGCCTTCTATTTATGACTTTTCACAGGCTTCAGCTACCGGTATTGCCGAGATCGTAAAATTAAATACAGGCGTAAGAGCAGGCAAATACGATGGTAAATACGAGTACAGTATGCCATTTTGGGATAACCCGGTTTGGGGACATGCCAGTGATGTGAATAAAGTGGGCACCTGGTTTGTAAATGGGAGCTTGGAATTTTTTAACGAAGGCCCAATGTACCACGATCTAAATGCGGCTGCTGGTATAATACACTCCTGCATGAATGGTGTACATTATAATGCCAAGGGAATGAATGTTGCCGAAGGCGAATACTGGTCGAAAATTTATGGCCCTTATCTTATTTACGGATCTTCGGGTAATAGTGGCGATGAAAACTGGGCCGATGCCAAGGCAAGAGCGGCTACAGAAAAAGCACAATGGCCATATTCATGGTTAACTAATACGCCGCAATATCCATTGGCAGCAGAGCGTGGTACCATCACCGGAAAATTCATCATTAACGATCCTTATAAGACTACCGTTAAAGGTCAGAATGCCTGGGTAGGTGTAACCATACTCAGCAGCGATGCTTCAAATCAATTCCAGTTCGAAAGTAAAAACTATCAGTACTGGGCTAAAACAGACGCTAACGGTAACTTTTCCATTCCGAATGTAAGACCTGGAACTTACAGTTTCTTTGGTTTTAGCGATGGTGTTACCGGAGAATATTCGCAGGCAAATGTGGTGGTAACTGCAAATACAACCACCGCGTTGGGCAACGTTAGCTGGAATATCACCAGAGATAAAGGTAATTTATTGTGGGAAATTGGTTATCCGAACAGAAAAGCAAATGAGTTTAAGCTTGGCGATTTTGACTATTGCGAAGGGCATGTTCAGGAAAAATTCAGAGAAACTTTCCCTGAAATCATTGAGTATGATGTAGCATCGAAAGACTGGGCAAATAAGCTATGCTATGCCCATACAGGCTATCCAAATACTACCGGAGGTTTGAACACATGGAAATGGCGTTTAAACTTTACACTGCCTTCCGGAATTCCAACAACCGGAAACGCAACCTTAACAATTGCTTATGCCAGCAGTGATCACGGGCAGCAATGGATTTACGTAAATAATGAAAATTCAACATTCACCACGTACTATCCGGAGAATGCTGATGGAAATGGATTCTTGCGTCAAACCAATTACGCAAAGTATTCCATAAAAACGATCACCATTCCAATGAGCCGTTTAAAAGTGGGTGCAAATACCATAACTCTTTTAATGCCATCCACTTCCAGTACGGTGAATCACCACATGTACGATTATATCAGCTTGGAAGCGCCAGTAGTATTGCCAGTGAGTTTGGTTTCGTTTGATGCGCTTGCTGAAAATAATAAAGCCAAACTGAGCTGGGTAACAGCATCCGAAAAGAACAATTCAAGGTTCGAGATACAGCGCTCTACCGACGGTGTGAACTATGTAGTTATTGCCAAAGTGAGCGGGGCGGGTACTACTCAGCAAACTCAAAACTATACCGTACTTGATGCAAATCCAGAGCCTGGCAACAATTATTATCGTTTAGTACAGTATGATAATGATGGCGCGGCAACAGAACAGGGTGTGAAGGTTTTGAAATTTAATTCTTTAAAATCATCGGATATTGGCATTTATCCAAACCCTAGCGACGGCGTTTTCAACATAAGCATTCCAGGATATGCTGGAGAAGATGTAATCGTATCAGTAGTTGATTTAGGCGGAAGGCAGGTTTATAGAACAAACAGTTCGGTGTCTTCAAAAAATACGATTGAAATTAATATGGGATATAAACCAGCCGCCGGCGAGTATATTCTAAAAATTAACAGTCAGTCGTTAAATCTTAGCCACAAAGTGGTATTCAAATAAGCAGTTTTAGTTTGTAAATAATGAGCCGGTTGTTGTAAGATAGCCGGCTTTTTTTGTGAATGTCTAATTGTATAACAGACACAAAGAACTTTCAATGCATGTTCATCCCCTTTTGCGAGCATTTACTCCCTAAGCTGCAGCCAGGATACTCCTTGCCCCGAAAGGGAAATTTCGGAACTGTATTTGCTTCCTATTGAAAATGCATTCAAATACAAAGGAAAGTTACCAATTGCCCGATAGAAGGCTTAAATGGGTGGAAAAGTTGTCATATTTATTAGACGAACAGTTCCGTTTACCGGGAACTAATTTCCGTTTCGGGCTTGATCCTATTTTAAATCTTATACCTTTTGCAGGTGATATGAGCGGTATGCTTATTTCTGCAGCACTGGTACTTACCATGGCTAAGAATGGGGCCAGCAGCAGGGTTGTAACCTTAATGCTTATAAATGTTGTTTTAGATGCAACTATTGGCGCAATCCCATTGCTGGGGCAGGTATTCGACTTTTTTTATAAATCCAATAAACGTAACATCCGTTTGTTGCAGCAGCATTATCAGGCAGGTGTACATTCAGGAAGCGGGACCGACGTTTTGCTTAAGGCAAGCTTAATCCTGATCGTAATTTTTGTGCTTTTAATTTTGGCGATCTGGAAGTTAACCGAATGGGTATTCAGCTGGTTTTAGATAGGTCTAGAAAAACTTTATTTTCCTTTATTACAAGTGAATAGATTTTTATCTTTTCTGTAGCAGGGCCTGCTTTTACTTCGCCATCGTCTACATCAAACTGCGAACCATGCCAGGGACATTGAACAGTGCCGCAAATTAACATTCCACCGGCCAACGAGCCTCCTTTATGCGAGCAATGGTCTTCGAATGCTGTAAAACCAATTTCGGTTTTGGCCAGGACAATTCTTTTTCCGGCAATATGAAACAACTTCATTTGGTTCGGTTTAAGATCATCAGCCCCTTCAAGTTCAATCAAATCTTCTGCATTCTCAACATATTGTTCCTTCCATTTGCCAGCATCGGCATAGCGCATATCTACCCCAATAAGATTTCTGTTTACCAGTGTGCCTCCAAGCCATCCTGCTATTGCCATTATAGTAAGTGCAAGCACTTCTATGGGAAACATCCACGTGTATAAACCATCTATCCTGAGATAGAGCGCAAACACAAACAGCAGGAAAGCAGTAGTGTTTAGCAAGCCATGCCTGGCAGCCCTCTTTTTTGCACTGCTTTCTGGCGGCACAGTAAAGCGGTAATCTATTATGCCCGGCACTGCCGCTGCAATGGCACTGATTAACCCGGCTATATGCAGATAATCTGCGAAATCCAGATTACCGCTGGCATCCAGAAGAAAAAGTGCATCAGTAATAACGGTGCCCGAAAAAAATGCTATCGGAAAACCTACCAGAATCGGATGAATAGGATGGCTTTGTATGTTTGCCCTGCTTCTCATTGCTACTAATTTGATACCGAACCTTTTGCCAAATTGTTTTCAAAGAATCTATAAGACACAATAATTTCCGTCCAGCCAAACAACATGTCCTTAAAACATGTTAATTATTTGAAAAAAGGGAAATACATGGGACAGGTTTTTACAATAAGCCTGGAGGGAGCGAAATTTCACTATCAATTATTAAAGCTGAAATTAAGAAATCGCCAGGTGGAGTCTGAGATATTGTTACAGGGAAATACTGTAACCCTTTACAAGGATGATAAAGGATGGAGCCAGAAGGAAGACGCTTTACCCGTTGTGGAAGAGCTTGTTCGGGCAATTGGCAATTCCATATCACTGCGGTATCGGATTTAGTTAAACATGCAACATGCGTGTTTTTCAAAGGTGAGTTCTCTCGCGTTCCATTTCCTAATCAAGAAGAAACATATTTAACAAAAGCAACGAAGCGTTTAGGCGAAAGCCTAAACGCTATAGTTATTTTAGGGCGTATAAGGAAATGAATTTGAGTTTAGTTCCAAAAGATAAAACAGAATTACCTATTGGTAGTTAGAAAAAAGACAAATGGCTAAACTAAAATTAAATTCAAGCGCTGGTGTTGACCTAATGTTTTCTGACAGTTTTTATGTTTTAATACAGGTCAACAAAGCAGGTTTCGTAGAAAATATTGATATTCTATCCAACAATTCGGATTTAATTCACTGGCAGCATTTAATCAGTTTCAGACGCTTGGAAGCCTCCAGGAGAACACTGTATTGCCGAAATGTCCTGTTAAACACATTTTACTTTAATTAGCGCTTATTTTATATGGAAAAGATAGACGATTTAACCAAAGCCATAATTGATGATTTTGGTTATGCCTGCTTTTACATCGATACGAATTATAATATAAAGGAGACCGTAGGTAATTGCGGAAGTTTTCTTTCACTCTCTCAAAATACGCAAAGCATTCTCGAACTGGTTCCGCCACAGCTCTCCGTAATTCTTAATACAGCTATTCATAAAAGCTGGAAGGATAAATCTAACGTGTTCCTTAAAAAGGTTTACGTTCGTCAGGATGATGCAGACGTGTTTCTTAATATATCTGTCCGTCCCGGGCAATTGTTTCAGGATAAACATCATACACTTATTATTATTGGACATGTAGCAACTCAGCTGGGCTGGGAGAGTAATGAGCGTGCATTTGTAGAATCACCGCAAGATGAACTTTCCAGACTAAAGGTTGAACTTACGAATGCCCGCTCCAGCTTGCAGCACGTTGTTGAAGGCCTTGAGATTTCAAATGAAGAGCTTCAGTCAAGTAATGAGGAATTGCTTTCAGCTAATAAGGAGCTCGTTAATGCACGCGAAAATTTAAAAGAATTAAACCTTCAGCTGGAAAGGAAGATTATTGAGCGCACTTCAGAACTGTCGTTTAGTAACGAACGTTTTCGGCTGATCTCCAAAGCCACGAACGATGCTGTTTGGGATTGGGACCTGGCTAGTGATTCGGTTTGGTGGAGCGATAGTTTTTATACCTTATTCGGGCATGAAGCAAACAATGAGACCAACACCGGCAACTTTTGGCTAAGTTGTATTCATCCCGATGATAAAGACGCCGTATACGATAGCCTGAACACTGCAATAGGCACTGGTTCAAGTCAATGGAGTATCGAATTTCGTTTCAAAAGCAAAGACGGATCGTTCAGGTTTGTACTCAATAGAGGATCGCTCCTTAAAGACGAGAGTGGGAAGCCGTACCGCATGCTGGGATCAATGCTGGACATTAGCGAGCTTAAAGAGGCTCAGCTGCAATTAATGCGTAGCGAAAGCAGGTTTCGTAGTGTCTTCGAGTCCAACATGATTGGTATGTTATTTACCAATAAAGACGGAGTCATTAGCAATGCAAACGAAGCATTTTTGAGTATGACAGGGTTTTCAAAGTCTGATTTGAATGCTGGGGATATAACCTGGGAGAAAATCACCCCACCCGAAAATATTGAAGAAAATAATCTTGCTGTCAAACTGATGCGGGATAATGGCTTCTGTCCGCCGTTCGAAGCTGAGTACCTGCGTAAGGATGGCTCGCGTATATCGGTTCTGTTAGGAGCGGCCGCAGTAAGCGAAGATGATGCGGTTGCTGTTACCTACGTCATTGATATCAGTGAAAAAAAGAAGGCCGAAAGGAAGGAACTCGCTTTGCAGCGGATTATTAAACAACAGCAGGAAGAATTTAGGGGAATTTTTATGGATGCACCTGCTTTAATTTCGGTGCGTCGGGGACCTGAACTGCGCTTGGAATTTGTGAACAAGGCATTCATGAATTATTTCGGAAGCGATAACCTGATCGGGAAAACGGACGAGGATCTTGCTCGCGAGTTTCAGCCTGATAACGGCAATGCGAATGAACTCGCCCTGCAGGTCTATAATACAGGTATCCCTTATTTCGACAAAGCCTTTTATGTAAAGATAGATAGGAACAAAGACGGGCGATCTGAGGATGCCTGGTTTGATTTTGTTTATAAACCTATATATAACGAAGATGGTGCTGTGGATGGAGTAGCATCTTTTGCTTTCGATGTGTCGGACATGATACGGGCTAACAAAAGCATAAAGAGAAGCGAAGGCCGTTTTCGTTTTCTTGCTGAAACCATTCCGCAAAAAGTGTGGACAGCAACTCCGGATGGTGTGGGAGATTATTTCAACAAAAAATGGCTCGATTATACAGGAAAAACACTGGACGGACTGATTGGTTGGGGATGGCTTTCTGTGGTGCATCCAGATGATCGCGATCGTAATATCGACGTTTGGACTCAGGCTGTACGAAGCGGTACCGATTTTGAAATGGAGCGACGACTGCTTTGTGCGGATGGATCCTACCGCTGGCACTTGAGTAGAAGTGTTCCACAAAAGGATGAGTACGGGAATATTACACTCTGGGTTGGAACCAGTACCGACATCAATGACCAGAAGACGGCATCGGAAGCGCTGAAAGAAAGTGAGGATTATTTCAGGCAGCTGGCAGATCAGTCACCCTTTATGATCTGGAAGGTAGATGAACAGGGTATGTGTAATTATGTCAATAAAAAGTGGATCACATTTACCGGTTTGTCTTTCGACGATAGCCTTGCCCTGGGCTGGGGAAAAGCCTTCCACCCGGATGACATGGACAAAGAGTATAAAAAGTTTCTAAAAGCATTTAATAACAGAGAAATATATCATTCAAAGTTTAGAATACGCAGTGCCAGAAACGAATACCATTGGGTGCTGGCACAGGCTAATCCGGTTAACGGTAATAGCTTTGAAGGATTTATAGGTAGCTTAACCGATATCACCGAGCAAGAACTGGCACAACAGGCCACAAAACTCTTGATGCAAAAAAAGGATGAGTTTATGAGTATTGCCAGTCATGAGCTAAAAACACCAATTACCAGCATGAAGGCGTCCTTGCAAATAGCTGAACGGCTAACTTCCCGCAAGGTAGAAACTGATAAAATACAATCGTTCATAGAGAAAGCTAATAAACAGGCCAATCGGCTCACTTCGCTGGTAGAAGATTTGCTGGATGTAACCAAAATACAGGCTGGAAAGCTGCAGTTCGAGTCTGATCGCATCAGCGTGGATGAGCTCATAAAATCATCTGTAGAGCAGATGCAGCATGATGCGCTGAAACACGAAATTATTGTTGAAGGCGTTAAGGATATTTATGTCTGGGGGGATGTCCACCGTTTGGAGCAGGTAATTGTTAATTTTCTTTCTAATGCTATCAAATATTCACCTGACGCCGAAACGGTAGACATTCATGTTAAAAAGGAAGACCAGCGCCTTAAAGTGTACATTACCGATTATGGAATCGGTATTCCCGAAGATAAGATTAATTTCGTGTTTGATAGGTTTTTTCGGGTGCAGGAGTCATCCCAGAAGTTTTCAGGATTGGGATTAGGACTGTTTATCTCGGCCGAGATCATTAAACGCCATGATGGCAGCGTGGGTGTTTATAGTGAAGAGGGGAAGGGCTCTACATTCTGGTTCGAGTTGCCCGTTGTCGAAGGCTAAGGCCTGTTCTCAAACCAAGTCCTCAAAAAAAATGCATAGCTTTATACTCGAATGAAGCGTATTGTAGTTTTTGATGATGATGTTGATATTTTAGAAATTCTGACTTATTTGTTGGAAGAGAAAGGCTGGGAGGTGCATACGCGAACTACCTGTAATAATATAATTGAGATCGTTTTCGAAAAACAACCCGATGTAATTCTCATGGATAACTGGATTCCGGATACAGGAGGTATAAAAGCTACTCAATTGTTAAAGGAACATCCTGATCTTAAAAAAATCCCTGTGATTTATTTTTCTGCAAATAATGATGTAGAAAGTCTTTCTAAGCAAGCTGGGGCTGATGCTTATATAGCAAAACCATTCGATCTTGATGTTCTGGAAAGTGTGGTTAGCCGTTTTGCCAACCTATAAGGCGTTTTTACAACCTTATAGGTGGTAACAGGTTTTCTATAACCAGTAGAAAGATTTATTTCAACTCGAAAATCGCCCTCATCTGGTAGTTCAATTTTATCTTTTTAAAATCGATCTCTGGATTGGCCTGATCCATTGCAAGTGACTCAGTTTTCATTAGCACATTAGCCCTGTAATAAGGCTGCGGATAAACCTCATTGTTGACTTCCTGAATTTCAATGGCTGGGCCAACTTTATCGTTAACAGCTTCGGCCAGATAAGTAGCTTTATCTTTGGCCGCCTGAAGTGCTTTTATTTTCAAATCACGTTTTAACGATTCTATTTTTGAGTAGTCGTAAGATTCAATATTAGTGTATTCGATGCCTCTGGAATCCACTCCATTTAAAATCTGGTTAAACTTGTTTAAGTCGGTTACTTTAACGCGATACTGTTTGCGGGCTAAGAAATCTGGATTCTTTTTCTTTTCCCAAGTATAATTATAGCTCGAAATGTTATTTATCGTAAAGTTTTCTTTTGGAATACCCGCATTGATAACCGCATTATAAAGTTGTTTTTCAAGGTCTTCGATATCTACCTTTTTCTTGTTGGCATTATCCCGAAAGTATTCCTTTAATGATATTCCTACGTAAATAATGTCTGGAGTAACCTCTGTTTCCGCCGATCCCGATACTTCAATTTTCCTTCTGGTATCAATAGTTTGTGCTGAGGTTGTAATGGTGATGCCACTAATCAGGGCAATGAAAAATATTTTTCTCATAAATTTATTTCTTGTGTGTGTGACTGTTGGATGCACATCTGGTTTAAATTCCATAAACATGCATTTCCGAAAAATGATTTAAGACATTACGCAGAGGCGTTAAGAATTGTAACAGGAGAATGGGAAACTGGATCGAAATTAGTGCTGGAAACCCTTCTTAACTATTTAAGGTTACATCACCATCTTACCGGATCATACTGGTATACAATAGTATAGTTTGCATTTTGCTGTTTTTGTGCTATTTGCCCTATTCTAAGATTTTCGGCCTGAGGAGTAGGTTCGCAAACGGAATAAAGTTTGCCATTGTAGGCGATTGGTTTTCCTACAGGTTTATCAAATGCAACAGCAACCGTAATGTGAGTGGGATACAAAAGGGCAATCATCGGTAAATTATAGATCTCTTTTACCAGGTAAAAAAACAGTGCAACCCGGTCATCGCAGTCAGAATACTCAGAAAACAGGGTTTGTTCTGGCGAAAAGCGCTTTTCCTTTCCAAATACTTTTTCATCATCCTGATAAAGGAATGCATATCGCGTAAAATTCATCAGGTAATCAATGCCTTTCTTTTGATTCTTGCCTTCAAGGTTCTTCTTCAGAATAGGAATAAGAGAACCGTAGGTCTCTTTACTCAGCGGGATATTGAAATATGTTTCAAAATCAACAACCGGATAATTAGCAAAAATATTTTGTATATCAGGATTTACCTTGATTTTGAAATGATACATTTTTTGCCTGTAGCTGAACTGAATGTCCTTTTCGGAATAGTTTTCGGGCTTGAAGTCGGGCATCCGGGTTACTTTATAGGAGAACGCATTTTTAGCCTCAGGCACATTAATCTTTACAGGAATTGCAGTCTCCTTCTGGAAATCAATTTTCCCATAGTCGTGAATATTAAGGCACATATATTTGCTCCCATCTACCATAAAAAAGGGAATGTCAGAAATGTCTTCGTCGTTCCGAACGTAAAAGATGATTTTTTTATTGGCAATTGCCAAACGGGCATCGTATCCCGAATGGGTAAGCAGAAACCATTTGTAAAGTGTGTAACGGAAATAGTTTTCCTTTTTGGGTGCAAATTGCTGCGCTGTTCGACGGATAAGTTGGTAGTAGAGCCAGTCGTTTAATTTGTGCGTTTGCTTATAAGTCAGTAATGAGTCAACTACCGATTGCCAATGGGCGGCGTTAATGCTTCCGTAGAAATCCTGAACAGACTTTTCGTTAGGGATGCTGTCTGTGAGGACCAGCATATCGCTAGAAATGGATAAATTGACCGTACCGTCGTAGAATTCAAAGCTGTAGCCCTGATATTTACTTTGTCCATGCAAGGAAACAAAGCTTAATGCCAATACTAAACAGCCTATAAATCCAGCCAGCCGCTTCATTGTTTAATTTATTATCAATGTGTTTACTTAGGTTTAACAATATATTAAACGTTGGTGAAATTCTGATGTTTCGGCTGGCTAAAAACTTAACATTGGGCTAAGAAGAAACGTTAATTTAACATGCTGTTTTTCGGGCAGTGGCTGCGATATCGTTCGTCATTTGATAGATATCTCATCTGCCATCCGGTGGATTAATTTTATGGAAAATAGTGCGATGGCAAGCGCCCGGATAGTGTAGGTTTCTTAAGTAAGGAGCGTGTTAAACTATACAGCCTTTGGTTTTCCCAAAAACAACAAAGCCCCGAACTTTCGAGGCTTTGTTGTTTGAATTTTATTCTTCAATTATTTCGCTATGCGGATAACTTTCTTCGACTTTTTCTTCTTTGAAATAACGCTTTTGCCAGATAAGAATGGCAATTACGCCTATCGAAATGGCAGCGTCTGCAATATTAAATACCGGTCTGAAGAAAATAAATTCTTCACCAGACCAAATTGGGAACCACTGAGGGAATGTGCCCTGAACTAATGGGAAGTAGAACATGTCGACAACTTTCCCCTGAAAAATGCCAGCATAACCACCTGCTGCCGGAAGAAATTTAGCCGGTTCAAAATAAGTGCTTTCGCCGAACAATAATCCGTAAAAAGTAGAGTCGATGATGTTGCCTAATGCTCCCGCAAAGATCAATGCCACATTAAGTATCAAACCACGATGATATTTCTTTTTTACAAGGTAAATTACTCCGTAGCCAATTACCCCCACTGCTGCAATGCGGAAAAGGGTTAAGGCAAGTTTTCCGGCAACGCCTCCAAACTCCATCCCAAATGCCATTCCATTATTTTCGGTGAAGTGAATAATTCCATAGTCGCCCAGAAACTTAAATTCCTGCCCTAAGGTCATATTCAACTTGATCCAAACTTTTAAGATCTGGTCGGCAAGTAATACAAAAATAATAGCCAATACAGGCTTGGTATATGCTTTCATTTACGATTGCTTCAGTTTAGCTTCCATACTTAAGGTAGTATGAGGTACTGCACGTAAACGCTCTTTAGGGATTAGTTTGCCGGTTTCGCGACAAACACCATAAGTTTTGTTTTCGATGCGTACTAAAGCTGCTTCAAGGTTTTCGATGAATTTCTTCTGACGTGCCGCTAATTGGTTGGTTTGCTCTTTTTCAAGAGTTGCAGAACCGTCCTCCAATGTTTTGTAAGTGCCCGCAGTATCATCAGTTCCGTTTAAGTTCGGGTTGCTCAGCGCCTGTGATAATGAGCCTAACTCTTCTTTAGCTACCCGGATTTTTTCTTGTATAAGTTGTTTAAATTCTTGTAGTTCAGCGTCAGAGTACCTTGTTTTCTCGTTATTTTCCATATTAAGCTTTTGTAAGAGTTACTAAAAATTCCTGTTCGTCAATTTCTACGGCATCGCCTTGTAAGAGTTCGGTATCGAGATCAAAAGACGCTGCCAAAATTTCCGCGCTAATATATGATAAATTAGCATTTACAGCTTCGGCTATATAAGGGTGATTAATTACCCTTACATTAATTTTGTCTGTTACCTCAAAACCTTTGTCTTTACGCAAATTCTGGATACGGTTAATCAACTCGCGGGAAATTCCTTCCTGTTTTAATTCGTTTGTAACCGTAACATCTAAAGCAACGGTTAGTTTGCCAATATTTGTGACCTGCCATCCCGGAACATCTTCGGCAATAATTTCTACATCTTCAATAGAAATTGCCAAAGTAAACTCATCTTTATTGAATTGAACAGTACCTTCTTTTTCAAAATCAGCAAGTTGCTGCTGCGAAAGGTTGCTAATAAAGGCAGCTACATCTTTCATGTTTTTGCCTGCTTTCGCACCTAATGCCTTAAAATTAGGTTTTACTTTCTTTTTGATAATGCCAGAAGTGTCGTTAATATACTCAATGTTTTTAATATTGGTTTCAGAAAGTATCAATTCCTTTACTTTCTCAACCTTCTCCTGGAAGCTGCTATCTAAAACAGGCAATAAAATTTTACTTAATGGCTGGCGTACATTGATGCCCACTTTTTTGCGTAAAGAAAGGATCATTGACGAGATGTTTTGCGCCAGAGCCATACGTTCCTCCAAACCTTTATCTACAAGTTCGGCATGATAAACCGGAAAGTCTGCTAAGTGAACTGATTCAACCTGTTCTCTGCCAGTAATGTTGTTCAAATCCAGGAACAAACGTTCACTGAAAAATGGCGCCACCGGCGACATTAATTTCGCAATGGTTGATAAACAGGTGTACAATGTCTGATAAGCCGAAATTTTATCTGTAGTATAGTCACCTTTCCAGAAACGACGACGACATAAACGCACATACCAGTTGCTCAAATGCTCATCCACAAATTCCTGAATGGCACGAGTGGCACGGGTTGGTTCAAAATCGGCGTAATATCCATCCACTTCCTGCGAAAGCGTATTTAAAAGGGAGATTACCCAGCGATCAATTTCCGGTTTTTCTTCCAGCGCGATTTCTGCTTCGGCGTATTTAAAACCATCAATGTTGGCATATAGCGCAAAGAATGCATAAGTATTATAAAGTGTACCGAAGAATTTACGGCGAACTTCATCTAACCCCTCAATATTAAATTTCAGGTTATCCCATGGCGATGCATTGCTGATCATGTACCAGCGGGTGGCATCGGCACTGTATTTTTCAATCGTATCAAAAGGATCTACGGCGTTACCTAAACGCTTCGACATCTTGTTGCCGTTTTTATCTAGTACCAGTCCGTTAGATACAACGTTTTTGAACGCAACGGAATCGTTTAGCATTACTGCGATGGCATGCAATGTAAAGAACCAGCCCCGGGTTTGATCTACACCTTCGGCAATGAAATCCGCCGGATAAGCGCTTTCAAATTTCTCCTTATTCTCGAACGGGAAGTGCCACTGAGCGTACGGCATAGCTCCAGAATCGAACCAAACGTCGATAAGATCTGTCTCGCGAAGCATTTTTTTGCCCGTAGAGGAGATTAAGATCACATCGTCCACATAAGGGCGGTGAAGGTCGAAATTGCCTTCTTTGATATTATGAATCTGTGCTTGTGCTTTGTCAAATTCTTCCTGATCTAACAGGCCGCTATCAATAGCCTCAAGAATTTTGCCTTTCAGTTCTTCGATCGAGCCAATGCAGATTTCTTCACTACTGTCTTCTGTTCTCCAAATTGGCAAAGGAGTGCCCCAGTAACGGGAGCGCGAAAGGTTCCAGTCTACCAGGTTTTCCAGCCAGTTGCCAAAACGGCCGGTTCCTGTTGCTTCAGGCTTCCAGTTGATGGTTTTGT